>FTDA01001286.1_pt1 | contig 14820 bp, 12 predicted proteins | sample 1639731 | NCBI WGS metagenome assembly FTDA01 (sample SAMEA3914869, study PRJEB12502) | metagenome | biome: forest; material: soil | place: USA | collected 2012-03-12 | depth 0.1 m
AGCTGACACTGCTCCGCGAAGTGCTCGCGCCACTCTTGGCTGAGGCCGCGCGTGGCGCCAGCAACGGCCGCGATCAAAAACTCTCGCAAATCGCGAACGCGATCGAAAACATGCAGCGCGCGATCGAGCGCGGCATCGCGCGGCCCGAGCGCGTGGATGTCGCGCTTCACGGGCAGACGCGCACGAATTTTTACCGCCCGGTGTCGAGCGCAGACGTCTGCTCGCTCGGGGGTCTGTTCGTCGCGACGTACGAAAAGCCGCCCGCGCTCGGCTCGCCGATCGAGCTGCAGTTGGCTTTCCCCGCAGGGCCGACCTGCAGCGTGTTCGGCGCCGTCGCTTACACTCAAGATGAGCTCGGCGAGGATTCTCCCGCGGGCTACGGCGTGCGCTTCAGCGAGGTTTCGCCGGAAGCCCGGGCGTTGATCGAGGAATACGCCTCGGTGCGCGAGCCGCTACTTCGCGATGATTGACGCGCCGAGCGGCTGACCGCGGAAGAAACGCTCGTGCGCGAGCTCGAGCAGCTCGCGATCTTCCGGCGAATCACCGTACGCGTAGATCACGGGGTAGCGCGTGAGATCGTAGCGAGCGCGCACCCGCGTCGCCTTTTCTTGCGCCGAGCAATCGCCGTTCGTGTAGCGCCCGGTCAAGAGCCGTCCGTTTTGCTCGAGCTCGTTGCCGATGACTTCGACGCCGAGGTCGTCGCACCAGGGTTTCAAATACACCGCGAGCGAGGCGGACACGATGACGACGGTATCGCCCCGCTCGCGATGCCAGCGAATGCGGTCGAGCATCTCCGGTCGCAGTGTGCGCGCGAGGCGCGTGCGCGAATACTCGACCCCGAGCGCTCGCACTTGTTCGGGATTACGACCCCAAAACGCGAGGCGCACGATCGCCGAACGCATGCGCGAGCCCGAAATCCAGCCGAGCTTGTAGCCGAGGATCATCGGGCCGAGCAGCACCGAACCGACGAGCACACGCACCTTCGAGGCCGAAAAAAAGATGAACGGCGTGAACGTGTCCGAGCGCGTGATCGTGCCGTCGAAGTCGAGCAAGGCCAGATCCATCGCGATCGAGCGTGCCGCGCGCCCGGCAAAATTGCCAGCGCGGCGAGTTCCTGGGGTTGCCTCGCCCGGGGAACGTGTGAATGATGCGCGCGCTTTGGAGCGAATCGGTTTTTACGTCGTCGTTGCGCTGATCGGCGGCTTGCTTTTTGGGCTTCGGATTTACCTGCGCAGTCAGGTCGTGCCGAGTCGGCCGGTGAAGGTGTCGGCCGTGTCGCAGCTGTTCACGCGGTTGCAAGAACGTGCGCAAGAACACGCGTACATCGCGCTCGTGCCGCCGCCCGAAGCGGGCGCACGTCAAACGACGTTGAACTTGCAATTCTCGATCGCGCGCGGCCGCATCGGTCTCGACTGGATCGTGACGGACGGGGACTCGCTCGAGAAAGAGCCGGAATTTGCGGCGCTCGCGCGTTCGCTCGGGCACGCCGTGCAAGAGGAAACCGTCGCGGGTCAACGCGCGTTGCGCGTGGAGGACGGAGATCTCGTCGCGCTCTGCCGGCGCGTGCTGCGCGAGATCGCGCACGTGCCGGAAGACGGGGAGATTCAATTCACGCAGAAAGGCTTGGCGGCGCCGCGGAGCTGACGAGCTCGCGCAGCGCGGCGTGCTCGAGCAGCTGTTTCCTGCTGTGCACGCCGAGCCGATTGGCCGCGCGTGCCATCAGCACGCGCACCGTCGCGTCCGAAATCCCGAGCGCATAGGCGATTTGCTTGTTCGTGAGCCCGAGCGCCGCGTGCACGACGATCTGCCGCTCGCGATCCGTGAGCGCGATGAACGTCTGCGTCTCGGCCTGATTTTCGCGTGCGACGACGTAGCGGCGTCCGCCTTCTTCGAACGCATCGACCAGCGTCCAGCGCGCGGCGGTGAGCGGGTGCCAGCGGTTCAACGAATGAATTCCGTCGTTGCGTTTGCGGCGGGCCGCGTCGATGTTGGCTGAAGCGCGCTCGAGCCGCTCGCGCGCAGCGGGCGCTTTGGCGAGACCTTCGGCGTGAACGACGCGATGATCTGCGCTCAACACCGCTTCCGCGCCCGTCGTGACCGAAGGCATGGTCGCGCCGTTCGCACTTGCGGCGAGCTTTCGGCGCGCGCGATAGGCGGAGCTCAAATGCGTCGCCAACCGGCGTAAAATGATGCCTTCGCGCGGCGACGCGGTGAGCTCGCGCGCGCGCGAGCCCTGCGTGAGCACGCAGCCGAGGCCCGAAGGATCCAAGCTGTTCACGTACAGAAAATCACCGTGCCCATTGCGCTCGCGCTCGGCCAGGAGCGGGCCGAGGTAGGCTGCGGCGCTCTTGCGCGCGCTGCCCACGAGCAAGCTTCGGAACGTGGAGCGGACGAAGGCGGGATCCGTCATGCTGCGAAACACGTTCCAGGTGTGCTCGAGCTCTGGTGGCGGCTCTTGCAAACGCACGACGTTCGACGTCCTCAAATCGGCGACGTTCGAGGCGTCGTAGAACAACCCCATGTAGTTGTAGTCAGGGCCGTTCAAGGCGCCGAACGCACGTGTGACTTGCTCGAGCCAATCTTGGTCATTGCGTTCGAGCGCGTACGCTGCTTCGAGGAATCCGACTAACTTCGTTTCGTCCATCCCGGCCACTCGTGACTCCATATCATGTGCGCGAAGAGTTACAGTTTTGCAACGGGCAGGGAGTTGCTTACGTTCCCTGTAAACCAAGATCATTCGGTTTTTTCGCAACCGATGCGCGATTCGCGCATTCGCTGAGCCTGGCGAAGACTGACAGCGTGCCCGTGGGGCCACTGGTTCTGACAGCTCAGCTCAGCTGGGATTTTATTTGGCACTCTGCGTATTTCGGCGCTTGGCCGCTCGCGCGATTCGCAGCGCGACTGGCGCCTGTTCGGTCAGGTCGTGTTGGCTCCGCCTCTCGTTTTAAAACCGTGATCAGCCGCGCGAGTCTGATTCTTTGTATTATTTCCGTGCGTCTGGCCCACGCCTTTCGCGCGCGCTCCGGCGCGAAAGGAGAAGCCGACAGCGGAGACTTCTGAGCGCGTGGGGATGACGAACGGTCGGAGCTAGTTTTCGGGGGCGCACCAGGCGTCGATGCGCGAAATAGCGCCGTGCTCGCGCACGGTCAGCTTTTCCAGCTCGCGGTTCACGCGGTCGATTTCGGGGACGTTGTTGGAAGTCGTGGCGGCGGCGAGCGCGCGTAGATTCTGCGCGGTCGCGCTCAGCACGCTGGCGTACTCGGCGACACTCTTCGCCATTTGCTCGCTCGAAAATTCCATCGGCCCCAAGTCTTTGGCCAGCCGCTCGTAGCGCGCGGCGGCGGCGAGGTAGCGCGCGGCGCTGGCATTCATTACGGCTGCGCCGCCCGCGCCCCCGCTGCCGCCTGCGCCGGCGTCCGTCAGCGCGACCACTTCATCGAGCGCCGGGTTCACTTGCGCGATCAGCGCGCGGCATTGCCGCGTCTTGGTGAAGCGGCTGCAACCCACCGCACCGGTCGACGCGAGGCCGAGCGCAGTCAGCAGCAGCAGCTCGGAGATAGGGCGTGAACGGGGCGAAAACATTGGGTTTGGGCTCGAATTATGCGAAGACGGCGTACCGTACCACCATGCGCGACGCAGAAACAATCGGGCGCTCGACGGCGTATGCGCGCTTGGTCGCGCCGCTCGCGCTCGTTTCTGCGATCGCTTGTGACCGACCGCGGCACCCGCCCAAGAAGCCGCCGTCACCGAGCGCGAGCGCGCAAGCCGTGGTCGAGCGCGTGGTGCCGCCGCCGAGCGAGCGTCCGCTCCCGCCGCCAATCGCCGAGGCTCTCGAAGGCGTGCACGAAGAGAAGGCGGATCTGCCGCCGCTCCGCGACGAGATCACGCGGCTCGCGTTCGGCAAGAACCGGCTCGCGCAGGCGATGGAAAACAAGGTCGTGTTTCGGGATCTGAAAGACGGCTCAGTCGCGGCCGAGGTCGAGCTGACGACGGTGTACGCCGTGCGCGAGAGCCCGAACGGATCGCTCTTTGCGCTCGGTCTGAGCGGCGGCGCTTGGCTCGAACCCGAACACAAGAAAGCCCGTAATTTCCCGCACGTCGCGTTCTATCGGGGCGCCGCGCTCTACCCAGATCTCGAGCAGCCGAATGACTTTTACGTTTATCACGAGCTGCAACACGAGCTCTTTCACTACTCGACGGAGAGCGAGGGCGGCGCATTCCTACCAATCGATGAGCGCTATCCGCTGACCGATTGTGAGAGCGCGCCGAGTCTCACGCGCGACGGCGCATTCCTGTGCCCGACCGCTGACGGCGTGGAGCGCCGCGCGCCGCGTGGACGTGAAGCGCGCTTCAAATGGCCGGCCGGGAGCGCGCCGGTCGCGAGCTTGCTCGGTGCCAAGCGCTTCGACGAGATTTACGCCGTCGCGCGCTCGGGTGAAGTCGTGCGGCGTAGGCTCGAGCCGGGGCTGCCGGAACGAGCCCGCTTCACGTTGGCCGCGCCGCTCTTCGCCGCAGCCGCCAACGCCGAGGTGCTCGCGTTCGTGCTCGTGACGCCGCCGAGCGCGGGCGCAGCGCGTCGGTTCACGCTCTTGGTCACCGACTTCGACGGCAACGAGCGGTTCAAAGTCGAGCTGCCCAGCAAACGCGCAGACGCCTCCAATGATTGGCTCAAAGGCGTGATCGGCGACAAGAACTTGGCCCTGTCGCGCTTCGATTCGCTCGTTGCGGTGGGCGGTCCGAACGCGCTCAGCGTGTGGGACTACGCGCGCGGCAGCCTGGTTTTTTCGAGCTGAAACGCGCAGGGCGGCCGGCGCTGGGCCGGCAGAACCGCGGGCCAAATGCCCGGAAGTTGGCCGATTTGTCGATTCCAGGCAGAGACCATCGGTGATGACCGGTGCCCGCTTCGAATCCGAGCTCGCGCTCGTAAAACGGATGGCCGACGAGCTCGCGCAGCAAAAGAAGGAGCGAGCCACGAGCGCGCACCTTTTGGCAGCGCTCGCCGTTCGCCCCGGACCCGCGTGCGATCTCTTGCGCGAGCGCAAGCTCGGCGTGGACGAGCTGTTGAAGCTCGGCCGCGCGCAAGACGAAGAGCTGGAAGAGCCGGTGAAATCTTCGTTGCAGCGCGCGAAGGAGATTGCCGGACGCATGGGCGAGTCCGAAGCTTCGGCGGTGCATCTGCTCGTGGCGCTCCTCGGTGAGCCGCGCAGCTCGGCGCGGCGCGCGCTCGAGAGCCACGGGCTCGACATCGCGCGCTTGCGCACGCAAGCCGTGCAAGTGGGGCTCGGGCTCGTCGGGCGTCGACGTTCGCCGGGTGAGCTCGTGCGTGAAGCGCCCGCGCCGGCACCCGCGCCGCGCAAAGCTCCGACCGCGGTGAAGGTGCCGCTGTACCCGCCGCCGCGCAAAAATCAGGCGAGCGATCCGCCGCCCGCGCCGCAAGAACCGCGCGGCGCTGGCGTGGTCGTGCCGGTGATGGCGCTGCCGAGCGGACCGCAACGGATCACGTTGACGCGCGCCGTGCCCGCGCCAGAAAAAGCGGCGCCCCCCAAAGAACCCGAGCTCGAACGCTTCGAGTTGGATCCGCAACGTTTCCCGACGCTCACCTCGCTCGGACGCAACCTCACGCTCGCGGCCGCGCGCGGCGAGCTCGATCCCGTCGTGGGTCGCGACGCGGTGATCGAGCAAGCGCTCGACGTCTTGGCCAAGCGCGAGGGCAACAACCCGTGCCTCGTCGGCATCGCGGGCGTCGGCAAGACGAGCATCGTGCGCGGCCTCGCGCAGCGGATCGCGAGCGCCGAGGACGTGCTCTCGCTCGATGATCGCGTGATCGTGCAGATCCCGGTGAGCGAGCTCGTCGCCGGCACCGGCGTGCGTGGCGCGCTCGCTTCACGCGTCGGTGCGCTGCGCAAAGAAGTGCTCATGGCGAAAGGTCGCGTCGTGATTTTCTTCGACGAGATCCATCAGCTGTTCGTCGGCGAAGCCGCGGAAGAGATCGCTTCCGAGCTGAAAATCGCGTTTTCGCGCGGTGAATTGCCGTGCATCGGCGCGACCACGCCGGAAGATTTTCAAAAGGCGCTCGCCGCAGACGCCGGCCTCGCGCGCCGTTTCTCGCTCGTCGAAGTCGAGCAACCGAGCCGCGAGGACGCGTACTTGATCGTGGACGCGCTGCGCCCGCGGCTCGAAGCGCATCACCAAGTGCGTTATCAGACCGAAGCGGTCGCGCTCGGCGTCGGTTGGTCGGTGCGCTATTTGCCGGGCCGTGCGCTCCCGGACAAGGCCGTGTCGATTTTGGATTTGGCGGGAGCGCGCACGCGCCGTCGCGGCAAACCCGAGGTCACGGCGGAGAGCGTCGCGGAAGTCGTCGCCGAATTGGCCGACATGCCCGTCGATCGTCTGCTCGAAGCCGACGGCGATCGCATGCTGCGGCTGGAAGAAATTCTGGCCGATCGCGTCGTCGGTCACGGCGAGCAGATCCGACGAATCGCCCGTATTTTGCGGCGAAATGCGGCCGGTCTCGGTTCGCGCCGCCCGATCGGCACGTTCCTTTTGCTCGGCCCGACCGGCGTCGGCAAAACCGAAACCGCAAAAGCGATCGCCGAAGTTTTGTTCCATTGCGATAGCGCGATGACACGGCTCGACTTGTCGGAGTTCTCCGAGCCGCACGCGGTCGCGCGCTTGATCGGCGCGCCGCCCGGTTACGTCGGGCACGAAGCGGGCGGACAGCTCACCGAAGCCGTGCGCCGTCGACCGTATCAAGTCATCTTGCTCGACGAGCTCGAGAAGGCGCATCCCGACGTGCTCACCACGTTCCTCGCCGTGTTCGACGAAGGCCGACTCACGGACGGCCGCGGGCGCACGGTCGATTTCACGAACACCGTGATCTTGATGACGTCGAATTTGGGTGCTGAAGAGTCGGGCAGCTCGCCGCGTCGCCGCGTCGGCTTCGGCAACAACGAAGCCCAAGAGCGCGCGGACTTGGAGCAACGCGTGACGAACGCGGCGCGCTCTGCGCTCGCGCCCGAGCTCTACAATCGCATCGATGAAGTGCTCGTGTTCGCGCCGCTCGGCCGCGAAGAAGTGCGCGAGATCGCGCGCCGCTTGCTCGACGGCGTGAGCCGCGCGCTCAGCGCGCAGCGCGGAATACGGCTGCATTTCGGCCCCGAGGTCGTCGAGCATTTGCTCGACAAAGGCGGCTTCGATCCGACGCTCGGCGCGCGCCCGATGAAGCGCACGATCGCGCGCTTGATCGAAGCGCCGCTGGCCGAACAAATCCTGCGCGGCGAGCTCGGTCCGAAGCGCGTTGCGCTTTTGTCGGTCGAAGGCGACACGATCGAGTGCGATGTGCTCGACGATACGAGTCTCGGAAGCGACGCTGCTGAATAGCGCGCGCGAATCTGGCTCGCGAAGACGCGCCTCACGTAGGCGCATGTAGTCGACCTCCGCAGAAAAGACGCGCTCGTAAACGGCTTTGCAGCTCTGCGTCGCGCGCGAGCTCTGATAGCTTGAGCGATTGGAGGTTTCGCCGATGATGCGTGGAGTCGGGATTTGGAGCTGCGCGGTTTGGCTGGTGCTCACGGCTTGCTCGAGCAGCAGCGGTGACGACTCGAGCGCGAAAGGCGGCGACGGAGCCAGCGACAACAGCGGCGGCACGAGCGCACGCGGTGGCTCGTCGAGCTCGAGCGGCGGCTCGCACGCGCAAGGCGGAAGCACGAGCTCGAACGGTGGCGGCTCGACGGCGCAAGGTGGCTCGGGCAACGACACGAGCACAAACGGCGGAAATTCAGCCGCAGGCTCGTCGAATCCGACCGCGGGCAGCGGGCCCGTGAACGCGGCTCTGCCAGTCATCGGCGGCTGCAACGTGTTCACCGCGGATGATGCGTGGAACACGTCCGTCGCCGATCAAACCGTGGACGACGCGTGGACGACGAAGCTGCAAGCGCTCGTCGGCAAGGTCAACATTCATCCCGACTACGGCGACGCGACGATCGGCATTCCAATCAACGTCGTGCCCGACACTCAAACCAAAGTGAGCCCGGACTTCGACGAAGCCGAAGAGTCCGACAAAGGCCCGTATGCGTTTCCCGATCCCGCGACGGCGAAGATCGAAGGCGGCACCCCGACCAACTGCGACGGCGATTGTCACTTGCTGAGCGTGCAGCAAGGCAGCTGCATCTTGTACGAAGCAGGCAACTGCAGCTACGGCGGCGGCAAGTGGAGCTGCTACAGCGGCGCGATCTTCGACCTCAAGAAAAACAGCTACGGTCAGCGCCCGATTGGCTGGACGTCGGCGGACGCAGCGGGCCTCTCGATCACGGCCGGCCTCGTGCGCTACGACGAAGCCGCCGCCGGCGCGATTCACCACGCCATTCGCTTCACCGTGCCCTGCACGCTCGATAAATACGTCAATCCCGCGTCGCACGAGGCCGTGCCCTCGACTCCGCCGGGTTGCGCGGGCAACGCGAACGCAGTGCCGATGGGGCTACGCGTCCGGCTCGACAGCGACTTCGCGATCCCCGCGGGCGCGAGCACCGTCGCGAAAGCCGTGATCACCGCGATGCAAACCTACGGCATGATCCTCGCGGACAACGGCTCTTCGTTTTACTTTCAAGGCGAGTCCACCGGCATGTGGAACGACGACGGCGACATCGAACCTTTGAAGAAGATCCCGGCCAGTGCCTTCAAAGTGGTGCAGGTGCCGCCACTCATGCCGTGAAGTTTTGTCCTTCTCCTCTCTTTCTGTCGCGCCGGGCGCGCGCGAAGGGCGGGGGCCAGATGCCCGGAAATAAAACAAAGCTGCTGATTCGCCGGGCTGATCACGGTTTTCGAATGAGAGGCGGCCACGTTAGAACTGACCGAACAGGCGCCGGCTTCCTCGCAAGTCACGCGAGCGGCCAAGCGTCGCAGCTCGCTCAGGGCGAGAAAAACAACCCGTAGGGATTACTCGGCAAGCTCTCATCTACCTAGCTGGCCGTTGGGCTATGTCTGACTTACGGGCTCGCGTCTAACGCGCGCCGGTAGCGTTCGCGCCGCAGATCATCTTCGAGTATCTCGTACGCTTCCGCGAGCACTTCGAGGATCACGTCGACGTCATCGCGCAAGTCCACGGTTTCGTGCGTGAGCACGCGGCTCGGTTCGAATTCTTCTTTGAGCTGCGCGTAGGCGCGGCGGATGTCGTAGCTGGTCGCGCTGCGCGGCACGCCGAGGAGCGCGAAGTAGTCGCCTTCTTCGCTCAAGGCTTTGCGCGCGAGGATGCGCGCGCGCAGCGCGGCGTGGTCCAGGCGATCGAGCTTCATCGGCTCGCGTGGTTCCGGGCGGCCGCGCCCGCGCGAGGTGCGGCGTTCACCGCTCGCCACCGCGAGCACGTTGAGCTCGACGAGCACGTACAAAACCGCGGCAAAATCCTTGTGCCCGACGCGACGGATCACGTCACTCACCGACTCTTCGCCGAGCGAGCGCACGACCGCGGCTTCGCCATCGACGATCGCGCATTCGCCGAGCAAGGCTTCGTTCGGACCCTTGAGCAGCAGCGTCTGCGCGCCGCCGAGCCGCTCGATCGCTTGCTCCGGTGACACCGCGCGGCGCACGATTTCGACGAGCACCTCCGCGCCCGTCGCGCCGCCGAACACCGCGGGCTCCGCTTGCAAACGCGCGGGCGCTTCGGCTTCGAGGCTCACGGCGCCGCGCGTGAAGAGCGCGATGCGCGCGACCAGCCACTCCGCGTGCGCGCGCAGCACCGGCCACAAGTCGTCTTGTCGCAAGTGCCCCTGCGCGATCAGCGCAGCGCCCGCGTGCCGCCCGAACTGCGGCAATTTCCGCGCAATTCGCCCGGCGACGTCGTCCGGCAAATCACCCCGTTGGTTGAGAAAGTCGACCAGCGATTCGCCCTCCGCGCCGGACGCGGCGGTCACGAAATCACCGTCGCGGAAGAGCACGCGGCGGATGCCGGCGGGATCTTCGAACGCGAGCGCGCCGGTGTAGCGCGCGCGCACGACGCGCGCGAATGCGCGAACGGCATCGCCCGCGCCCAGCGACGCGGGGATCTCGAGCTGCGGCGGCGCTTCACGTCGCGGCGGCTCGCGCGTGGGCTCGGGGAGCGACTCGGGCTCGTCCTCGGGCAGCGCGTGGCGCGGGCCGGGCGGCGTGGTCGAGATCGCTTGTCCCGATTCGGAGTCTGCTGGTGAACGCACGCTCGGCGGTAAATCCGAGATCGGGCCGTGTCCCGTGCTCGTGCCGGCCATCGTGTTCATCACGCGGCTCGGCGCAGCCGACGAATCCGGATCGAGGCTCGCGCGTTGCGGCGTCTCGCTTTGCATGCCGCGCGCTGCGTGTTGGGGCGGCGTGACGGGCGGCTCGGTCGCGCGCGATGATTGCGACTCGGGGCTCTCCGAACCGGGCAAATCACTCGCGGGCGCGACGGTTTCGCGCGCCGCGTTGCTCGCTTGCGGCTCCAGCGCGCCGGAGCCGACGCCGCTCACCGAGCCTGGGCCCGTGCTGCGATTGCCCGTGCGCGTGCCCGCATCGGCATCCGAGCCGTTGTTGGTGCCCACCGAGCTGTCGGCGTCGTCATCGTCGTCGTCGTACTCGAGCGGCTCGTCCAGTGCGTCGAGCACATCCGCAGGCAAAATGGCTTCGAGCTCGGCCTCCGGCGACAAGCGATCGGAAGGTGGCGCCGACGAATTGCGCACCGAGAGCACGCGCCGCTCCGCCGTCGCGAGCAAGGATTCGAGCGCGGGGCTCAGCTTCGCTTGCGGCAGCTCGTGCCCCCGCGGCATGATCGAGCCGCTGGCGCCCGCGGGGACGCTCGAGCGCGGACGACTCTCGGGCGGCAGATCGTGCATCGGCGCGCTGCCGAGCCCCGGATCCGTCGCGGCGCGCGGTGAGCTCGCAGGCTCGTTGAACGGCGAAGACGAAGCGCCCGGCGATGAAGCGCCCGGTGACGACGGCGCATCGGGCAAGATCTCGTTTTTGCCCGCTTCGTAGCGATATGGTCTTCGCGTCGCGGCCACGAGCACCGGCGCGCGATTGGCCGGAGTCATGCGCGTCACGAATTCGCCGCGGCCGCTCGGCGCGCCGATCAACGCCTCGACTTTGCGCAAGAGTAAGACTTCGTCGACCGGGCGCGTGAACACGCCGCTGGCTTGCTGCTGCAGCGCGCCCGCCGGATCGTCCAAAGCGCGCCCCGCCTCGGCGAGAAAGAGCACGTCGATGCGATTCCCGCCCGGAATTTCGCGGACGCGTTGGATCGTGTCCAGCGCTTGCGCGGCGTCCGCGTCGCACAGGATCAGCGCCGGGCGCTGCACGGACACGCGGCTCGCGAGCAACCCGAGCGGCACGTCGACCACGGGATAGCCGCGCGCGCGCAGTGCGGTCGTCAGGCGTTCGGCCTCGGCCGAGGCATCGCTCACGAAAATGAGCGAGCCGCCGTCCTCGTTGCTGCCGGTGTCTCCGCCGGACCGGACGCTGGGCGTCACTACGCTGAGAGTGTACGCGAGGAGCCGCGTGGCGGGCTACTCACACCTGCGCGGCTCGCCGCGCGCCCGAAGCGCTATTCCGGACGCGAGTTGTTCGCGGACGAATCCGTGGGCGGAGTCGGCTCGCTCACATTCGTTCCGCCACCCAGCCGAACGGCGATGCGTTCACCCATCGCCGGCCAATATCGTGCCGACAGCACCGCAATGGTAACGAACGCTACGATGAAGATCTCGCCGCCGCTGAGGCCGAACACTCTCTTCGAGTAAAGCAACTGTGAGATCCTCGCAAGCACGCACTGCGGCAGGCAACGTTGCCAGTTCGGGCTAGGGTGACTCGCATGGCGATTCCGGAGCTCGATTGCGTGCTGGGGCTCGGCTCCAATCTGGGAGATCGGCTGGGATTTTTTCGCGCTGCCGCCGCTGCGCTCGCGAGCCACGGCGAAGTCGTCGCCTGCTCCGCGCTGTACGAGACCTTGGCCGTGGGCCCGGCACAGCCCGATTATCTGAACGCAGCGTTCCGTTTTCGGACGCGGCTGGCGCCGCTCGAGCTGCTCGAAGTGATGCTCGGCATCGAGCGCGAACAAGGCCGGGTTCGAAACGAACGTTGGGGGCCGCGGACCCTCGATTTGGATTTGCTGCTGATCGCTGGCCGCGCGGTCGACGAACCTGGGCTGTTCGTGCCGCATCGCGAGCTCGCGGGGCGCGCATTCGCCTTGCTCCCGTTGCTCGATGTGATGCCCGACGCCGCCGATCCGCGCACCGGCGAGCGCTACGCATCGCTCGTAAGTCGAGTCGACCGAACCGGCGTCCGGGAGGTGCCCGCCAGCCGTGCAGGATGGCTGGAATCACGCTGATTCGTTCAGGTGGGACACGTCTAGACACTTCCTCAGCGAGGTGGTACGAGCCGCGCGCGTCTCGATGGCGCGCACTCAAATTTCGCCCGTGTTTCAGCCGCTTTGGCGCGCGGGCTCGAGGTTACAGGAAGCATGCTTTTAGAGCTGGTTGGAGCGACCGCAGCGTCCAGAGTCTTGGGCGCCACGAGCGCGATGGCGGGCGGTGTACCGCTCGACTTCGATCGCACGGTGATCGTCCAGATCATCCTGTTCACGATCCTGATCGTGGTGTTGAAGCCGTTGCTCTTCGATCCCGTGCTCAAGGTGTTCGCGCTGCGCGAGGAACGCACCGAAGGCGCGCGCGCCACCGCGCGGCACCTGCAAGAGCAAGCCGGTGAGCTGCTCCAACGTTACGAGAAGGAGCTCGAGCGCGTGCACAAGGTCGCCGCCGAGGAGCGCGAGACCTTGCGCACCGAGACCAGCAAGCTCGAAGCCCAGATTTTGAACGAGGCCCGCGAGGCCACGACGCGAATCGTGGAAGAGGGCCGGAAGAAGATCGAGACCGAGGTGAACGCGATTCGCTTCGACTTGGGCAAAGAATCCGAGCGCGTCGCGGCGCTGATCGTCGAGCGCGTGTCCGGGGGAGCGAACTGATGAGCACGAAATCGATGCGCGGCTTTTTCCTCGGCGCGGTCGTGACGCTGGGCGCGGCGTTCGCTCTGCCGGCGTTCGCCCAGCCGAGCGAGCACGAGCCTGCGGTCGCCGCCGCCGGCAACGGCGAGCCGAAAAAGGCCGAAGAGCACGACGAAAGTCACGCGCCCCAGCTGTCCGAGTACAACTGGGTCTACGGGTTTTTGGGCGAAAAAGAGGGTGTCGAGCCGAGCATCCTGTTCCGTCCGAAGGGCATGCCCGTGCCGTTCGGCGCGATGCTGCTGAACGCCGGCATCCTCTATTACCTGCTCATCCGCTTCGCGAAGAAGCCGGTCGGGGAGGCGCTCAAGGCCCGTAAGGCCACGATTTTGCGCGGCATGGAAGAGGCCGGCAAAATGAAGAGCGACGCCGAAGCGCGCCTCGCCGAGTACGAGCAGAAGCTCGCCAACATCGACCAAGAGATCGAGCGCGTGCGCGGAGAAATGCGCTCTGCGGGCCAAGCCGAACGCACTCGCATCCTGGCCGAGGCCAAAGAGAAGCGCACGCGCATGGAGCGAGATGCGCAGGTTTTGCTGAGCCAAGAGCTGAAGGCGGCGCGCGAAGAGCTGCTCGCAGAAACGGCGCGCGGCGCGGTGCGCTCTGCCGAGACCGCGCTCCGCGCCAAGCTCGGCGCGAGCGACCAAGCGCGCATCGCGGAAGAGTACCTGACCGGGATCAAGAACGCCGCCTCGGCGTTGCGAGGAAAAGTATGAGCGACACCGTCGCCGAACGTTACGCGCGGGCGATCTTCGAGCTCGGCGTCGAAGCGGGTCAGATCGAAGCCCTGTCCAACCAAATTCGCAATTTTGCCGAGACTTACGCGGCAAATCGCGAGCTGCAAGGCGTGCTCGATAATCCGCTGATCGAGCTGTCGAAGCGCGAAGCCGTCCTGCAAGACATCGCGGGCCGCGTCGGGCTCACGGGCGTGGGGCTGAACGCGGTGCGCTTCATCGCGCAGCGCAATCGCTTGGGCTCGCTGCCTGGCATCGCGCGCCGCTTGGCTACGCTGGCCGACGAAAAAGCGGGCGTCGTGCGCGCGACCGTGACCACCGCGGGCCCGCTGCCGGAGTCGTTCTACGAGCGGCTCACGCGCGAGCTCGAAGGCGCGACGGGCCGCAAAGTCGCGCTCGACCGCAAGCAGGATCCTTCGCTCATCGCCGGCGTCGTCACGCGCATCGGTGACAACACGATCGACGGCTCCGTCAAAGGGCGCCTCGCCGAAATCGAGCGCCAGCTGGCCGTAATCCAATAATTTTTTTTGCGGGCCGACGCCCGCACCATCGCTAACCGAAAGCTTCCGCGAGAAAATCATGCAGCTCAGCGCCGACGAAATCTCCTCCATCATCAAGAAGCAGATTCAGAACTTCGACCGAGCTGCGCTCGTCAGTGAGACGGGCACGGTGCTCACGAGCGGTGACGGCATCGCGCGCGTGTACGGCCTCGAAGGCGCGCTGGCCGGTGAGCTCGTCGAGTTCGCGGGCGGCGTGATCGGCCTCGTGCTGAACCTCGAAGCCGACAACGTCGGTGTCGCGGTGCTCGGTGACGCAACGGGCGTGAAAGAAGGCGACATCGTCAAGCGCACCGGCCGCATCGCCGATGTGCCCGTCGGTGAAGCCCTGCTCGGCCGCATCGTGAATGCGCTCGGCCAGCCCGTGGACGGCAAAGGCCCGATCGAATCGAAGCAGCGCCGCCGCATCGAGCTCAAAGCGCCCGGCATCATGGCGCGCCAACCGGTGAAAGAGCCGATGCAAACGGGCATCAAGGCGATCGACGCCATGATCCCGATCGGCCGCGGTCAGCGCGAGCTCATCATCGGCGACCGTCAGACG
>FTDA01001127.1_pt1 | contig 14660 bp, 13 predicted proteins | sample 1639731 | NCBI WGS metagenome assembly FTDA01 (sample SAMEA3914869, study PRJEB12502) | metagenome | biome: forest; material: soil | place: USA | collected 2012-03-12 | depth 0.1 m
ATCGGCGACGAGCACGGTGGGCTCGACTTCACTCGGCGAAATCGCGTCCGATTGCACGCCGATCGTGGCCAGCGCGAAGCGCCGATTGTGGCGCCGCGCCATGTCGATCTCTCGCCCCGCGACGTCCACGAAATAAGCGAACGTGTACGCGCTCGAGCTCGGATCCTTCATCGCGCCGCGGTGCGATTGCTCGCGCGCGCCGATCAACGCGAGCGCGGTCGTCGCCTGCGCGGAGATCAGCGGCAAGAGCGGGAACTCGCGCAGCACGTCGAGGCCGCTCGCGGTTTTGCCGAGCAAGAGCAGACCGCTGAGCTCGCGCCGCAACGCGAGGCGCACGATCTCGAGCCCGCGTTCCCGCGCGTGGTTCAAGAGCTCCATTTCGTCGCAGAAACTCGGGGTATCGGCGCCGCTGTGCAGCTCGGCGACGCGCATCAATTGGCGCGACCCCTCGGCGGCAGGGACGTACACCGCGGCCGATTGCACGCCCACACCCGAGACGAGCACCTCCGCCAAGCGCTCCGCGGCTTCACGACGCGTCGCAGACTCCGCTATTTCCGCGACCTGCTCGACGAGCGCCGCGTGGCGCGCCGACGACGACGCGACGCGCTCGAGCCGCAAACGCTCGTCGCGCTCGACCCGACGCGTGCGCACGTCCGAAAGCGCGTTCAAGAGCTCATCACCCGAGAGCGGCAAGACCAACGTGCCCGCGCTGCCGAGGGCCGCTGCTTGCATGCCCAAAGCCAAGCGATCCGCGCTCGTGAGCGCGAACACGGTGACGTTCGGCGCGAGCGCGCGGATGTGGTGCAAGACCGCGAGGCCTGCGCCGTCCCCGAGCGTCACGTCGACGAACGCGACGTCCGGAACTTGCGAGGAAATGCGCACGAGGCCCTCGGCCAGGTCGGTCGCGACGCTCAACCGATCGCTCGAAGCACCGAGCGTTCGGCTCATCAGCTCGATCGCTTCGGCGCTCGAAACGATCGCCACGACGTTGAGCTCGTGGCGCGATCCCTGGGCCAGGGCGGTCACCGCACTTGGACCTCGCCCGAAAACACTTGGTTCGCGGGCCCCCGCATCGTGACGTCCAAGCTCTCGCGCGCGACGGTGATGTGCAGCGGCCCGCCCGGCAAGCGCACCTCGATCTCGGTATCGAACGGCACGCGCCCTTGCCGCGCCGCTGCAACGGCGACGGCGCACGCCCCCGTCCCGCACGCGAGCGTGCGACCGACGCCGCGCTCCCACACGATGACGTCCAGCGTGCGCTCGTCCAGCACGGTCACGAGCTCGATGTTCGAGCCTTGCGGAAACGTGCTCGAGAGCGCGGGACCGAGCTCGTCGAGCGCGGCTTCGTCGAGCTCGGCGCCGAAGCAAATCGCGTGCGGATTGCCCATGGAAACCCGCGTAAAATCGAGCTTGCTCCCGCGAAACGCGTGGCTCACGTCACCCTCGGGCAGGCCGCGGCCCATGCTCACTGAAACCGAAGCACTCTTGCCCTGGCGCTCGACCGCGACCAACCGCGGGCCCGCATCCGTATCGACGATGAAGCTGAGGCCGTGCGCTCGGTCTTGCATCGCGAGGTGAAGCGCGACGCAGCGCAGCCCATTGCCGCACATCTCGGGCCGCGAACCATCCGCGTTCAGCACGACCATCGTCGCGCGCGCGCCGAGTGACTTCGGCGGCGTCACCAGCAGCACGCCGTCACCACCCACGCCGAAATGCCGATCGCACACGCGCTCGACGGCACTTTGCGCGAGCATGCCTTCGTCCGGCGCATCCACGACCAGGAAGTCGTTGCCGAGGCCTTCGTACTTGGTGAAGCGGAATTCGGTCGCTTGAGTCATGGCGGTTCGAGCGGTTGACTTCGAAACTTGCTACCGGCGAGCCCCCGTCGCCAGCCCCGGCATCGCCCGTGCGGCAAAGCCCGTCGCCAGCTTACTGCGAGAGGCCGTGCTCGAGACAATCTCGATCGAGCTTTTTCCCGGACCAAAGCGCTCGCCCAGCAGCCCGGACCTCTCTTGCTGCTGTAAATTGGTCATGCGTTCGTTCGGTCGGTGATCGCTCAGCGCCTGGCGCGCGAGCCTCGGCTCCGGCAAGCTCTCACCGAGCCGAGGCAGCTCGGCCTTCGAGACGACTTGCGCACCGGTTTTCCGCGTGCGCGCCGAAAAAACCAGGATCATGCGCCGTCCACTCATCCTCAATGGTTTCATGGCCACCGGCAAGTCCACCGTCGGTGCCGAGCTCGCGCGTGCCGCCGAGCGCCCGTTCTACGACTTGGACCACGCAATCGCGAGCGAGGCAGGTTGCAGCGCCGAGCAGTTCCTCGCGACGCGGGGCGAGCCGGCGTTTCGCGCGCTGGAGCGCACCTGCCTGACGCGCATCCTCGACGAATCCGAGAACAGCGCACGCGCGCCGGTGATCGCGGTCGGCGGCGGCGCGCTGATGGCGCGTGATTTGCGGCTCCGCGCGCTCGACGAGTGTGTCGTCGTCTGCCTGGAAGGCTCGCCCAGCGAGCTGGCTCGACGTGCGGTCGGCCAAGGCGGACGGCCGCTCCTCGCTGGCCCGAACCCCGAACAGCGCGCTCGCGAGCTGCTCGAGCTGCGCGCGCGGAACTACGCCGAAGCGCACGCGCGCATTTCTTGTGAGGCTCCGCTCGACCAAGTCGTCGCGGCGGTGCGTGAAGTGTGGCTGCGCGACGAGCTCGCGGTCGCCGCCGGTGAGAAATCGTACGGCGTGCAGATTGGTCGTGGCATCGCCGCAGCGCGCGCGACGGCGCTGCTCGACAAAACCGCCGTGTGCGTGCTGGTCTCGGATCTCAACGTCGCGGATCTGCACGGCCCAACGCTCGAAGCCGCCGTCAAGGCCAGCGGCGCGCGGCTCGTGCGCAGTGATTTCGAGCCCGGCGAAGCCCACAAACACATCGGCTCGGTCGAATCCGTTTGGCGCAGCGCCCTGGCGGCCGGCGCGGATCGGCAAGCGATGTTCATCGGCTTCGGCGGCGGCGTCGTGACGGACATGACCGGCTTCGCCGCGGCAACGTACCTGCGCGGCGTTCGTTGGCTGTCTTTTCCGACCACACTCTTGTCGATGGTCGACGCCTCCGTAGGCGGAAAAACCGGCGTCGATCTTTTGGCCGCGAAGAATGCCGTCGGCGCCTTCTGGCAGCCGAGCGCAGTCGTGTGCGACGTCGATTTCTTGCGCACCGAATCGAACCGCGGCTTCGTGAGCGGGCTCGCGGAGGTCGTAAAAACCGCGCTGATCGGTGATCCCGATTTGTTCGACTTGCTGGAGCGCGAAGCCGACCGCGTCGCCGAGCGCGATCCGGATTTGTGCATCGAGCTCGTGCGCCGCTCGATCCGCGTCAAAGCGCGCATCGTGAGCTTCGATGAGCGCGAGGGCGGGCTGCGCGCGGTGCTCAATCTCGGGCACACCGTCGGTCATGCGCTCGAAGCGCAGGCAGGCTTCACGGCGCTCACGCACGGTGAAGCGGTGAGCCTGGGGCTGGTCGCGGCGCTGAAGCTCGGAGAAATTCTCGGGCAAACCCCGGGGGATTTGAGCCGCCGCACGCGCGAGCTCCTGGTGCGGCTGGGCCTGCCGGTGAAGCTCGGACAGGCCGAGCTCGAGGCCGCAGCTGGGCTGCTCGGGCACGATAAGAAGCGCGCCGGAGCCTCAGTCCGTTTCGTTTTTGCGCGCGAGCTCGGGCGGGTCGAGACGCAATCAATCGCACTGAGTGATCTCGCGTCGCACGTCATCACACTCGCGAACTAGCGTTGTTCCCGCACAAATCGCGACTTCATTAAGCGTCGATTTCCACAATCTTGGCGCTTCGCTTGCGGGCTCGATACACTTCCAACACGTGCGCGCGTTCCGTCGCGTGCGCTCTTCGAGGTCCCATGTCGCGCTCGACCATCAAATCCCTGCTTAGTGCGAGCACGCTGTTGCTCGGCGCTGCGCTGCTCACGCCGAGCTGCGCGGACAACAACAGCTCGCTGTTCATCGTGGGTGTGTTCGACGTCGGTCAATCGTCGTGCATCGCCAAGCCGGACAACACCGGCCCGTTCTTGGCCAGCGGCACGCTCGATACCCTGTTTGCTCAGGGCTACACGGCGGTGCTCGTCGTCGGCAACCAGCTCACCGAAGAAGGTTCGACCGAGCAGCTACGCACGGAGACTTCGCGCGTCAGCTTGCGCGGCGCCGAAATCACGCTCACGACGCTCGACGGCAAAGCGCTGGACGTGACGGGCGCCTCGAGCACCTTCTCGACCGTCGGCACCGGCTTCGTCGATCCTGCAGCGGGTGATTCGCCGTCGTACGCGACCATGGCCGCGAACATCATTCCGCCTGGCCTGACCGACTTGCCCGCGCAGGTTTTGGCGAAAATCCGCGTGTTCGGCAACACCTTGGGCGGCACCGCGGTCACCTCGAGCGAGCTCGATTTCCCGATCACGGTCTGCGCTGGTTGCTTGATCAACTACGACACGCCGGACACGACCCAAGCCGCGAACTCGCCGTTCATGTGCGCCACTTCCGCCGCGAGCTCGACGCAAACGACGACCGCAGCACCGTGCATCATGGGTCAGGATCAATCCTTCTCTTGCACGCTGTGCTCCGCCGCTTATCCGGCCTGCAAAGATCCGTGCTTGAACGCGACGTACAAGAACAGCTCGACCTGCACCGCTACGCCGTAGCTCCGCGCGAGCTCACGACCGATGCGCGTCGTCTCAGCACTCTCCACGACGCTCGCCACGCTACTTCTGGCGAACGTCGCGAGCGCAGATCCGGAGTGGAACGTCGCCGCGCAAACTTCGATTTGCGCTCTCGGTGATAGCCAGCACGTCTGGCATAAAACGCAGTTTTGCGGCGCAATTCACGGCGATATTTTGTTCGAACGCGATCGCAACGCCGACTTCGCGCTCGGGCCGTACGCCTCGCTCGGCACCACGAAATTCTCGGACGCGCGTTACGGCGCAGGCCTGACGCTGCTCGTCCCGACCTTCTCCGGCGACTTCCCGCTCGCGCTCTCCGCGGGCGCCGCGAGCCGCAATCTCGACGACGCGCGCGTCGCAGGGCAGATTTTTTTCGGTTTACGGAGCCACAATTTCCACGGCAGCTACGCCATGGCGAGCGGCATCGTCCTGGGCGGCGACGCGCGCGTGAACGACGATCACGCGCATACTTTTTATTTGGGCCTGCAGATCGACGGCCTTTGGCTCGCCCTGCCGTTCATCCTCGGTTACGAGTGGCTCAAGCCCTCGCCCGATCCGGGCGATTGAGCGATTTCTCGCGGAAAATCGCGAAATTTTCTCAGGTATCGAGCGCGGGCCCAAAGTCGAACTCGACCTCGGAGCCCTCTTGCGCGGCCGCGGGCGGAGCGCTGGCCGCGGGCTCGGCGGAATCCGCCTCCAGGGCGGCGTCGATCCGCTTGAGCAGGCCGCTCAGCATTTCGCGCGCGCGCTGCTCCGAGCGAAGCCGGCGCTTTCGCTCGTCCTCGAGGTCATGCGCGAGCGACAATGCCGCCAGCAACAACGACTGAGGCGACACCGTGCGACCCGGCGCGGTGAGCTGTCGCAGACGGCCGTCGACGACATCGGCCAGGCGATGCAAGTCCGCTTCTTCCGCAGTCGCAACGACGCGGTAGGTCTGCCCGCCAACACGGAGCTCGACCGGACTTTTCGGCATGCCGGCGGACGGTAGCACCCCGACGCGGGGATGGAAATGCTCCACCGGACCAATTCGCCCGCCCCGCGTGGCGGCCAAAACGCGCGTCAAACAGAGACGCAGGTTGTCCACATCTAAAACACACGCCGTCCACACCGTTGGTCAGCGCAAAAGGCGCACCGCCAAATCTGCCAGCGCCGCAGCGAGATCCTGAGTGGCTGGACGCGCCAACTCCGACCGAGTCAGCGCTTCGAAGACCGCGACGGTGGCGGCCACTTTCCGCGCGTCCGCGAGCCCGGGGAGCATGCTGCGCGCCTCACGCTCCGCTTCGAGCGCTTGTTTGAGTTGCTCACCGAGCGGCGAAGTCGCCGCGAAATCAGACGGCAGTTGCTGGCGCAACATCAGCGCTGCGCGCTCGACATCAGCGCGCGCGTTGCGAACCCAAGCGCGCGCGAGCGCCCGCACACGCTCGAGTGGCGTCCGCGCCGCTTCGAGCTCACCGACGATGAGCAACGACAGCTCGTGGCGCGAGCGTGCGCTCAGCGCGTGCAATGCGTGCGTGAAGTCGTCGAAGTATTCGTAGAACGTGTTGCGCCCAACGCCGGCGCGCGCGACCACATTCGCGACATTGAGCTCACGCCCCGACGCAGCAACGGCAGCCGTCGCCGCAAGCAGACGCTCCCGCTGCTCCGCCTGTCGAGCATGACGGCTGAGCGAGCGATCGTACCGGCCGCGCTTCGGCGCCGGAGCGAGTTCAGCCATCCAGCCTCATGACCAAAACTGTATTCGGAACAAAGCCCTACTTGCGAGCAATGAGACGAATTGATCTCTATTCTTCAACTCTGGAAGGTCGAATTGTATATAAGCAATTGTAATTACTTGAGAATATATAAACTCGTGCTTGTTTTATTGTGTTTCACGTGAAACGACAATCGCGCGCGCTTGCTTCCGATTGTCTCTCGGCCGCTGCTGCGATTGGATTCGTGTTCATCAGGGGAACAGCTAATTTGCTGGACGACGCGGGTCCGCTAGAAACAGGTGCCAATTCGGTGGTCCAGGCTCTGGCGAGCTCTCACGGCATCGCCAGGTGTGCCGCCTTGAGCGAGCAGTTTCCCGCACGTTCTCTCGGACTCGGTAACGGAGATCGCCGCACCGTCGCCGGGGTCAGCGGGACAGTGACGACCAGGCTTCGTAGCCAGGCGATGCGGTGCTCGGACTCTTTCACCTCGCTTACCGCGCTTGGGTACGGCCTCAACAGACCTGTTTCTCGGGCTGCGGAACTCGACGACGGGGCTTTCCAAGACCAAACTACCGCCCCGCGCTGAGCGGCGCATCACCCGGGCCGTCGGAATGTGTGGACCTCGAGGCCGCTACCGAGGCTGCCGGACCGACCGGTCACCTCTATCCCCGTCCGAACAGCCCCAGCCCACGCCGACTCGAAGCAGTCATCTGCTACCGACAGCATCCTCGAGGCGCACCGAGGCAGCCAGCCGCTCCCGGTGGTGCCTACGCGCCTTTGGGAGCAGCTGGCTGCTCTCGATGGCGTCATGCAAGCCTTCCGAGGCAGCCAGCTGCTCTCGAATGGCTGTCAAAGCTGCCTCCGGAAAGCAGCTAGCTGCTCGCAAAGCGCATCAGGCAGGCCTTCAGTAGGCCGCTCGACGGACCCTTCGAGGCAGCCAGCTGCCGTCAAGACCTGTCTTTGGCGCTCGTTACGGACGGGTCCCCTCTCCGGACGCGGGAACAAGGGCCCAGCAGAGCTGGCCGGCTTGCTTCGCGCTACCGCGGCTGAAACGACCGTCCAGAGTCCTGTCGGGTCGCTTCGACCTCAACGGGGAACTACGCCCGGTGACTTCAAGCCGAAAGCGGTAGGAGTACCGATCGAGCGCGGGAGAACGGCTCGTCAGGAACGCAGTTGCGCTCGCTTCGGTGGCCGGATGCCGCAACGAGCAGGCGTGCAGGTTTCATCGATTTCAGCACGCCTACTCGAGGGGCCCGCGCGCACGATGCCCGTTCTTCGCTCTCAATCCGCACTGTTCGAGGGTGAGGCTCGAGCGAGCGTCGGCGCGCGTGCTACTACCGCGCGGTGCGTGCTCAAAGTCTGCTGGAAACGACTCTCAAATCGCTGAAAGAGGGCGGTCTGCTGCGCGAGCCGGACAACGGTGTCCGGGACGAGGTGGCTGGCGCTGCTGCGGCGCTGGGGGTCCACGTCCTCGATGCGTCGTCGAACGACTACTTGGGCTTGGGCGAAAACCACGTTTCACGTGAAACACTTAGCCCCTCGGGCGCTGGCGCTTCGCGATTGATTTACGGGACTCGCGACGAGCACGTCGACTTAGAAATGGCGCTCGCCAATTGGGTCGGTGCGGAGTCTGCGCTCCTCTTTTCTTCAACCTACGCTGCCAACCTCGGCCTCGTATCCGCGCTCGGCGTCGAAGGGACGCTCGTCATTTCGGATGCCGCGAATCACGCCTCCCTGATCGACGGCGCGCGTCTCGCCAAGGCGGAGGTTCGAATCGTGCCGCACCTGGACCTCGACGCCGTTCGGGATGAGCTCCGAAGAGCGGCGCGCGCGATGAGCGTCTGGGTCGTCACCGAATCCTATTTCAGCATGGATGGCGACGGCCCCGATCTCGGAGCGCTACGTGGGCTCTGCGACGAAAGCGATGCCTTCTTGATTGTCGACGAGGCTCACGCGCTCGGTGTCTTCGGTCCTGAAGGTGCCGGACTCTGCGCGTCAGCGCGTGTTCGCCCTGATGCGACGGTTGGTGCGCTCGGCAAGGCCGTCGGCTCGCACGGAGGATTCGTCGCCGGCTCCGACTCGCTGCGGCGCTACCTTTGGAACAAGGCGCGCAGCTTCGTGTACTCGACCGCGCTATCTCCCGCGCACGCGCAGCGAGCTCTGGAACAAGTGCGGGCCACGCGGGCCGCCGATGCGGCTCGGGAGCAACTCACCCAGAACGCCGCGCAACTGCGGACAGCGCTCTCCGGGCAAGGGCTCGAGCTCGTGCCGAGGTCGTTCGGGCCGATCGTTTCTGTCGTGCTCGGCGCGAGCGAACGCGCCTTGGGTGCGGCTGCTGCGCTTCGCGAGCGCGGCATCCTCGCGCAAGCGATTCGTCCACCTACGGTTCGCTCCGGTTCCGCCCGCCTCCGGTTCACAGTGAAGTCGACGTTCAGCGGCGAGGACATCGCACGACTCGCTCGCGCGACCGGTGAAGCATGCCGCGCTTAGTGACTTTGGGCTGCGGAACCGGAGTGGGAAAAACCCACGTCAGTCGCGCGCTGCTGGCGGCGCTTGGTCGGGCTGGGCAACCCTGCGTCGGGCTCAAGCCAATCGAGACGGGGATCCCTGACGCAACCCATTCACCGAACAGCGATGCCGCAACCCTCTCGCGCGCATCGACCGTGCACCTCCAAGCGAAGCATCCGCTCTACGCATTCGCCGAACCGATTTCGCCGCACTTGGCGGCCCGTCGCGAAGGCGTCGAGATTGAGCTAGCAGCCGTGGCCGCGTGGGTGGCCGCTTGTGAAACAGAAGCACTACGTATAATGCCAGATAGGGCACCATATATTTTAATCGAGACCGCGGGCGGCGCCTTCTCGCCGGCTTCATCCGCCGCGACGAACTTCGACCTCGCGCTCGCGCTCGAGCCGGCGATCTGGATCCTGATCGCGCCAGATGCGCTCGGCGTGCTCCACGACGTAACGGCGACACTTGGCGCGATGCGCGCTCGTGGCCGCGCACCCGACCACGTCGTTCTCAGCGCTGCGCGCGAACCCGACGCGAGCACGGGAACCAACGCCTTCGAGCTCGCGACACTCGGCATCGTGCAACCGAGCGCAACCCTCGCGCGGAACGACGACCGAGGAATCGACGCGCTCGTCGCCGCGCTGTTAGCGGCTGGCGAGTAACGCGTTCGTCACACGATGCGACCGTTCTCGAGTCGAACGGTGCGCGCACCGAGGCGCTCGGCGAGCCCGTCCGCGTGATTCACGACAATCACGACCGCACCGCGCTCGCGTTCCTCGGCCAGCACGCGCTCCAAGTGCTGCGCGCTCGCGCGGTCCAACCCCGACCACGGCTCATCCAGCAACAAAAGCCCGGGATCGTGCACGAGCGCGCGCGCCAGCGCCACGCGTTGACGTTGCCCGCGCGACAGCGTGGCGACTCGTCGGTCAGCGAGCGCTTCGGCGCCGACGCGCTGCGCGACGCGTTCCCACGCCCCTTCGACCTCGACCCCATAAACCCGAGCGGCCAGCTCGACATTTCTTCGCGCGCTTAGCTCCCGATAGCAGAGCGAATCATGCGCGACCCAACCGATGTGCGGGCGCACCAGCTCCAGCTCGCTGCCGAGCGGATCGTAGACGACCTCACCCGAAGTCGGCGTGAGGACGGTGCCGACCACGGCGAGCAACGTGCTCTTGCCCGCTCCGTTCGGCCCCTCCAAGAAGGTGATGCTGCCTGCGTCGAAGCGCGTACTCACTGCTCGGAGCGCTGGCGTCGCGCCGAAAAGCCGCGTGACTGCGCGCACCTCGACGCGCTCGATCACGCTCGAAATTCCTCGGCGCTCAGCGCCGCGCAAAGCGTTCGAATCGGACCCAAGCCTGAAGTCTCGTTGTTGAACCCAGCGAATATACTCACGTTTTGGCTTGACCCAGAGGAGCCCGCGCACATGCTAACATGCCTTTCGAATGAGTTCTTCCGCCCTAGCGATGCCCGCCCAGCGTCTCGAGCATTTGCTCGAACTGCGCCGCGCCGTGGAGGGCGCGCTGGAAGGGAAGGCAGAGGTCGTTGAGCTGGCGTTGATCGCGCTGCTCGCGCGCGGTCACATCCTGATTGAGGACGTGCCGGGAGTCGGGAAGACCACGCTCGCGCGCGCGCTGGCTCGCGCCGTCGGCGGAGAGATGCGCCGCGTGCAGTTCACGAGCGATCTTTTGCCGAGCGATGTACTCGGCGTTTCCGTATTCGACCAACGCACGTCCGAGTTCGTGCTCCGCCACGGACCGGTCTTCTCCAACGTGCTGCTCGCGGACGAAATCAACCGCGCCAGCCCGCGCACGCAATCCGCGTTGCTCGAGGCGATGAGCGACGAACAGGTTTCGCTGGACGGAAAAACGCATCCGCTGCCGGAGCCGTTCTTGGTCGTAGCAACGCAAAATCCGCAAGATTTTGCGGGCACTTTCCCGCTTCCTGAATCGCAGCTCGATCGTTTCATGATGCGGATCCGGATCGGTTATCCGCCACCGCAGGTGGAAATGCGGCTGATGCTCGAGCCCGATCAAGATCGCATTCAGAATGTACCCGTCGTGCTCGATCCGCAGACGTTGGTCAGCCTGCAGCGCGAGGTCGATCGCGTCACGACGGACGGCGCGCTCGGCGCGTACCTGCAGGCTCTCGTCACGGCGACGCGCGGCAGCCCAGTGCTCTCGCTCGGCGCGAGCACGCGCGCGGGCATGAATCTGTCGCGCGCGGCGCGCGCCCGCGCGCTGCTCAACGGCCGTAACTATTGCATCGCCGACGACATCCATGGCTTGGCGGTGCCGGTGTTCGCTCATCGCGTGCGCTTGGCCGCTCACGCCGAAGGCTACGCGCCGACGCGCGAAGAGACCGAAGCGGCAATCCGCGAGGTCATCGCGCGCGTGCCCGTGCCGCTCTAATCCCGGAAAAAGCTTGGCTCAGGCTCACGCGGCGCAAGAAGCTTCTTCGGTGCCGGGGGATCCACCCGCGGTCCGTACTGCTCCATCCGCGGAAGTGCCTCGCGCTCAGCGCTTCGCCGCGGCGATCGCGCGCATGCGGCGTTGGCTCCGACCGCCTCGGCGTCTGAAGGTCACGCGCGAGGGCAAATACTTCATCGGCATCACGTTCGGCGTCGGGTTCGCGGCGATCAACACCGGCAACAATCTGCTCTACCTGCTGCTCGGCATGCTGCTCTCGATGATCGTGGTGTCGGGCGTGCTGAGCGAGTTGAGCTTGCGCGAGCTCACGGTCGTGCGCCGGCTGCCGCCGCGCGCTCAAGTCGCGCGCCCGCATCTGGTCGAGATCGAGGTGTTCAACCACAAGCGCCGCATTCCTTCGTACGCGATCGAAGTCGAAGACCTGCGCGCGGGTCAGCCCGCCGACAAGCGCTGCTTCTTCCTGAAAATTAGCCCCCGTTCAGCGCAAGTCGCGGCGTATCGACGCACTCCGGCGCGGCGCGGGCGCGACCGGCACGTCGGTTTTCGCGTGGCCACGCGCTTCCCGTTCGGCCTGTTCGAAAAGTCGCGCGAGCTCACGGCCGAAGGCGACTTGATCATTTATCCGGCGGTCGATCCGGTCGTGCTGTCGAGCAATTTGCCGGGCGATCGCTTGGGCGGAAGCTCCGCCCTCGGCCGCGGCTTCGGCGACGAAATCTTGTCCTTGCGCGCGATGCGCGACGGCGACGATCCGCGCGACATCTATTGGCGCAAGAGCGTCGAGCAGATGATCGTGCGCGAGCGAGCCCGCGAGGTGCGGCGCGACGTTTCGTACGCGATCGATTCGAGTCATCCCGGGCTCGCGCCCGACGAGGACTGGACCGCACGGTTCGAGCGCCGCATTCGCGATGTCGCGTCGCGCGCCGTCGCGCACATCAAACGCGGGGATGGCGTGACCGTGCGCACCCGCGGCGGCGAACGCGTGCGAGCGAGCACTGCGGTCGGCGCCGATCCGGTGCTCCGTTTCCTCGCCTTGCTCGAGGCGAAACCCGCCAAATTGCCGGTCGATCCGCAAGCCGAACGGTCGGCAACGCCGGAAGTGAAGCCGACATGAGGTTCGGCCTGATCCATCGGATCATGACCGACAGCTTGGCGGCGCTCGGTTTGCTCGCGCTCGTCACGAGTGGCGAGCTCAACCACTGGCTGACGATTGCGATCCTCGTCGGGCTCGCGCTCGCCGTCGTCGTGCCGGAGGGATTTCAGGATCGGCCGTTCATGCGGCGCATCGGCGTCGTGCTGCCGCTCGCGCTGTTCGGCGTGCAAGCCGTGCGTCTGTTCCTGAACGCGAATTTGCTCGAGACCGCGGTCGAATTCGCAGCCGGTTTGCAGGTCATCCGCTTGGCCACCCGCCGCGGCGCAGCCCACGACCAGCAAGTGATCGTGCTCGCGTTGCTGCATCTGATCGCCGCGACCGTGCTCGGCAGCGGCTTGGCCTATGGCCTGTGTTTTCTCGGGTTTTTGGTGGTCGCGCCGGGCGCGCTCGTGCTCAGTCACCTGCGTCGCGAGGTCGAGGGCAACTACCGTCAAGGCGCCCGCGACCGCACGGGATTGCCGGTGGACGTGCCGCGCATCCTGCGCAGCCGGCGCGTGATCGGACGCTCGTTTCTTCTGTTCACGTGCTTGCTCTCGGTGCCGATTTTCTTGTTCACGCTGGCGCTGTTCGTCGCTTTCCCGCGCGTTGGCCTGTCGCTGTTGATGCTCAGCCATCCGAAGGCGGAGCGGATGGTTGGCTTCACCGAGCACGTCGACCTCGGCGGCGTCGGGCGACTGCGCAGCGATCCGACCATCGTGATGCGCGTCGAAGTGCCGGATTTGACGCGCGAACCGCCGGCACGTCTCGCGCTTTATCTGCGCGGCGCGGCGTTCGACAACTACGAGGGCAAAGCCTGGTCGCGCAGCGCCGGCGCGAGCTTGCACGTCGATCAGCGCGGGCGTCAGGTTCGGCTCTTGCGTTTTCCGGATCCAGTTCGGGATCGGCACATGCGCATCGAGCTCGAGCCGATCGAGCCAGCGGTCGTGTTCGTGCCGCCGGACGCCGTCGCGCTCACGCTGAACGTGCAGGGCTTGCCGATGCTCGGCAACATCCCGCAAGTGAACGCGGGGCCCGAAGGTTCGATCGTGTACAAGAGCCCGGACGAGCGCGGGCTGCAGTACGAAGTTTCGCTCGCTGGACCCGAAGAAGCGACCTCGACGGCGCTCGGCGCCGCGGAGCGCCCGCGCTACCTGACTTTACCGGCAGATTTGCCGCCGAAGGTCGCCGAGCTCGCGCACGCCTGGGTCGGAAACACGACGGATCCGCGGCTCGAAGCGCGCCTGATCGAAGCTCGCTTGCGTAAAGACTATCGCTACGACGTCGATTCGCCGTCGGGCGCCGCGAAGAATCCGCTGTACGATTTCTTGTTCGTCTCGAAGCGCGGCCATTGCGAGTTCTATTCGACCGCGATGGCCGTGATGCTGCGCACGCTCGGCGTGCCCACGCGCAACGTCACCGGCTTCATCGGCGGCACATACAATCGCTTCGCGCGTTCGTATGCCGTGCGCCAAGGCGACGCCCATTCGTGGGTCGAGGTGTATCTCGATGACTCCGGCTGGACTCGCTTCGACCCGACTCCGCCGGCCAATGCCGCGCCGCAAAGCGACATCACCGGCATTCTGGCATTCGTGCGCGACTTCGTGGAAGCCACCACGCAGCGCTGGAATCGCCACGTGATCGGCTATGATTTGAAGCAGCAGGTGGGCTTGCTGCATTCGGTGCATCGCAGCTACAGCGCGCTCCGCGACAAGCCAGGTGCGCTGGGCAAAGCGTTGTCCTCGCCGCGCGCGACGCTGCTCGTGCTCGTCGGGGCGGGCAGCGTCGTGTACCTGCTAGTTTGGTTGAGACGGCGCAAGAAAGGGAATTTGCCCGCGGCGCGCGCTGCCAGCGAGCGTGAAACCAACGCGCGCGAAAGCGTCGAGCTCTACCGTCAGCTCGAGGCCGCACTCGCGAGCCACGGCATCACGCGACCCACGGGAACTCCGCCGCGTGCGCACGCCGCGGCACTCGTCGCCATGGGACATCCGGTCGGAGCTGAAGCGCTGGCTTTGACCGAGCGTTACCTCGAGGCCCGCTTCGGCGGCCGCGCGCTCACTGCAGAAGAGCGGCGAGATTTTGCTCGTCGCGTGCGCGCCATTCGTCAGCAGCGGCCGACGAGTGACCGCGCCGCGGCGTAACGACCGTCCGCCACGACCGGACGAACGTCCGTGACTCAGGCTTGCTGGCGACGGAGCACGATTTGCGC
>FTDA01000172.1_pt1 | contig 14596 bp, 8 predicted proteins | sample 1639731 | NCBI WGS metagenome assembly FTDA01 (sample SAMEA3914869, study PRJEB12502) | metagenome | biome: forest; material: soil | place: USA | collected 2012-03-12 | depth 0.1 m
CCCGCCTTGTTGTTGAACGGCACGGTGTAGATGTCGCTCTCGGTCGGCGTGCTGAGCACGGTGACGCCGTCGGACGCGAGCAAGCCGCCGACGTGTCCACCCGCGATCTGCGTGGTCGAGGTGTACACGATCGTTTTGCCGTCGTGGCTCCAGTCCGGCATGACGGCGGCGCGCGTGTCACCAGTACGCGGGATCAGCCCCCAAGTCGTGTTTTGATCCGCGAGCACGGCGCTGCTCACCGCCGCGCCGGTCGTTGGCATCGTGCCCATCGCGGAGAGCTCGAACCAAGTGAGCTCCGCGGAGGTGACGATGTTGCGATTCACACCGGTCCAACCTTCGGAGACCGTCGGCGCGCCGTACACGCTCACGCCGATGTGCGAGGTATCGCTCCAGAATGCGGGCGAGAACGTGAAGGTGCCGATGAACGGCTGCTGAATTTCGCGCGCGCCCACGTCGGTGACGTACGTCGGGCGTTGGCCGACCGTGTCCTTCTCGATCGACGAGACGATGCCCGCCCAAGGCCAGCCGTCTTTGAACGCGACGGCTCTGCCATCCGGCGTCGACGTATGACAGCCGATGCAGCTCACCTGCCCGGCTGGCGCCGCGCCCGAGACTGCAGGCGCGGTCTTGATGTCGCCAGCCTCGTTGAACAGGTTCGTTTCTTTGACGTCGGCAATGTGCAGCGCGTCGACCGAGCCTTCTTCACCCACCTGGAAACCGACGAGCTTCGAAGCGGTCAGGGTTTCTTCGACCGAAGTAGTCGCCCAGTAGACCATCGCGCCGCCAGCGTCGACGCCGGCAATGTTGAGCTTACTGCTGGCTTTGGAGACCGTGCCGCCGCTCGCGCTGGTGCCGCGCACGGTGACCGTGAGCGCGCCGCCGGCTGCATGTGCAGCTACGCCAGCCCACGCGTCAGCCGGCATCAAATAGCTATTTTTCGTGGTGTACACGACGAGATCGTTCTTCTCCACGTCCGCGTGGAAACGAATCTCGAACAAGGTTTCGCCCGCCGCAGGCGAGAAGTGCACGCGCGGGCGCCACCAGTTGCGCGGCACGAGGGCGCCGTCCGTCGGCTCCGTGATGCAATCGGCAGCCGGACCGCCCGAGCTCGCATCACCGAATTTCGAAGCCGAGTCCGCGCCAGCGCCGCTGTCGAAGATCGGTTGATCCGAAAAATCCGTACAGTTCGAGGAGCACGCACCGACGACCGAGACGCCGCCGCCGTTGCCCGTATTGATGCCGCCGCCGTTGCCCGTGTTGATGCTCGAGGTGCCGCCGGAGCCAGACCCGCCGCTCCCCGGCGTGACGTTACTGTGCACGCCACTCCCGCCCGCGGAACACGCCAGAGTCAGCACCGGAAGGAAAGCAAAGAGTCTTCGGCTCATGGTTTATCGGTTTCGAAGATACCGATACGCGCCCTCGCCGCAACCTCGCGCGCACGCGTGAGCGACGTGAAATCGAGCATGAATTCGGCTCGATCGTGACGTGACAGCGTTGCGCGCTCGAATCGATTCAGCCGCTCAATTGACGGAAACTGAACAGAGTGCGCGCTCGACCTACATCGGGCGCGAGCAAGCCTTAGGTGCGCGCGAGCTCATCCCGCAGCTCGCGTAGCTCGCGCTGGAAGCCGCCGGACAGGATCGGAAATCGGCACCACGTCTTCGGATCCAGGCTCTCGTCATCGACGTGGAAGCTCGGCGCATAGCGCTCGCGCTTCCACTGATTGCGACTCCACAGCTTGAAAAACCGGTCGAGCCAGAGGAACAAATCCTCCCGCGAGTGACGCGTGAACTCGGCCGTGATCACGCGCAGCACTTCACGCGGGCTCTGCTTATCGCGGATAACGGCGCGCTCGATCGCATCGAGCACCTCGTACGGCATCAAATCTGCCTCGTCGGTTTGCGTTGCGGCTGCGGGGCGCAGCTCGGCCGTCGGCGCCTGCACGTTGACGGCGTAGAGCTCCGGAATCGGGCCGAAGCCGAGCGGCCCCTGCTTCTCGAGCCACACGAGCCAGCGGCGCAAGAAAGCTTTATCGATGCCAGCGATCGGGCTCAAACCGCCGGCGGTATCGCCGTCCATCGTGGCGTAACCGACGGCGGCTTCCGAGCGATTGCTGGTCGAGAGCAAGAGCGCGGAGCTCAAATTCGCGAGCAACCAGACCGAAGGTGCGCGCACGCGGGCCTGGATATTTTGGAGCGCGAGATCGTCTCGCTCCCAGCTGAGCTCACGCCCGAGCGCTTTTTGCACGGCGCCGACGTAGTCGTGCACGAGCTGCTCGACCTCGAGCTCGTGATGCGTCGAGCCGACGGCGTGCGCCACTGCGGCCGCCGCGTTCCGCGTGATGTCCGAGCTGTTTTTGGTGGCCTGATAGGCGGTGGTGAGTAGCGCCGAGACGAGCTCACGCTCGGAGACCAAGCGCGAGAGGCCCTCGATGTAGCCGAGCTTCTGCGCCACGCCTTCGAAGCCGAGCTCGGCCACTGCGAATTTCACCATCAACGCGACGAGGCACGCGACCGCGGACGAATCCGCGCCGCCGCTCAGCGAAACGACGAAGCCGCGCGAGCGCGATTTTCGGCAATAGTCGAACAAACCGAGCGCGATGGCGCGCGCGAATTCTTCTTCTTTCAGCTCGCTCGATAGCTCCCACGCTTGCACCTGAGCAGACGAGGAAGCGGGCGCGAGCTCGGGGAAATCGAAATGCGTGCAGACACACTCGTCTGACTCGCTCTTCACGCGCGCTTCGGAGCTGGACAGCGCGGCGTAGCGCACGCGCGTCAAATCCACATCGATCACGGCGCTGATCAGGGCGTGATTGCCGAAGCTGAAGCGGCGCGCTTGGGCCAGCAATTTGCCGGCAGTCGCGATCAGCGCGTCACCGTCGTAGATGGCGCGACCAGCTTCGTTGCCTAGCAGGTTCGCGTACACGTAGCTCACGCCGAACGCGCGCGAGCCTTCCAGCACCAAGCGTCGCCGAATTTCTTGCTTGCCGAACGCGAAGTGGCTCGCGCTCGGATTCAAAATCAGGTCTACGCCGGTGAGCGCGAGCTCCGCGCCGCGACGCTGCGCGACCCACGCATCCTCACAGATCTCGAAGCCAATTTTGATCCCCGAGCAGTCGAAGTAGAGATCGCCGAGCGGCACCTCTTGGCCGAGCACCTCGGTCTTCGTGCGCGCGCCGGCGGGCCACGGTTTGAACCAGCGCGGCTCGTAGTGGATACCATCACCGGCCAGCGCGCGCTTGCCGACGAAACCCGCGAGTTTGCCGTCCACCGCGAGCGCACATGCGTTGTAGATAGCCTTGTTGTGGAACAGCGGCAGCCCGAGGCTCACGATCAGCCCGCGCGTGTACGGCAGAATCTCGCTCAGCACCTCGAGCGAAAGCGCGTGTGTGCTCGGCGAGAGAAACGCATCCTCACAGCCGTAGCCGCTGATGCAGAGCTCGGGCAGACACAGCACGCTCACGCCTTCGGCGCGCGCGGACTCGATCGCCGCGATGATGTTGTCGCGGTTGTTGTCCCAATCGAGCGGGGTCTGATTCAGCGTCGCCGCAGCGACACGCAAGAGGCGCATGACCCGCCAAACTTAGCAGCTTTTTCGCGCGATTTTCCGCGCGCGTTCGGCTCAGGGCGCGAGCTTGGGCGCGGGGCGCGCGGCGACCGCGTCGGCCGTGTTCGTCACGTCTTTCCCGGCGCGAAGGCACGAGTAGCAATCGCCGAGACCGAGAAAGCCGCAGCCGCGATGATCGTCGAAGCGCTTCAATAAGGGCGTGACGCGCGCATCACCCTCCATCGCAGCGCGCGCGAGCCAGCGCTTTGCCGCAGCGCAGCCCTCTTTTTGAGCCTTGGCCACATCGAGCAAGACCTTCAGCGCGGGCGAGGCTTTGGCGCGAGCTTCATCGTCGTCCAAGTAGCCGCGTGCGCGCTTCGTGATAGTGGCTTGGGCGGGCGTGCCGCGGGTGCTGTCCCACACGTCGTACACGACATCGAGCCCGCTCGCGCCGAGCTCGGTGGCAGCGAGCTTCAAGGCGTCGTCCGATGAAGTCGGATCCAAAGCGGCGGCGCGAACGTCCGCGAGCACTTCGAGATCTTTGGCGAGCACGGGATGCGCCGCGACGCCTTTTTGATAGGCCGCGAGGCTCGCGGGATATTGCGTGAGCTTGGCGTAGCCGTGACCGAGTGCGCGCCACTCGCGCTCGCGGCGCTTCTTTTCCGGGCGCGCAGTGAGCTCGGCGAGCGCCGTTTGATCGCCGCTTTCGGCGCGAGCGACGAGCGCGCTCGTGTCGTCTTCCTTCGGCGTGGTCAGCGCCGAAAGCACGCCATTGTTCGAGGGTGAAGCTTCGCTCTTGCCGCCGAGTACGAGTGACGCGAGCACGATCAGCGTTGCCACCGCGACGATCGACGCGCCCGCTCCTACCCCCAAAAGCCAAAGCGGGATCTTGCGCGCCCCGAGCTGCACCTCGCGCTGCAAGAGCGGCTGCGATACCTGTGCGCTGCGCACGAAAGATCCGGGCGCGCTTTGCGCCACGCTCTGCGCAAGCGAGTTTGGGCCCTCGCCCATCAACGTCGGCGCGAAGCCCTCGGCGGGCGCGACCGCAGTCACGTCCAAATTTTCGCTGGATTTCGGCGCTTCGGGCCGTGCGAGGCGACTCACCGGCGCGGACATCGGCGTGCCCGCGAATCCGATCGAGCCCGGCGGACCGATGATCGAATCCACGTGCTCCATTAGCTCGACCGCGGTTTGCACGCGCTCGGCCGGGCTCTTCTTCAAGAGCAGCATCACCAGATCCACGACCGCGGGATCGAGCCCGGCGGGCAGCGGCGGCGGCTCCGCCGTCAGGTGACGCGTGAGCACGACCACCAAATCTTGGTCCTTGAACGGCGAGACACCGCTCAGCATCTCGTACAGAATCACCCCGACGGTATAGAGATCGGCGCGCGCGTCGACCACTTCACCACGAGCTTGCTCGGGCGACATGTACTCCGGCGTGCCGAAGACGGTGCCGAGCTGAGTCAGCGCTTGCTGCTCGGTGTTGCCCTCGACCTTCACCTTCGCGATGCCGAAGTCGAGCACCTTCACGAAGTCCGGATCCGTGTCTTTGACCACGAGCATCACGTTTTCCGGCTTCAAATCCCGATGCACGATGCCGACGCCGTGCGCGGCCTGGAGTGCTTCGGCGATTTGTCGCGTGATGCGCAGCGCGCGGTCCGGCGCGAGCGCGCCTTCGGTGTCGACGATTTTCGCGAGGCTCTTGCCCTCGACGAACTCGAGCGCGAGGTACGACGAGCCGTCCTCCAGCTGCCCGAAATCGCTCGCGGAAACCACGTGCGGGTGATCGATGCGTCCCGCCGCGACGGCCTCGCGCTCGAAGCGCGCCACGACCTCGGGGAAGGCCATCATCTCGCGGTGCAGCACTTTGACTGCCACCGCTTTCCGCATGTGCACGTGCTCGGCGCGATACACCGCGCCCATGCCACCGGAGCCCAGGAGCTGCTCGATGCGATAGCGCCCTGCGAGGACGGTGCCGATCAGTGCGTCGCCTTCGGCGGCGGATGCGTCCTCGCGAGTCACTGCGCGGTATTCTGGAAAGCTTTGTGCCAAGAGTCGAGCGGTGTTTCTACCCGCTCGGCGACCTACGGCGAGCGCTTGGCAGCGGGTAACAGCTTGGGTGTAGCGCCATGCGAATTTGAGCTGATTCCGCGATGTAGGACAATCTTGGCGCCCGCCTCACGCCCGCGCGCGTAGGCCTCCGAGCCGTGTCCCACGGCGTAGCGCGTCCAACGGATTCGCGGATGGCGTTTGCGAAAGAAATCTTCGAGCGCGGCATCACCGACCCACACGAGGCCTTCGGCCTTGGACTTTTTTCGCTCGCGCTCCAACCGATCACGAAAACCGGCCATCACGCCGGCAATGAACGTGAGGCGCTTTGCGCCCCGTCCAGTCGCTGTTCGGCGATATTCGCGAAACAGGCGTTCGGCAGTCACATTTAGAAACGAGTGGACGTATTCCGCCAGCTCGAGATTCGCTCGTGAGCCGCAGATCTCGAGCACGCTGCCGCGCCGACCTTCACGCGGTCGCCAAACGGGCACCCAAATAGTCTGCACGAAAAAGTGATCGCCCAAGATGCCGGCCAGGATGCGCTGCGCTTCGTTCACGCGCCCCGTGGGCTCGCCCAAATGCTTGAACGCGTGTGCTGGCGCTTGGCCGCTCACTGCCAAGTCGATGTTGTACTTGAGCATCAGGCGCTGCGCGGCGCTCATTGCCGCTTGAGCCTCGTGCTCGTTCGAGCTCTCCGCGAGCGCGAGCAATTTCGCGATTCGGCTCAGTAAGTGTTGATCGACGCCGTTCGCTTCGGTCGAATCTTTGGCGAACGGCACGCCGGCGGCGCTCGCATCGATGCCGCGCTCTTCGCACACGCGCCGAAAGGTGGCGCCGTGCATCGAATCATCCGGCTGACCCAAGACTTCTTGCACGTACTGGTGCGCCATCTCGTGCTTCAGCACTTCCACGAGCGCGCCCCAAGAATGCTCGAGCAAGAGCTTGCGCGAGATCTCGATGATGCGTTGCCCGCCGTGCCACAAGCCGAGCCGCGCCGTCGAGTCCACGAGCATCACGCCCGGACGCCGGAGCTCGAAGCGAAACAAAGAGCCGTTCAGATCATCCCACGTGCGAAAGATGGCGAGGATCGCGGCGCGCTCGAGCTCTCGATTCAGCCGATCCGCGTGCTCTTCCATGCGCATCGCGGAGTGTGTCAGAAAAGGCGAACTTTGCTAGCGTGAGCGGATGAGCCGTTACGAAGACGCCCTCCGCTATCACCGTGAGGGTCGCCCCGGAAAGATCGAAGTCGTGTGGACGAAGCCCGTCGCTTCGCAGCTCGACTTATCGCTCGCGTATTCCCCAGGGGTTGCGGCGCCGTGCCTCGAGATCGCGAAGGATCCGAACGCCGTCGATTTGTACACCGCGCGCCGGAACCTCGTCGCGGTCGTGACGAACGGCACTGCGGTGCTCGGGCTCGGCAACATCGGGCCGCGCGCCGCCAAGCCGGTGATGGAAGGCAAAGCGGTTTTGTTCAAACGCTTTGCCGACATCGACGTGTTCGACATCGAGGTCGACGAAATCGATCCGCTCAAGTTCGTCGGCATCGTCAAAGCGCTCGAGCCGACGTTCGGCGCGATCAATCTGGAAGACATCCGCGCGCCGGATTGCTTCGTGATCGAGCGAGCGCTGCGCGAGCAGATGAAGATCCCGGTGTTTCACGACGATCAGCACGGCACGGCGATCATCAGTGCGGCTGCCGTGCGCAACGCCGCGGAGCTGCAGGACAAGCCGATGAATACCTTGCGCGTCACGTGCGTCGGCGCGGGGGCGGCAGCGACGAGCTGCATGCAAATGTGGGTGCGCATGGGCGTGAAACGCGAAAACATCACGCTCGTCGATGTGGCGGGCGTTTTGTACGAAGACCGCGGAGACATCGACGAATTCCGCGCGCCGTTCGCGCGCCCGAGGAGCGACGGTCGCCGCACGCTCGCGGACGCCATGGTCGATGCCGACGTGATGATCGGCCTTTCCGCGGCCGGCGTCGTGAACGAAGCGATGCTGAAGACGATGGCGAAAAAGCCGATCATCTTCGCGCTCGCCAATCCGGATCCGGAAATTGGCTACGCCGAAGCGCTCGAAGCGCGTCCGGACGCGATCGTCGCCACGGGGCGCAGTGATTTTCCGAACCAAGTGAACAACGTGCTCGGCTTTCCGTACATCTTCCGCGGCGCGCTCGATGTGCGCGCGACCACGGTGAGTGAAGAGATGAAAGTAGCAGCCGCGGAAGCCATCGCGCGGCTCGCGCGTGAAGATGTGCCCGATCAGGTGTTGCGCGCGTACGGGCGCCACCGCATGCGCTTCGGGCACGACTACATCATCCCCAAGCCCTTCGACAATCGAGTCTTGTATTGGGTGGCGCCGGCAGTGGCGGAGGCCGCCATCGCGAGCGGCGTGGCGCGCGATCACATCGACATCGAAGAATACAGCGAGCGGCTCTACCGCACGATTTCGCCGACGCGCCGCGTGCTCTGGAACATTACCGAGACCGCAAAGACCGACCCGCGCCGCATCGTATTCCCCGAATCCGAGAGCGACAATATTTTGCGCGCCGCGCAGCGCATCATCGACGAAGGCATCGCCCAACCGATCTTGCTCGGCGTACCGGATCGCATTCGCGAGCACGCAAAACACCTCGGTTTACACCTCGAAGGCGCAAACATCGTCGACCCGCGCGCGTGCGACCGGCTCGACGCGTACGTCGATGGTTATTGGCAGAAGCGCCAGCGCAAAGGCGTCACGCATCACGCCGCGTGGAAAGAAATCCGTCGCTCGCGCACCGCGTTCGGTTTGATGATGCTCGAGCTCGGCGATGCCGATGGTTTGGTCGCCGGGGTGCGCCAAGATTATCCGGCCACGATCCGCCCGGCGCTCCAAATCATCGGCGTGCGTGAAGGCGTCAAACGCGCCGCCGGCATGTACATGGTGATCACCAAGCACGGCGTGCGCTTCCTCGCCGACACCACGATCAACATCGACCCCGACGCCGACACGCTCGCCGAAATCGCGCTGCAAGCCGCAGAAACCGTGAGCGATCTCGGCCTCGAGCCGCGCGTGGCGATGCTCTCGTTCTCCAACTTCGGCGATGCGCCGCATCCACAATCGGAAAAAGTGGCGCGCGCCACCGCGATAGTGAAAGCGCGTCGCCCCGAGCTGATGGTCGAAGGCGAAATGCAAGCCAACGTCGCGCTCGACGAAGAAGCGCGGGCGCCCTACCCGTTCAGCCGCCTCAAAGGCGCCGCCAACGTGCTCATCTTTCCGAACCTCGACGCCGGCAACGCCGCCTACAAGCTCCTCGGCGTGATCGGCGAAGGCGACGTGATCGGCCCCATCGTGCTCGGCATGAAAAAACCAGTCAACGTGCTGCAACAAGGCGCCAACGTGGATGCGATCGTGCACATGACCGCGATCACCGTCGCGAGATCCATCCGCCTCGAGCCCCGCACGAAGACCACGTAACTCGAAAATCCTTTGGGATCGCCGCCCCCGAAAAAGCGCGCTCCAACTCACGTCACGGCGCGAGCGCAGCCCCAAAGGGCTCGTCCAACGCATGAGCCGATACGCTTCCGCGGGAAGCGCGCGGTTTCATCGAACAAGTCGCGCTCGTCGACACACACGCTCGCAGCGCGACGGGACGCGAGCCTTCGTCGAAGCAACGCGAGCTTGGTCGCCGAGCGGCGTCAGCGCATGCGCCGGAGCGGGACGCCGAAGGCTGGGGCGCGCTGCGTGCGGCCGCGTGACCATCAAAAAAATTCAGGGGCGAGTGTGCGACACGGGGCGTTCGCGAAAAAACTTTGACCCGAGTTTTGTGCGGGAATGTGTGCCTGATCGCGTGAGATCCATGATCAGGTTTTCCGAGGGCGGACACAGGTTCTCGGACGGCGGACACTAACGGGCCGTAACGCTGGAAACGGCCGGATCCGCGGCCGCGTTGGTGGCGCGCTGTGGTGCAATTTTCGATTCCAGCTGGCCCCGGCCATTGTCGCCGGTCGTCTGTGGTGCATTTGAAATGGGTTATCTGAAGCGACCGGTCACCATTGGTTTTTGCGCAGCGATCGCGGTCGCGGGCCTCGTGCGCACGAGCATCGCGCGCGCTCAAGACGATGCGGACGAAGACGCAACGGCGAAGCCAGCCGATAAGTCCGCGAGCAAGGACACGACGAAAGCAGCCGAGCCTGCGGACGAAGAAACCAAGTCTGCGCCAGCGCCCAATAAGGAGAAACCGCCGGTCGTCGAAGCAGCGCCGGCCGCGCCACCGGCTCCGGAAGCCGAACCGCTCACGTTCTTGAGCGGAGGTTGGAGCGCGACGATCTACGGCTTTGCCGAGCTCGATATCATGAATGATTCGAGCCAGAGCTATGTCGAAGGCAGCTTGAACAACACGCTCGCCCGGCCGAACACGGTGCCCGGCGACAACCCGCGCACGCAATTCACGGCGCGCAACTCGCGCCTCGGCTTCAAGGTCGGCGCTCCCGAGTGGAACGGCATCAAGACTTCGGCCGTGATCGAGATGGATTTCTTCGGTGAGGAAGCGTCCACGTCCAAGCAAGACGCAAGCTACACCGAAGGCCCGATTCGGATGCGGCACTTCTACGCCAAACTCGAGTCGCCGGTCGTCGATGTGCTCGCAGGCCAATATCACGATCTGTTCGCGTGGGGCGGCGCGGGCTTTTACCCGAACTCCGTGGGGTTCTTGCCCCTCTTTGGTGAGGTGTATCACCGCAACCCGCAGCTGCGCGTCTCGAAGACGTTCGCGAGTGAAGCGGCCGATTTCGAAATCGCAGTCGCCGCCGTGCGTCCGGTTCAACGCGACGCCGCGATGCCCGATTTTCAAGGCGGTTTGCGGCTCGCGATCAACGGTTGGCGCGGCGCGAGCACGCCCGGTGCCAGTCGTCCGATCGCCGCCCCGGCGGGACTCGGTGTCTCGGCGATCGCGCGCCGGCTCTCGGTCACTGACTTTTCACCGACGCCTGCGAATCCACAAACCGCCACTGCTTGGGGCGTCGCGGGCAACGCGTTCATTCCGATCATCCCGGCTTCCGGTCAGGATTTGAGCAACGCGCTCTCGTTCACGGGCGAGGTCACGGTCGGCTCGGGCATCTCGGATTTGTATCCTGGGCTCACGGGCGGCGTCGGTTTCCCGCAGCTGCCGAACCCGAACAACTTGGAAGCCGTGCCGACGTACACGCCCAACATCGATCCGGGCATCGTCACGTTCGATTCGAGCAACAAGCTGCAGCCGGTGAAGTGGACTGGCGTCGTGCTCAACGCGCACTACCACTTGCCGATCGCGGACGGCAAAAAGCTGTGGCTCTCCGGCACGTACTCGCTCCTCAAGTCGAGCAACGCGCTGGCGCTCACGCCGCTTCAGGGCCGCTCGTTCGCGTGGGACAAAGGCTCCTATTACGACGTGAATTTGTGGTGGGGCGTCACACCCGCCGCGCAAGTCGGGCTCTCGTTCGGGCACACGCAGCAAACGTTCGGCGACGGCGTGGTCGCACACAACAACCGCGAGGAAGCGGCTTTTTACCTGTTTTTCTGAGCACTCCGGTCCGAGCTTTGCTCGTGATGCGGCGTTTCTTTTTCTGGAGGATTGGCAATATGCAAACGCGTTACCTGGCTCTGCCCTTGTTTCTCGGGCTCGGTGTAAATGCTCTCATCGGCTGTAGCTCGTCGGATTCGCCACCGATCACGATGCTCGGCAACACGTCGTCGGCGGGCGCGTCGAACACGGGCTCGAGCGGTAGCTCGAACGCGACGGCCGGCACCGGCGGCGCGCCGGGCGCAGCTGGCGCGACCGCGAGTGCGGGCAGCAGCTCCGGCGGCTCGACGGGCGTCGCGGGCACGAGCGGCTCGGCGGGCAACACGGGCTCGGCTGGAGCAACCGGTACGGCGGGCAGCAGCGGGACCGGGATGTCGGCAGGCTGCGGCAAGCCATTGCCCGCGGGCGTGACGCCGGGGCAATGGGCGGACATGGCAGACCAAGCGCAACAAGCCGGCAAGCCGGCGCCGATCGACGTGCCGTGCGATGGCGTGATGGCGACGGTCGCTTCGACGAAATCCCCATGGGATGCGCCGCCGTGCACGGGCGGCGTCGAGAAGCGCGGCTATTGGGTGTACGTGAACCCGAACTACGATCCGAGCAAACCCTCGAAGGTGGTTTACGAGGGCGCAGGCTGCGATGATTCGAGCCCCGCCGACGGCGGCACCTCGGGCTTCCCGTACCAACAAGCGAACGCGGACAAAGCGGATCCGCAAGTCATTCAAGTCGGGCTCGACTACAGCCGCGCGGACGAGTGTTACGACAACGCGAATCCGCACTCGAACGACTTCAACTACTTCCCGATGGTGAAGAAGCTCGTCGAAGATCAATTCTGCGTGAACACCAGCGAGGAAATGTACTCCGGGTACAGCTCGGGCTCCTGGCTCGGCAATCAGTTCAGCTGCGCGTTCCCCGATGATTTCAAGGCGATGGTGCTCGCGACCGGCAACGAGCCGACGCAGCAACCGGCCTGCGCCGCGCCCACTCACCCGATGGCCGTGATGATGCTGCACGACAAGGACGACGCGACCAACACGTACGCAGGCATGATCCCGGCGTGCACGCGCATGCTGAAGCAAAACGGCTGCACCACGACGACGTGCGACCCGATGTCCACGACCACGACCACGACCTACGCGTATCCGACCAACATCGGCGCGCCGCAGACCATGCAGTGTGTCTCCTTCAACGGCTGTCCCGCGGACGCGCCCGTCGTCTGGTGCACGACGCAGCTCGGCGGAGACACGCACGTTCACGATCACTACGCCGATGGTCAATCTCCCTGGATCACTCCGCTGTTCTGGAGCTTCTTGAGCAAGTTCTGAGTCGGAAGTTTGGTTCCTCGAGGCGAGTAGCAATGAGACATCGTTACGGTTCACACAGAATGACGCTCGGAATCGCAGTGCTCGGTTCCGCGGTGCTCTTGCTACTCGCCGGCTGCAGCGCGAAGGGCACCGAAGGCGCGTGCTCGGCCGGCGCGGTGTGCGCCGGCGGCAACCCAACGGGCACCTGGGTCGTGGCCGGCAGCTGCGAATATTCGGCGGATCATCCGGACCAACAGCTCGGACCGCAGGAACAGGCAGCGACCCCGCTGTTTCCGAGCCTCACCCCTTCTCAACCGCAGCTGACCACGAGTGGCGACTGGTGCTCGTCGCTCTATTACAGCCCGCAAGACAACCGCCCGCCGGACACGAGCAGCAAGATCAAGAGCGTCAACCTGTATCACGACGCGCCTTCGCTCGCGGGTGGGCAGGTGATGTTCAACGCAGACGCGAACGGCGCACCGAGCACGTACAACGTCAGCCTGAATTTTGCGGGCTATTACATCACGCACTTCGCACCACTGTGCCTGCAGTTCTACGGCGCAACGCCGACCTGCTCGGACCTCGCGACGAACCTCACCGATTTTTACGCAAACGCCGCGGGCATGAGCAGCGCAACGCCGCCCGCGCCGAATCCGCCCGGCTTCGAGAACATTCAGTGCCAAGGAGCTTCTGACGGCGGCTGTGATTGTGGCTACGATTACAAGGTCACGCTCACCGATGCCGGCAGCTGGAGCTTCGCAGGCTCGGTGCTGACCGAATCGAGCGCGCCGAGCTCGTATCAGTTGAATGGCAAGCTCGTCGGCACCGAAGGTCCGAGCTCGCTGATGGTCGCTTCCACCTGCCAGAGCGGCAACTCGCTCACGTTGAGTGGGTACGGCGGACAGAGCCTTTCGCACGCGCCGGGGCTCCGCGTGCTCACATTGGCCAAACAATGACGCTGGCGGCGCGCAAAAACCCGCCCCAATTCGCGCTGAAAAGCGTGGCTTTTGCCGTGCTTTTCACGAGCGCCCTCGGTTGCTCGGGCAAGGGCGTGGCCGGACAGTGCGCCGATCTGCCTGCGTGCGGTGGCGACCCCTCGGGCACTTGGCAAATCCAAAACGAGTGTGAATTCGACGTGCCCCAACAGCCGACGTCGATCTCGCCGGTCGCGTCCGCGTACACGACGCCGCAGACACCCGCCTTGGCGCCCCCTCCCGGCTCACCGACGAACTCCGGTGAGTGGTGCTCGGGCCTCGTCTACCTGCCGGCAACCTCAGCGACGGCGAACCAGCTCGCCGGCGTCGCCTTCTACCCCGCGCCGCTCGAGTTCAACCAAGGCAACGTCAACTTCACGGCTTCCGACGACCCAGCCCAGCAGCTATTTCAATTCACGATCGGCGTGAAATCGGCCGTGCAAACGACGCACTTCACGCCCGCCTGCTTGCAGGCCTACGGCGCGAACCCAAGCTGCGACGACCTCACGGCCGGGCTCCTCGCGCAGGGGACCTCCGTCAATTACCAGAACCCATCCTGTAGCACCGCTTCCGACGGCGGCTGTGATTGCACGTACAACCTCGCCGACACCAACGGTGACAGCGGCCAATGGCGCATCATCGGCAACAGCATCTACACGTTCAATTCACCTTCGGGCCATCCCGCGCAAGCGATGGACTATTGCGTCAACGGCAACACGATGACCCTGAGCGGCAAAGATGGCTCGCATCTCTTGGGCTCCGCCGGAATTCGCACGATGACGCTGACGAAGTGCGATTCTGGCGTGTGCGGCGATAGCTCGGGCACCTGAGCCGAGCTATCGCACAACGACGAGCGCTCAGTAATCCGCGCTCGCGGTGAGGCTCATGTACCAATCCGCGAACGGCGTGTCCGTCGCTTGAAATTGGCTCGGCGGTGACACGGCTTGCGCGGCCGAAGTGATTTGCCACTGACGCACCAAGATGCGCGGACCGCGGTGGCTGGGCGCCCAACTGTCGGTGGCAGCAGACGCGACGAAGCGGAGCTGATCGTTCTGCAGCTTCGCAGAGTTCCCGTTCTGGAGCTCGACGAAGGCGAGCTGGCGGTAGACGATGCGGCCATTCACGCCCCCATCGGTTAGATAGCGCAGCGTCTGCGCCGGGGTGGCGTAGTCGCTGCCTTGCGA
>FTDA01001833.1_pt1 | contig 14563 bp, 11 predicted proteins | sample 1639731 | NCBI WGS metagenome assembly FTDA01 (sample SAMEA3914869, study PRJEB12502) | metagenome | biome: forest; material: soil | place: USA | collected 2012-03-12 | depth 0.1 m
CTGCGCCAACCGCGCTCGATCGGGCGCGCGGCACGTCGCGCTTCGGTCACGAGCGCGCCTCTGATTTCTTCATGCCGACGAAGCCCGGCAAAGCTTCGATCCGCGCGAGCCACGCGCCAATTGCGGGATATTCGGCGAGTGAAATGCCGCCTTCGGGCGCGTGGGCGGTGTACGTATAGAGCGCTACGTCCGCGATGGTCGGGTGGTCGCCAACCAGAAAATTTCCGTCAGTGAGCTCGCGCTCCAGCAGCGGCAAGAGCTCGTATGATTTCTTCACGGTCATCGCGTAGTCGAGCGGCGCGTTGAAGAGCTTCACCAGGCGCGCCGCGCACGGGCCAGCGTAGAGCTGACCTGCTGCAACCGAGAGCCAACGCTGGACGCGAGCTCGACCGAGCGCGTCTGCGGGGTAGAAGCGATGCTCTGCGTCGTACTTCTCGGCGAGATAGATCAAGATAGCGTTGCTATCGGCGATCACCGCTTCACTGTCTTCCAGCACCGGAACTTGGCCGAAGGTGTTCAGCCCCAAAAACGGCGCTCGCTTGTGCTCACCGCTCGCGAGCGCGACATCGACGAGCTCGAACGGCAGGTCGAGCAGGGACAAGAACAGCTCCGCGCGGTGCGAATGTCCGGAGAGCGCGAAACGGTGGAGCTTGAGCTTCGGCATGCCGGCAAAATGCGGCTCAAACGTCGCAGAAACAATATGCGAATTTGACAATGAATTATTCCACTTCTAGGAATAATTCGTGGATCGCCTCTCGTGCATGCGGATCTTCGTTGCGGTCGGTGAAGCCCAGGGATTTTCGGCTGCAGCCAAGCGCTTGGGGCTTTCTCCGCCGGTCGTAACGCGGGCCGTGGCGACCCTGGAGCAACAGCTCGAGGTCAAGCTGCTCCAGCGCACCACGCGCATCGTCCGGCTCACGGACGCCGGGACGCGTTACCTGGTTGATTGCCGCAGGCTGCTCGCGGAAATCGCGGATGCGGAAGAATCACTCTCGGGCGAGGGCAAGGAGTTGCGCGGCCCGCTCGCCATCACCGCCTCGGCGATGTTCGGGCGCTTGTTCGTGGCCCCGTTGCTGCTCGAATTCCTCGAGCGTCATCCGAAAGTGAACGCGCGCGCGGTGTTCGCCGATCGCGTGCTGGATCTGATCGAGGAGGGCTTGGATGTTGGGGTGCGCATCGCGCGGCTCACCGATGCTTCGTTCACGGCAATTCGCGTCGGAGCCGTGAAGAGTGTGGTCGTCGCTTCTCCCGAGTATTTGAAGAAGCACGGCACTCCGCGTGCACCCGCCGATCTCGCGGAGCATCCCGCGTTCGTCTTCTCCGAAGATCGCGCAGCGCCCGCGTGGTTGTTCGAGAGCGGCAAGCAGCGCATCACCGTGCGCCCAAAGGCGCGCTTGCTCGTGAACGGCTCGGAGGTGGCTATTCAGGCGGCCGTCGAGGGCGCAGGCATCACGCGCGCGCTTTCGTACATGGTCGCGGGTGCCGTAAATTCGGGTCAATTGCGCGTAATTTTGCGGCCATTCGAGCTCGAGCCAATTCCGATTCACGTGATCCACCGAGAAGGGCGGAACGCGACGCTACGCGTGCGTGCTTTCGTGGATTTCCTGGTCGAAGCTCTGCGGAACAATCCGCTCTTGAAGACGTGACGCGCGCGGGTCAGCTAGCGTTGGTGTCAGTGCTTGGCGAGGACGTAACCCAAGCCTGCCGCGAGCACGCCCACCGCGAACAACAAGATCGCGATCAGCACGATCTTCCCGCCCTGGGCCGCAGCCGCAGGGATCATGCTGGGTTGCTTTTTCCCTTTGCGGTCGGGCGGCAATGAGGTGCCGCCGCGGCCCCCGCGCGCGAGGTTCGCGATGCCAGCCGCCGCGGTGTCACTGATCTTCACGCGCACTGGACGGGCGTTGCGCGCGGCTTCGGTCAGCGCGACGAGATCGGATTCTTGCAAGCGATCCGAGCCGCCCGAAAACGGCGACAAGGCGGCGATGAGCTCACGCACATTGGCGGGGCGGAGCGCCGGATCACGCTCGAGGCCGCGGTGGACCACGCGCGCCAAATCATGCGAAATCCAAGGCGCGATCACGTCCAATTCGGGAATCGGCTCGGTGCAGATCGCGACGATCAGCTCGCCCAGCGAGTTGGGCGCGCCCCACAGGCGTTGACCGCTGAGCGCTTCCCAGAGCACGACCGAGAGGCTCCACACGTCCGTGCGCGCGTCGACGGCTTTGGCGTTCTTGGCTTGCTCGGGGGACATGTACATCGGCGAGCCGATCATGCCGCCAGTGCGCGTCAGGCTGAGGTGGCTCGCGGCGTTGTTGCCTTCACCGACGCGGGTGCGCTTGGCGACGCCGAAGTCACACACTTTGACGGTGACGGCTTTGCTCTTGCCGTGCGTGTGCAAGAACAAATTCGCAGGCTTGATGTCGCGGTGCACGACTCCGCTGGAGTGCGCGTCTGCGACGCCGTTCGCCGCTTGCAGCACGATGCGCACGCAAGTTTCGGGGGCGAGCGCGCCTTCCTTCTTCAGCACCGCGGACAGCTCCGTGCCGTGGAGCAATTCCATGATGATGTAAGGCATGCCGAGCGCGGTGTCCGTGCCCGTGTCGAGCGTGCGCGCGACGTTCTCGCTCTTGATGTTGCTCGCGGTGCGCGCTTCACGCGCGAAGCGCTCGAGCACGGTCGGGGAGGCGCCGGCCATGCCGGCAGACACGACTTTTGCCGCCAAATGCTGGCCGGTCTTGTCTTCCACCTCGTACACCGAGCCCATGCCGCCGCGGCCGATCAAGCGCAGCACGCGGTATTGATCGTGCAGGCGTTTGCCGACGAGCTTGAGCTTGTCTTCTCCTTCACCCGTGCCGGGCTCGTCAGGCGGAAATTCGACGATGGATTCGTCGAGATCTGCGCGCTCGGCGACGTGCGAGCGAATCTCGGCGGAGGTGCGCACGAGGCTGCCGTCTTCGAGCAGCTCGTCACCGCCGGAGAACGGGCGGAGCGCGCGCGCGAAATCATCCATGGTTTGGAAGCGGCGCGCGGGATCGCGATCGAGCGCGCGATGCACGGCGTGCGCGATGCCTGGCTCGACCCAGGGCGCGCGATCCTGCAAGTGCGGGATCTCGTCCGTGAGGATGGCGGCGATCAGCGCGTACACCGATTCGATGTGCGAGAACGGCGCGACGCCGCACAGCGTTTGATAGAGCGTCGCGCCGAGGCCCCAAATGTCGGTGCGTTCGTCGCACTCTTTCGCGTTGCGCAGCTGCTCGGGCGAGGCGTAATCCGGCGTGCCCAAGCGGCTGCCGGTGACGGTGAGCATTTCGTCTTCGCCGGCATCGAGCTGTTTGGCGATGCCGAAATCGCAGACTTTGACGACGAGCTCCGTGCCGTCGCGATCGATCATCAAATTCGCGGGTTTCATGTCGCGGTGCACGACGCCCAGGCGATGCGCGGCCGAGAGCCCGCGCGCCGCTTGCAGCGCGATGCGCACCGCGGTCTCGGGCGCGAGCGCGCCGTGCTCTTCCAGCACGTTGTCGAGATCGCGGCCCTTGAGCAGCGGCATCACGAGGAAATGCGAGCCGAGCTCGCGGTCGAGCCCCGCGTCCAGCGTGGACACGATGTGCGGGTGGTTCAAGCCGAGCACGAGCTTCGACTCGCGCTCGAAGCGTTGCGCGCCTTCGCCCGAGAGCAGCTCGGGGAACAAGATCTTGACCGCGAACACGTCGCTGTCCGGATCCTCGGCGCGGAACACCGAGCTCATGCCGCCGAGGCCGATCAGCTCGATCAGCCGATAGCGGCCAGCGACGACCTTGCCGACGTATGCTTTCGCGCGCTCTTCGACACTGACACTCACGATGATCGCTCGCAGCATACCGACCGAGCCCGACCGCGCCTAGCTTTACCAGCTAGAGCCGCGGGCCGAGCGGTAGGGGCGCTTTGCTGCGCGCTCGGCGGCGCTCGCCCGTGTTCGTCGGCGTTTTTCGTGTTTTTCGGGCGTCACGCGATTTTCGGGATGTGGTTATATTGCTCGGCAATGACCGCCGCTCGTTCCGAGGATCTCGAACCGAAAGGCCGCGTGCTCGTCGTGGCTGGCTCCGACTCCGGCGGCGGCGCGGGCATTCAAGCCGACATCAAGACGATCACGGTGCTCGGCGGCTATGCCGCGACGGCGATCACGGCGCTGACCGCGCAAAATACGCTCGGCGTATTCGGCGTCGTGCCGGTCGATCCCGAGTTCGTCGCCGAGCAAATCTCGGTCGTGCTCGCCGACATCGGCGCGGATGCGGTGAAGACGGGGATGTTGTTTTCCGAGGAGATCATCAGCGCCGTGGCGGCGACCTTGGAGGCGCGCGCTCGACGTTTGCCGGTCATCGTCGATCCGGTGATGGTGGCGAAGGGCGGCACGGCACTCTTGCAACAGCGCGCGCGCGTCGCTCTGGTCGAACGGTTGTTGCCGCTCGCCGCGTTGATCACGCCGAACGCGCCCGAAGCCGCGGCGCTTTCGGGATTGAAGGTGGAAACCGTCGCGGACATGGAGCGTGCGGCCGATACTTTGCTCGCATTCGGCGCCAGCGCGGTGCTGGTCAAAGGCGGCCACGTGCCGGGCGATCTGATCGTGGATGTGCTGCGCACGGCGGACGGCGAATCCTTTCGCTTCGAGCATCCGCGCATCGTCACCAAGTCCACGCACGGCACCGGCTGCACGCTGGCTTCCGCGATCGCGACGGGCGTCGCGCTCGGATTCACGTTGCGCGATGCCGTCGAGCGCGCCGAGGACTACGTCGTGGAAGCGATTCGCACGGCGCCCGGGCTCGGTAAGGGCCACGGCCCGCTCAATCACGGGCACGTGATCGGCGCGCGCCTGAACTGAAATTCCAGGCAATTTGAGTTGCGGGGAGCCGGAGTGATAGCCTGCGGTGCGTGCTCGGTGCTTTTTCGCTGAGGGCTCACGTGTGGGGGCTCGCGCTCGCGTGCGTCGGTTGTGCAGAGCCGCCCGTCGTGCCCAAAGCGCAGCCGCTTCCGCCCGCGAAGCTCCACACCGTGCTGCCGCCGCGGCCGGAGTTTCGAGGCTATCGCTTGTCGGCGAGCGCGTTCGGGCAAAGCTCGTTTCGAGACGGAGCGCCGCTGCACCGTGGCGCGATCGTCGGCGGCCTGCGGCTGCGCACCGACGGCACTGGCTTGCTGCAGGCCGAGAGCATCGCGAGCCCGCCGTTGCTCGAAGGCGTGGCCGTGCCAGCGCACCTCGGCGGCGGCTTCCTCTTTTGGAACGAGAGCAGCCTATTTTCGGCCGCGACGTTCTTGAGCGATCTCAAGCCCGTGATCGATCTCGAGTTCCAGCCACGCGCGGTTTCGTTCGGGCCGAGCTCGCTGCTCGTGCGCGGCGAAGAAGGCCAGCACGCGGTGCTGGATTTGCGAGCGCGTGAGCGCGTGGCGCTCGCGGATCCACTGCTCGTGGATGTCGCCACGCTGCCGGACGGACGCACGCTCGAGCTCCTCGAAAATGGCGCGTGCAAGCTGAGCACGGATTTCGGCAAGACCTTTCGCGCCTGCGGTTTGCCGAGCGGCGAGTGGGCTTCTCGCGTCTTCGCACGGCAAGATGCGCTCGTGGCCGTCTTCGGTGACGATGCCGCGTTGCGCCTCATGCCCGGCGGAGTCGAGCAGTTGGTGGCGAAGGAGCCGCGGCCCGCGGTGACGGGCAAACTCTCGTGGTGGCTCGAGCAGGATCCACCGCTACAAGCCGCGCTCGAAGCGGGCGTCCCGTTCGGCGAAGAGATCGCGGCGGTCTTCAACGAAGGCACCGTCGCGAGCGTCAATTTGCGCACGGGGGAGCTCGTACAAGTCACACGCGCGCTCGTGCCTCAAAAAGTGCCGTGTGAGCTGCTCGGCGCGCTCGACGGCCCGCTCCTCGCTTGTGACGAGCCGAGCGGCCACGAGATCTTGACGAACCTGTTCGGCGAGCGCCCGACGGTGGTCGCGAAATTTTCGCAAGCGGTGCGCCTGGCCTACGCGGAAGGCGTGCTGATCGCGGCCGCGCACTGCGACGGCAGCGCGAGCGCGACTTCGGTGTGCGTGCGCGGCACGGACGGAACTTTGCGTGAGCTCGACGTCGCGGCTCGGCTCGGTGAGCTCAATCGCGGCGCGTCGAACGGGGCACCTCAAGCAAGCGTCGTGCGTTGGATTCCGAAGGAAGGCGGCGGCGCGCTCGCGCTCGTCGCGGGCGCTGCAAATGGCTGGATCGATGCCGAATCCGGCGTATTTCAGGCCTTCTCCTACGCCACGGCCGAGGCCGCGCTCGGGCAGCCCGCGAGCTTCGGTTGGCTCGATCGCGCTTGGATTGCGCCGCGCGAAGGGGGCCTTCGCGGTTGGCGTGCGTCCGAACGGCGCGGCGTCGGCATCTTGCCCGACGGCAAGCTCGAGCCGAGCGCGCACTCCTTTCGCCAGCTCGGCGCGGCTGGCAAGTACGCGCTCGCCTTCGATGGCCCACGCCGCGCGTTCCAGTCGAGTGATTGGGGTCGCAGCTGGGTCGAGACTTTGGCGCCTCCGGGCATCGGGGCGCCGAACATCGTGGTCAGTGATCCGATTTGTTCCGACGTCGGTTGCCAGCTCGGATCATGGTTGCGCGTGGGGTGGCTCGTCGAGCCACCGAGCAGCGGCGGGCGCGTGCACGTAGCGGGCACACCGGCGCGCCCGTTGCCGCCTCCGCTGCCGGTGCTGACGTGTCGCGAGCGCGGGCCTGCGGTGCCTCGCGAAGATGCGGGCCTCGCGTCGCCCGCGGCAGTCGGGCGCGGCCGCAGGTTCGCGGGCGAGTTTGCTTGGGCAGTGAAGCGTCCGCTCCGCTCATCTCCGATCACGGTCGGCCTGCGCGCGTTGGTCGAAGGGCACGTCGCCGAAGGGGCGGGAACGGACGCGGTGCCGGCGAAAGATTGGCCCGGTTATCACGACACGCTGAGCTATTCGTTCGTGTCGCCGTTCGAGCCGAAGGGACGCGCGGAGCGCGCTTCGCTCACCTGGCAAGCGCGCTTTGTCGCTGCCAAAGCGGGTAGCGGCGAGCCGCCTTCGCTCGAGCCGATGGTGGGCGAAGCGTCTTCGGTGCCGGTGCTCGGGTCCCAGCTCGGCGTCGTGAGCGGTCTGATCGTCGACGACGGCGCGCCGGTTTGGCTGCACGAGCGAACGGCAGAGCCGTTCACGCTCGGCGCATCTCGGGCTCGAACGCGATCGTCAGCGCCGTCAGCACCGGACCGCGTTCGCTGCGCTTGCTCACACTCGAAGGCGCGACGTCACAAGTCGTCGCGGTCGACGCCGGGGTCGCGCGCCGCTTGTTTGCGCTGCCGACGCTCGCCGTCGAGCTCTCGCCCGAAAATCCGGACGCGCTCGCGCTCGGCGCACGCGGAGAGCTCGCCGTGCTGCGCTCGCGCTCGGGCTCCGCGCCGGCGTCCGCGAGCGAGCCGATGGTGCTGATCGACGAGCGCGGTGAGATCACGCCGCTCGCGCCCTGGTCCAAACTTTTTCGCGCCGACGCGCCGGAGTGTAAACGCGCGGCGAACGACTATCGCGCGGTGCTACAAACCGCATCGGCGTGGCTCGAAGTCGAGCCGTACACACACGAGAACACGAACGCGGCTCACCTCGAAGAGCTCGCTCCTCGACTGCCGAGCCCGTCCACGCGCGGCATGGTTGCGTTGATTCGCGTGAACCCCGAGCGCGTGTGTCTCGAAGCGGTCGAAGTGCCGATCGACGCGGACATGCGCGTGGTCGCGCGCTTCATCGGTGCGGGCGCCGGCGCAGGAAGCATGGGCGTGGACGCCGATTCGAGCTTCCGCCAAGACCTCGACTGCGCCTTGTCCAGCCCGCACTAGCGTGGCATATCGATCGGCGCATGCTTCGCGCTCGTACTCGGTTTCTGGCGCTGATCTCGGCCGTGGCGCTCAGCGCCGTGAACGCGTGCACGACCGATCACGATGCGCTCGAGAAGAAATCGAATCAGGGCAGCGGCGCGCTCGGTGGCGGCGGCGCCGGCGGCTCGTCGTCGCACATCATCGGGGCGGGCACCGGCGGCGATACCAGCGCGACTGGCGGTCATCCGGATGACGAAGCGCCGGGGACGAACGTGTTCACCTTCGTGCACGGCATCGTGGATGCGCCGAGCGTGGTCGTCTGTCTGACAACGGTCGACGCAAGTGGCGCCGTTACACCAATCGGCCAGCCGCTGTCGAAAGCGCCGCTCGCGTATGGTGCGAGCATCGTGCTCACGGACATCCCCGGCGTGGATCCGGCGAAGGATGTGATCGAGCCGTACGTGATCGCCGGTGAGCTCGAGCTCGTTTCGGGCCTCGATTGCGCCGCTGCGATCGCGCTCGCGCAAACGGAAGAAGGCCCGCTCAATCCACCGCCGGGAAATGACGGCACGGCTGGCGCAGCCGAAGCCGGCGCGGGCGGCGCGCTTGGCGGCAGTACGAGTGGAGGCAGCGCGGGCTTTGGCGGTGCCTCGGGCTCGGGCGGCGCGCTCGGCGGAGGCTCGGGCGGCGCACTCGGCGGCGCGGGAGGGAGCTCTGGAACGGGCGGTGCCGGCGGCTCGCTCGCTCTGAGCATTTCGTTCGCGGACGCGGGTGCGGGCGGAGAAGGCGGTGCCGCGCCGGAAGCTCAGCCGCGCTTGCGTGCGCGCGCATTGCCGGCGTTGCCCGCGGGCACGTTGAACGCCGGCCGCAGCTACTTGATGGTCGCGAACGGGTGTCTGGGCGGCGCCGGTTTCTCCGCGCCGAACGCCGAGGAATATTGCGGTGCGGGCTATGCCGAACGTTCGCCCACGGTTTCCGCCGTGTTGGCCGCGCTCTCACGCGTGACCGCGCCGAATCGCTTGGGCACGCAGGTGCTGCACGCCTCGCTCGGGACCAGCACGGTCTCGGTGTTTTCGCGGTCGCCTCCGCCTTCGCTCGAGGGCTCGGTGCAAATCGTCACCAATCTCGTCACGGGCGAGCTCGGTCCGCGTCCCGCAAATGTCGGCGACGCCGCGGCAGATTACGGCTCGACTCAGGGCTACAACGTAGACATCGAGCAACACAGCACGACCGTCTTCGCACAGACGTGGAAGGATGTGCTCACGCACGGCGGCGTGAGCGCGCTCGCGGATGGTTCGAACTACACGCTCGTGCTGATCGGCCCCGAAGCAGACGTGAAAGGCGGCGCTGCGTTTTGGAATGCACCCGCGATCACCATCGTGCCCTCGGATGCGCCCGCGCCGTGAGGCGCTCGATTCCCGGCTTGGTTTCGACGGCTAACCAAGCGAAATTGCCAGTTTGAACGGAGCTTTGCGGGGGCCCCGAGACTCCGAATCTCGAACCGGGAAGCTTGCGCCTACTGCGACGTATATTCGCAGCTAGAAACCGAGGTGATAGCGTGCCTCGACTCCGGCTTTGTTGCCGGCCTTACCGAGAGGGCGAAGCGATGAACTTGATCAAGTGCGGTATCCTGGGGTTGGTTGCGGTCGGCGCGATGGTGGTCGCGTGCGGTGGCTCGAGTAACAACGGTGGTTCGAGCAGCAGCGGTGGTTCGAGCAGCAGCGGTGGCACGGGCGGCGGCTGTTCTCCTTCTGCGGTCATGGCCTCGGCGATGACCGGCGACACCTGCGCCGCCGCAGACTCTTGCCTCCAGACCAACTGCGCGTCGCAAATCAATACGTGCTCATCGACGACGGGAGCCTGCGGAGATTGGGTGAAATGCATCGAGGCGTGCAACTGCGATGCGACCTGCTCGCAGAAGTGCACGCCGTCGACCACGTGCTCTCAATGCTTCATCGGCGTCGCGAACTGTGAGACCGATAAATGTCTCTCTCAGCTGCTCAGTTGCGGCAGCGGCAGCGGTGGTTCGGGCTCCGGCGGCACGTTCAGCGCGGGGGGCACGTTCGGTGCTGGCGGCACGTTCAACTTGGACGCAGGGACTTACACCTGCGCGGATCTCACGGCCTGCTGTAAGAAGCTCCCGATGGACGAACAAGCGAGCTGCAACATGACCGCGAGCGCCGGCCTCGACTTCGCCTGTAGCATCGACTACTCGGTGCTCTGTTCTTCGAACTGAGCGCTGCCGCGCGGGCTCGCGCTCGCGTCGCGAGCCCGCGTGCACTCCTCAGTGATAGAGCGAAACTTCCGCCAATTTCGCGCGCGCGTCGTTGATGTGGGGGCTGTTCGGGAAGCGGCGAATGAAGGCGCGGAGCGTGTTTTTGGCGTCGTTCCAGGCTTGAATCGCGAGCTCGGCTTCGGCGAGCTGGAGCGTCGCTTCGTCCATCACTTCTTTGTCGGCGGAGGCTTCGGACAGCTGCATCAAGATTGGGATCGCGTCGCGATGGAGCCCGAGCTGGATCAGCGCGCGCGAGAGTTGCAGGTTGGCTTGCGGGCTGTGCGCGGCGTCACTCTTGTACTTGAGTGATTCGCGGAAGGCCTGCTGCGCTTCGTGCCAGCGCGCCATGCGAATGTGATCGACGCCCGTTTGATAGGCGATGAGCGAGAGCTCGTTCTTCGCGCGTTCGACCGCGGCGTCGAACACGGCGCGCTCCGTCGGCGTGAGCTCGAGCTTCACGACATCCGGATACGCGGCGATCAGCTCTTGCCGCTTGTTCTGCACGATCAGCTGGTAAAATTCGCTGGCTTGCCGGCTCGCGCGCTTCTCTTCTTCTTCGCGCTCTTGCGCGGCCTTCACGTCTTTTTCGAGGGCATCGAGCTGGTCGCGCGTTTCCTTGTTTTCGCCGCGGACGGTCTCGAGCCGGATGTCCCACGTGAATTTGACGAACACGAGGATGACGGCGATCGTGACGACGTACGCCGTCGCGCTGTTGATCGCGACTTTGCGTTCGGCACCTTGCTGCCGCTTCGCGATGCTCTTGAGATCGGCGGCGAGCGCGTTGACCAAGTTGTTGGTCTTGATCGTGAGCGCGCGGCTCTCCACGATCTCGCGTTTGATCTCTTCGAGCTCGTACTCGTTCATTCGTCCCGGGGTCCTCAGTATCTTTGTGCCGCGAGCCGAGCAAGCGGCGGCAACCCCGCGCGAACGCCGGACGAGGCGCGACTTTCGCTTCCCGAAGTCGCGCGGGAGGCTCGCGACGCGCCGCTCCGAGTCCGCTCCAAATCCGCGAAAATGCCGGCCCGCGTGCCCCCCAACCCCAAAAGAAGCCGGAGAAAGCCGTTTCTGGCTTGAACGGTGGGCGATCCCTAGCTAGAGCGAGGCGGGCTCCATGGCCGAGTTCGGCCGGGAGCATCGCCCGCGCCGCGCCGCAAGTTGCCTGGCTCGGCTCATTTTCGAGGAAAGTATGGACACTAGCGACATCCGCAAAGGCCTGAAGTTCATGATGGACGGGAATCCGTACGTCGTTACCGATTTCCAGTTCGTGAAGCCGGGCAAGGGCCAAGCCTTCACGCGCACCAAGATGCGCAACATGCTGAACGGCGGCACCATCGAGCGGAACATCCGCTCGGGTGAGAAGCTCGAGCCGGCGGACGTGGAAGACCGCACCCTCCAATACATCTATCCCGAGGGTGATGCGTACGTGTTCATGAACCAGCAGACCGGCGATCAGGTCACGGTTCAGGGCGAGGTCGTCGGCGAGGACGCGGGTTTCTTGATCGATGGCATCGACGTGACCATCACGATCTACAACGGCAACCCGGTCGCGATTCAGCTGCCGCCGCACATCATCGTGCAGATCACCGAGACGGAGCCGGGCGCCAAGGGTGACACGGCGACGAACGTGACGAAGCCGGCGAAGATCTCGACGGGCGCGCCCGTCAACGTGCCGCTCTTCATCAACGAGGGTGATTGGGTGCGCGTCGATACGCGTACGCGCGCCTACGTCGAGCGCACGAAAGCGCCCTCGAAGACGCCGTGATTCGTGGTCGAGCGCGCGATCACTTGTGATTCGCGCTCGACGCTGCCGGTTTGGCAGGCCGTGCGAACACGATCGCGCGGCCGCCATCGAGGCACGCGACGGCACTCGCGCCGCTTCCGACCACGCAGTCCGTGAATTTCGCGGCGCTCGCGTGGGCCTGCAGTTTGTCGACTTGCCACAGCTCCTTGCGATCGCCGCTCAAGAGCAAGCCGAGCGGCGTGGGCGTGACCCACGTTTTTCCGTCCGGCGAGCGCGGCGTGCCGAGCGCGGGCAAGCCTTCGAGCGCCTTCGCGGCGCTCGCGCGCGTGTTCAAATGCGAGCCGGCGAGCAGTGCGTCGAGCGCCGTGCCGTCGAACGAGAGCGGCGCGATCGAGACGCTGGGCCCGAGGCCGTGGTTCGTGCAGCTCGCGGGGCGCGCCGCGAGCAAGCGCGTCGTGAGCGGGGGCAAGAGCGTGTGCTCGGCGTCGCTCACGTTGAGCAAGAGCTCGGCGCGATCGCAAGCGTGCGTCGTCCCGGTGACGCGCGCGCCGCTGCCGCCGCTGAGCTCGAGCGGCCAGCTCGGCACGCCGGCTTCGGCGGAAACGGCGCTTTCCGTCGCGTGATCCGCGGACAAGCGCGTGACGCCCGCGTCGCTGCGGATGAGCAGCGAGCCGTCGCTCTCGAACCAAAGCGGGCTGAAATGCGGCAGCTTCGGCACGAGCGGCGCGGTGCGCGCGGTAAACGCCTCGTCCACGTCGTAGCGCGTGACGGCGCGCAGAATGTCGCGTTCGAGTGATTTGCGTTCGGTGCTCGAAAATTTCGCGAAGTACCAGCCATCACGCCCGAGCACGGCGAGCGCCTCGAGCACGTCCCCTTGCACGAGCGCGTATTGAACGTCGCTCGAAAGCAGTGGGTCGATCACCTTCGTGAGCTCGCCGCAGCGGAAGGGCGAGCCGTCTTCGTCGAACACGCGCGCGACGCCGCCTTCGGCGCACAGATCCGACATCAAGCGCAGCACGTTGCCCGCGCGGTCCGGCCCGTGCCCGCCGTGCTTCGCGCGTGCGCGGCCGTTGATCTTGATCGCGGCGCGCGTCAGCGAAGCGACGGGCTCGCTCGCCGACCGTGAAGCGCCTGCTGCGCGATCGAGCCAAATCAAATCCGCGCTCGCCGGCTCGTTCGATCCGGCCACGCCCGCGCTCACGCTGACCTTCACGTCATCGCGCCCGTCTTGGTCTTGATCCGATGAATCGACCGAAAAACTCAGGCTTTCGTTCGCTGCCGGCGCAGCTGCGCGCAGCGTGAGCAAGAGCGGTCGCTCCACGCTCGGCGAAGCGACGACGATCGCGCGCGTCGGCGAACGCGCGATGAGCGGCGTGTTGCACGTCGCGGTCACGTCGAGCGTCGCGCTGTGCGGCCCGGTTTGCGCGAGCTGCACGGTGAGCGGACAATCTGGGCTGCTCGGGACGAAGCCGGGCAGGGGCGTCAGCTTGCGCGGAGCCGCGCCGTTCGGAAAATACCAGAGCTCGCCCGGCGGCGCGTTCTTCGCCGTCTTGTCGGGCACGAGCCACGCGATCGCGTCCGGCTTTTGATCGCCGTCGAAGTCGGCCGCGAGCACTTGCGCGAAGGCGCGCGCTTCGGGCGCGCTGAGATTCTGATCTGCGCCCGACCAGGTCTTCGGTGCGCCGGGCACGAGATCGGCGCGGCGCGACGCGAACCCGGGCGCGGCGCTCGCGACGGGCGCGACGCCGGCGTCAGGTGCAAAGGCCGGCGCGGCGCTGGGCTCGACGGGCAAGCTCGAGGCAACTCCGAAGGGTGTGTACGGCTTGTCCGAGCCACAACCACTGCAGCCGGAGAAAGCTCCGAGCGCGACGCCGAGCGCTGCCAGCCGCGCCGACAAGACGCGCGTAAGCTTTTGATTTGGGGGGGATTTCTGAGAGCCGCGGCGCGCCACTCAAGAAGCTTTGTACGAGGCTTTGCGCTTGGCCAAAAATGCGGTGAGCCCCTCTTTCGCGTCGTTCGTCGCGAACAAGGAGCCGAACGCAGTCGCTTCCAGCTCGCAAGCCGAAGCCAAGTCCGCGTCGAAGCCGCGATTGAGCACGCGCTTCGCCGCTGCCACGGCGAGCGGCGCTTGCCCGGCGATCTTGCGCGCGTGCTCCTCCGTCTTCGGGATCAACTCCTCGGCTTTCAGCACGCGGTTCACGAGCCCGATGGCGAGCGCTTGCTCCGCGGTGATCGGCTCGCCCGCGTACACCAGCTCGCGCGCCCGCGCGATGCCGACGCGGCGCGAGAGCCGCTGCGTGCCGCCGAAGCCGGGCAAGAGCCCGAGGTTCGTCTCCGGTTGGCCGAGCTTCGCGCGTTCGGAAGCGAAAATGTAATCCGCGCACAGCGCGAGCTCACAGCCGCCGCCGAGCGCGAAGCCATTCACGGCCGCAATGATCGGAAATGAAGCTTCTTCCATCAACCTTCCGAGGCGATGTCCGAGCGCGCTGAACTCGTAGGCCTGCGCCGCCGTGAGGTCGCTCATCTCGGCGATGTCCGCGCCCGCAACGAAGGCTTTTTCGCCTGCGCCCGTCAAAATCACCGCGCGCACCCGCGTCTCGAACGGCTCGCTTTCGAGCGCTTGAAACGCGCGTGTCAGCTCCGTCAACACCTTCGCGTTCAGCGCGTTCAGCTTTTGCGGACGATTGATCGTGATCGTCACGACCGGCGCCGCTTCCGAGA
>FTDA01001352.1_pt1 | contig 14333 bp, 11 predicted proteins | sample 1639731 | NCBI WGS metagenome assembly FTDA01 (sample SAMEA3914869, study PRJEB12502) | metagenome | biome: forest; material: soil | place: USA | collected 2012-03-12 | depth 0.1 m
CCCGTGATGATCTCCTGCGCGCCGTCACCGTTGGTGTCCGCGGCCATTTCGGAGTGACAACCCGCGCCTTCGGGATTGAGGCTCGTGACACTGTCGTAGACCCAGTTCTTGCTCAGCGCGCCGCTGCGATAGTTGTACGCCGAGACGGTGAGGCGCGTGTAATAACCGCGACCCGAGATGATGCTCGGTCGTCCACTCGCGGTCTTCCCGCTGCCCGAGTCGCTGACGAAGGCCATGCCGCCGTTGAAGCGATCGACGCGATTGCCGTACGAATCACCCCAGCTCGACACCGTGCCACGCGGCACGAGGTAATTCATCGTCGCGAGCTCTTTGCCCGTCGCGCCCTCGAACACCGTGAGGTACTCGGGGCCGGTCAGGATGTAGCCGTCGCTGTTGCGATACTTTTGGCTATCGTCGTCGCTCGCGGCGGGGCCGAGGCTCAAATATTTGCCGGTGCCGTCTTTGGTGCCGGCGGACGTTTTGCAGGCGACCTCGGCCTTGCCGTCACCGTCGAAATCACCGACCGAAATCTGGGTGTAGTGCGCGCCGGCGCGGATATTTGGCCCCAAATCGAGGCGCCAGAGGCGTCTGCCGGCGAGCGTGTAGCCGTCGAGAAAGACGTCGTCCGTGATGCCCGATTGCGAGTTGTCCTTCGAGTTCGAAGGGTCCCACTTGAGCACGATGTCGAGCTTGCCGTCACCGTCCAGATCGCCGACGCTCGCGTCGTTCGCGCTGTAGGTGCCGCCGTTCGGACCGTCCGGCGGCGGCGTGAGCGGGATGCTCAAGGAGCTATCACTCCACGGGGTGACTCCGGCGGATTTCTCGCACTCCGCGCCCTTGATCACGACGCTCACCGCGTAGCTCGAGGTCGCCGTGCCGCTCGCGTCCAGGTAGTTCGTGCTGTCGGTCACGGTCGCGATCTTCGTTCCATCGCGATACAGGTTGTACGCGACGTTGCTCGCGGTCTTGTCGTACTCGTAGCCCATCATGCGCCAACCGACGTAGACGCCTCCCGTCACTTTCACCGCGACCACGCCGCGATCCAAGTCTTCCATTTGGTAGTGACCCGTGGTCGGCGGAGTGCACGCGGCGGGCTCGCTGGTCGCGCCGCCGGCGCCCGCAATGCCTGATTTTCCGCCATTTCCGATCGTGGCGCCGGCGCCCGCAGTTTCGCCGCTAGACGCACCGCCCGTCGCACCCGCGCCGCCGTTCGAGCTGCCGGCGATGGTCGACGCGCTTCCGCCGTGCGCGGTGTTGCCGGCGCTGCCGAACGCGCCGCCTTGCGCGCTCGAGTTGTCGCCGATTCCGGTTTGGTTCCCGCCACCGACTTGGCTCGAGCCGCCGCCGGCGTTGCCCGCAGAATCATCGCCGGAGCTGCTGCTGCCACAGCCCGACAAGAAAGCGATGCTGCTGCTGATCCAAATCACGCGTGTCACGAGTCGCATGCCGTGAGAAGGGGCGTCCATTCTCGAGGCTTGCGACTTTCTTCCAGTGAAGGAATCGACGCGGCGGCCCCTTGTCGACGCTCAGCTCGCGTACTGCGGCAGCGCGAAATCGCTCGCGGCCTCTTTGACCAAGCGCGTAAAAAAGCCGGAAAAACGCCGTGAAGTCAGCACGCCGTACATGAGATTCCGACACGCGAGCCCGAAGCGCGTGCGCGGCGCGAAAAAGCCGCCGACGTGCGTGGCGCCGCGTTGACAGCGTGTGGCGTAAGGGCGCATCTCTCGTTCGTAGCGTTGCCATGCGCGCGCGGGGCTCGAATCGGCAGCGAGCTCGTGCGCGAGCACGTACGCGCCGACGATCGCGAGTGAAGTCCCTTGGCCGCCGAGTGTGCCGCCCCACGCCGCGTCGCCGAGCAAACCGACGCGGCCGCGCGCATACTGATCGACGTGCACGGTCGCAATGGCGTCGACGTATAAATCCTTTGCGCCCGCGAGCGCCTCGAGGATGCGCGGCACGACCCAGCCCATGTCGGCGAAGCGCAGAGCGAGCGCGTGCTTTTGGGCTTCCGGGTCACGCTCGCCGCGCGTCAGTGGACCGTCGTGCGAGACCAACAGCGCTCGCGCGTCGCGCGACGAAAGGCCGGTCAAGCAGACGCCGCGGCCGGGCTCGCTGTAGCAAGCCGCGCCGATCTGCTCGGGCAGCGGGTTTTCGAGGGCAAAACTCGCGACTCGATAGCCGCGGTGCCGCAGATAGCGGCTTTCGTCGCCAAACGCGAGCGCGCGCACGCCGGAGTGCAGGCCGTCCGCCCCGATCACCAAATCGAAATCTTCGGTGCGCCCGCTTTCGAATGCGACGGTGACCGCGTCGCCGCGATCTTCCAAACCCCGAATGTGATCGCCGAAGCGGTAGTCGGTGTGACAGCGGGTGCGCTCGTACAAGATGCGGCACAGATCGCCGCGTAGAATTTCGACGTCCCCCGACATCATCACCTCCGGCAAGCGCGCATGAGCTCGACCAGTGCGGTCGAGCAGGAGGAAATCACTCGGCCGCGTGCGCTGCTCGTGAATGGCTTCCCAGAGATCCATGCGCTCGAGCACATCGCGATGCACTGGGCCGCGAAAATCGACGGCCTGTCCGCCTTCGCGCAGCGCTGGCGCGCGCTCCACGATCGTCGGCTGAAAGCCGAAGCGCGCGAGCCAAAAAGCCAAGGCGGGGCCGGCGACGCCCGCGCCGGAAATCAGAACTCTTTGATGGGCCGTTTTTCGGGGCAGCAAAGTCATGTGCGTCTCCTCGTTTGATGGGTACGCTGTACGCGTTGAGCGAGTACAGAGTACGCGCCAGGAGTGAGATCGCTAGCGTGAACTCCGAGAATATTGCGAAATCTGTGCTAGAACTGTGCGAGCTCAGTCCAGAGCTATGATGGTCGTGTACTAGTACAGAGATGAACGTCACTTCGAACACACCGTACCTCCGCATCGCGGCTTCGCTGCGCATGCGTATCGAAGCGGGTGAGCTCCAGCCTGGAGATCCGGTCCCGTCGACGCGCGCGCTCGCGCGCAAGTGGAAGGTCGCGCTCGCGACGGCAGCGCACGCGTTGAGCGCGCTCGCGGCGGAAGGTTGGGTGCGGAGTGTACCTCGAGTCGGCTCGGTCGTGGCGAGCGCGCACCCGGCAACCAAACAAGTCGCGGCCCCGCCGCCTACGGCCACGCCGATGCAAGACAAACTCGTGGTCGCCGCGATCGCGATTGCGGACAGCGAGGGCATTGCTGCGCTCTCGTTGCGCGGGGTCGCAGCTCGGCTCGAGACGCCGGTGATGTCGCTCTATCGCCACGTGGCCAACAAAGAACAGCTCTTCCAGCTCATGACGGAGAGCGTGCTGGCCGAAGAGCGATTTCCGGCGCAGCCACCGCACGGCTGGCGCGCGCAGCTGGAGCTCGCTGCGCGTTTGCAATGGCGCATTCTGCGGCGCCATCCTTGGCTCGCGCGGCTCATGAACATCTCGCGCCCGCGGCCACTTTCCGGCGCAATCACGCACGCGGAGTGGGCGCTCGGCGCGCTCACGTTGCCCGGCTTGAGCGCGAAGCTGCGCATGCAGTTGCACATCACGCTGTACAGCTTCGTGCAAGGCATGGCCGTGAACCTCGAAGCGGAGGCGGACGAGCAAAGCGAGACCGGGCTGAGCGACCAGGAGTGGATGGACTCGCAAATCGGCGCCTTCGAAGCGCTCGCGCAAAGTGGACGCTACCCTTCGTTCGCGCGCACGCTCGGCGAGCTTTCGGACGGCTTCGAGCTCGACTTCGACGCGCAGTTCGAGCTCGGCTTGCATGCGCTTTTGGACGGCTACGCCGTCATCATCGCGGATGCAGAGCGCGCCGCAGCGGGCGCGGTTACTCGATCACGCCCGCGTCGGAAGGTCCGCTGAAGTACGGTTCGATCAACTCGTACCTGCCCGAGCTGTTTTGCGGCGCGCTCGCAGAGCACGCCAGCCAAAAACAAGGCAAGATCAAAGCGCAGACCGCACGCCGCCCAGCGCGCGAACGCGCGTGATGCTTCATCGACATGCAAGCAATAGAACACGAGCGAGCGCGCTGAATCGTAACGAATGTGTGAGTCGAAAAAATGATCGCGCGCGAAAAAATCTCGAGCCGATCGCGTTACGCCGGCGCATTGAAGGACCGCGCGGAGCATGCTTCGAACGAAGCATTGCCGCTTTCGCTCATCGCGCTGGCGTTTTCACGACGTCGATGGCGCGCTCCTGCTCGCATCGCGCTGACACGGCTTCGATGGGCTCGCGAAAGCGCTTCAGCAGTCGCGTCGCCTTCGTGTGTAGCCAGATCCGAAGCGCGGGGCCGCTCGCGCTGCAGTCGCGGTCGACCAACGCTTTGTCGTCCAGTCGCCGCATCAACAGCGAGATCGTAGCCCGCGTGAGTGTCATGCGGCGCGCAACGTCGCTCTGACTCACGGCGTCGCCCGTCTCGGCGATGAGCCATTCCATCGTTTGCAGAGTCACCCACTCGGCGAACGTGACTCCAGAGCTCCACAAGGCGCGTTCCATTCGCCGTCGCCAGCGCTGAGACGCCAACCATTGTTGGTATTCGCGAAAAGTCGCGTTCTCCGGTTGCCGCCATCGGGGACGGTCGTCGAGCTCGTCTTCGGCCCACCAGCTTGGCTCCGCCACGCGCATCCTTCGGGCAGCGACACCTGCCAGTTGCGCCTCGCTCGCGGTGACGGTGCGAGTCTCGGCGGCCCCCGCCGTCGTCCCATCTGCTTGTTAGAAGTTCAAACAATGCGGCGGCCGTTCGCGCCGCCCATATTTGAAGTTCTAACAAGCGTTCGCTGCCCGAGCCGGGCATGTTTGAAGCTCTAACAAGCGTTTTCGGCGTGTCCGCGGAACGCCTACATTAACTCCTGTCGGGTCCATCCGTACTTTGCCGGTGACGAGCCGACATGGAAGAGACCGATAGCACACTGCAGCGCGCGCAAGCGCGGGTCGGGACGTTGCTGAATGGTCGGTGGCGTCTCGATAAATTGGTCGGCGTCGGCGGGATGGCGGCGGTGTACGCCGCGACACATCGCAACAGCAAGCGCGTCGCGATCAAGATTTTGCATCCCGAGATTTCGGCGGATGACGGCGCGCGCTCGCGCTTCGTGCGCGAAGGTTATGCCGCAAATCAAGTCGGACACCGCGGCGCGGTGATGGCCGACGACGACGGCGTCACCGAAGACGGCACTGCCTTCCTAGTGATGGAGCTGCTCGAGGGCGAGACGCTCGACGAACGCAGCACGCGCCGCGGCGGCAAGCTCGAGGTGCGCGAGGTGCTCTCGCTGATCGATCAGGCGCTCGCCGCGCTCGAGGCCGCGCACGAAAAGAACATCGTGCATCGCGATCTGAAGCCCGAGAATTTGTTTTTGACGCGCGAAGGCGTGGTCAAGGTGCTCGATTTCGGCATTGCGCGCTTGCAAGATCACCTCGGCGTTTCGCCTTCGCAAACCCAAGGGGTGATGGGCACACCATGCTTCATGGCACCCGAGCAAGCACGCGGCCGCTGGGAAGAAGTCGACGCGCGCACCGATCTGTGGGCCATCGGAGCCACGATTTTTACGCTGATTTCAGGCCGTTTCGTGCACGAGGCCGAGACCGCGAACGAAACCTTGGTCGCCGCCGTCACCGAGCGCGCGCGCTCGCTCGCCACGGTAGCGCCGCAAGTGCACGAGAGCGTCGTGCGTTTGGTCGATCGAGCGCTGAGCTACGAGCGCGAGCTGCGCTTTAGCTCGGCGAGCGAGTTTCGCGTCGCGCTCGCTGCAGCGGACGCCGCGCTCGCCGACGGTGAAGCATTGCCGCCGCTCTCGCTCCCGAAATCGCGCAACCTGACGCCGCTTCAAACCGCGACGGTCGCGCTCACGACGGACGGCGGCGTCGCCTCCTCCGTGCGTGCCGCGCAAACCAGCCCGAGCGCGAAACCCGCGAGCCGCGCGAGGCCGCTCGCGCTCGGCGCTGCCTGCGTGGTTTTGGCTTTGGGAATTTGGGGGGGGCGTGGGCTCTTTTCCGGAGCGGGCAAGCAAACCGCGCTCGCCGCCGCTTCACCGGCGGTGACGTCGCTGCCGCGCGCAGAAGCGGTCGCGCTGCAACCCGTCATCCCGCCGTCGACCAGCGCCGCGCCCGTCGCTGCGACCCCAGTCGCGCCGGATCCCGCAAATTCACCCGTGAAATTGGCTGTCTCCGTGACTCATCCGGCGCCGGCGCACGCGGCTACGAACGTCCACGCCGTGAGCGCCAAGCCGCACGCGACCAAGCCTGCCACCGACCTCCTCGCCAAACGTCATTGAATCACGATGCGCTCGCTCTTCGCTTCACTCGGTCTCTCCGCTATCGTCTGTTCATTCTCGCCCACGCTGCACGCGCAAGCCGCCGCGGCCGATGCGCTGTTCGAGAGCGCACGCGCGGCCATGTCGAAGGGTGACTTCGCCAGCGCGTGCGAACAATTTCGCGCCAGCGATAAGCTCGATCCCGCCGTCGGCACCGAGCTCAACTTGGCCGACTGCGAAGAGAAGCGCGGCCGCGTCGCCAGCGCGTGGGAGCTCTATCGCGCGGTCGGAGAAAAGCTGAGCGAGAGCGATGAACGCGTCACGCTCGCGCGCGAACGCATTCGCTCGCTCGAGCCGCGCGTGCCGAAGGTCACACTGACGCTCGCCGCAAATGCCCCGCAAAATTGCGCTGTTCGTGACGGTAACGTCGAGCTCGGCAGCGCAGCGTTCGGCGTCGCGCTGCCGTTCGATCCCGGCCCGCACGATCTCGTCGTCTCCGCGCCGGGGTACGAAGCACGCACGTATCACGTGCTCCTCGCCGAAGGCCAAGCGCAAGCGCTGACCGTCGAGCCCGGCCCGAGCGGCGCGCCGGCTGCGCCGGCGATCGCTACGCCCGGTCCGATCGTGCCCGCGTCGTCGTCGTCGCCGCCGCCGAGTCTGGCGCCTTCGCATTCGAGCAAGCGCACGGTCGGCTTCGTGATCGGCGGCGTCGGTGTAGCGGGGCTCGGCGTCGGCGCGATTTCCGGCGCGTTGATGCTGAGCAAGAAGCACGCGCTCGACGGCGACTGCAACCCCGACAAATCCTGCAATGCGGCGGGCGTCGACGCCGCGCACTCGGCGCACACCTTCCAAGTCGTGTCGAACGTGGGGTGGATCGCAGGAGCGCTCGCGCTCGGCACCGGCGCATTCCTGGTGCTCACGAGCGGATCCGATGAACGACCGAGCACTTCGCTCGCGCTCGGACCGAACCTCGCCGGCGCACAATTCTCGGTCGCGAGGAGCTTTTGAGCATGCCTTCGCGTCGCGACCTGGTCCTCGCCGGCGCGGCCTGCTTCGCGCTCGCGCTCGGCTGCACCCAAGATTTCTCGGGCTACCATTTGGAGGCCGCGAGCGGCGGTGATGCGAGCGCGCTCGGCGGCGAGGTCAACGTCGGCAGTGGTCCGGCGAGCGGCGGCGACGACGCAAACGCCGGTGAGCCCGCGAGCAACGACGGCGGGACGAGCAGCGGCGCCAGCACGTCGAGCGGTGGTCGCAACGGCGGCGGCGGAACGTCGACTGGCGGACGCTCGTCGAGCAGCGGCGGCAACAGCGCGAACGCCGGCAGTGATGGAACGGTCGGCGGAGCGAACGCGGGCACCGGCGCCAATGCGGGCACCGGCGGATCCGGCGGCGCGAGCGCGGGCACTGGCGGCGGCCCGGCTTTGCCGCAACCTTCTTGTGTTGGGCTCGCCGAAACCTGCGGCGCGGACGGCACTGGCAGCTGCTGCGCCGCTTCGCTCGTGCCCGGCGGCAGCTACAATCGGAGCAACTTGGCGGCGGCGCCGGCGAGCGTGAGCGACTTCACCCTCGAGGATTACGAGGTCACGGTCGGGCGCTTTCGCCAATTCGTGAACGTGTTCACGCGCACGATCGTGGCGGCGGGCGCCGGCAAAAATCCGCACGATCCGAACGACGCCGGCTGGAACTCCGCCTGGAATACGGCTCTGCCCGCGACCCCTGCGGCATTGACCACGGCGCTCGCGTGCGGCGGCGGCAGCACTTTCACCGCAGCAGCGGGTGCGAACGAGAGTCTGCCCGTTACGTGCGTGAGTTGGTTCGAAGCGTACGCGTTTTGCGCTTGGGACGGCGGCCGCTTGCCGACCGAAGCGGAATGGAACTACGCGGCAGCAGGCGGCGTGGAAGAACGCACATATCCGTGGGGCGCGACCGCGCCGACCGACAGCGACGCCGTGTTTTGCCCCGGCTCGTGCTCGAAGCTTCAGAACGTCGGCTCGCGCGCGGCGGGCAACGGCAAATGGGGTCAGGCCGATCTCGTGGGCAACGCTTGGGAGTGGAACGCGGACGCATTCGCCAATCCGTATGCAGCAGCCTGCACGGATTGCACGAACGACTCCGCTTCGAGCTCCGCGCTCCGAGTGTTTCGCGGTGGCAGCGCCGGCAACGACGCGACGTACCTCTTGTCCGCCTCGCGCTACAACCGCGACCCGAGCTCGCACAGCGGCTTCGTCGGCCTGCGCTGCGCGCGCTAGCTGTCGAGCGAGTTCGTCAGCCGCGCGCGGCGGCTCGCGCGGCGCGCGCCGACGGCGAAGTCACGCGGCGCGTTTGGCGGCGCTGCAGGTTCGAAGCCGCTTTCGCGCGGCCGGCGCTACTGCGCGTGGATTTGCGCGAGGGCTTGCTGGGCTTCGAAACTTCGAGCGCCGGGCCGCCCTTGTTGTTCGAGCGCTTGGACAAATTGCGTTCCGCAACGCCGTCTCCGCTCACGCCCGCGGTGGCCGCACCGACTGTGCGATCGATGCTGTGAGCCTTGGCTTTCTTCGGCTTTACCTGCCGCTTTTCGACCTGTTGCTCCGCACGAAACCGTTCCGCTTTGGTCGCCATGCGCACAGAATAAGCGGCTCTCGCCGCGGATGCACGTAGAACGAGCGCTGCGGCGTGTGGAGATTTTGCCGGTTTACTCTCTGTCCCGCTGTCTCGAGGCTATCGGCCGCTCGCGGCGGTGCTCGGCGCGGAGTTCACGTACTTGACGACCGTCACTGGGTGCTGCGGCTGCGTATACATGAACAGACCGCAAATGAACCCGGCGAGCACGAAGCCGAAGATCACCATCAGATAGATCCCGATACACCACGCGAGCACGCGCGCGAGATTTCCCCAAGTGAGCTTGTTCATCGCTTGGCTCCGGTGACGTTGCACATCACGGTGTCACCGCGGACGAACGTCACGACGCCGCCGCTCGCGGTGCAGTCGTCGTTGGCCGCTTTTTGCGTCGCCTCGTGCACGAGCGAGTACGACTCCGTGGCGATGCACTTGCTCACGTCGAAGCCGGTTTTGACTCCGGCGAGCACGCCCAAAATGCCGGGTTTCGCGCCGGCCAGGAGCAGGAGTCCGACTCCGCTCGATAAGCAGCTCTTCCCGACTTGCGTGATCATCGTGCCGAGCGGCGGCTTCACCGGTTCGATCACGTCCCGCCCGACCACGTTGAGCCGGTAGCTGGAGATCAAAGCGGCGACGACCGGATCGATGGGCTGCTCCGGTGGTGGCGCAGGCGCGGGCTGTGTCGAAGCGCCGCTCGTGGCGGCATTCGGTGTCGGATCTGGACCGATGTCGACTTCACAGGTGAACGTGTTCGCGGAATCCGTGGTGCAGCGCACTGAATCAGGCACGACCGAGCTCCTGGTTGTGGGATTGCTGCGGATCGGGCGCTAGAGCGGTCAGTTGCTGGTTTTTTTCGATTCAAGCGAGCGGTTGATCGTCGGCCAGCGCGCGCGCCTCGCTCACGGCTTCGCGTGCGATCAGGCAATTGACGCCCATTCTCGCGAAACGCTGCGCGGCCAACGCCGCGCGCTGATCGCGCTCGACGTCACTCGACCACTCGGCGTGGCGCACGAGCAACGCGAGTTCGAGCGCGCGGCCGAGAGTGAGCGCGATGCCCCGCGCTGCTGCCTCCGCGAAATCACGCCCCTGCTCGCTCGCTTCGCCGAGTTGCGTGAGCGCGAGCCGAGCGGTCGCGAGCGCGTGCGCACCCGCGGCGACGAGCGCCGGCGTCGTCGCAGTTTCTACGAGCTGCGCTACCGCTTGCTCGAACGCGCTCCGCGTCTCTGCGTCGCCGAGCGCGCGCAGGGCGTCGAGCGAGAGCACGTTCGTCGTGCCTTCCCAAATTGGAAGCACCTGCGCGTCGCGCAAAAGCCGCGGAATGCCGGTGTCTTCAACGTAGCCCGCGCCCCCGAATACTTCGAGCACCTCCGGCATCACACGCATGAGCTGCCGCGCGGTGCAGGCTTTCGCGAGCGGCGTGACCAGGCGCAAGAGCTTGCGTTCGGTCGCCGACGAAAGGCCGTTCTCTTCGCGCCCGAGCAGCTCCACCGCGAAGAAGGCGAGCTGAAATGCAGCTTCGAACTCCACCTGCAGATCCGCGAACGTTTCGAGGTGGAGGGGCTTTTCGGACAGTGGCGCGCCGAACTGCTCGCGCCTTCGGGCGTAGTCGCGGGCGAGCGCGAGCCCGCGTCGCATCGCCGCGACGGAGCAGACGGCGTTCCACGTGCGCGTGACGCCGAGCATCGGCACGATCGCGCGAATGCCGTGCTCGAGCCCCGCGACCGGCACGGCGAGCGCGCCTTCGAGCGTGAGCTCCGCCGTCGGCAGCTTGCGCGTGCCGAGCTTGTCCTTGAGTCGATTGACGAAGATGCCGTTGGCGCTTCCGTCACTGGCGCGCGTTTCCACATAAAATAAAGCCAACCCCTGACCACCCGCGCCGTTGCCTTCGGGACGCGCGAGCGTCAGCGCCAGCTCCGAGGTGATCGCGGAGGTGAACCACTTCGTGCCGTAGAGTCGCCACTGGCCGCCTTCGTGCCGTGCGACCGTTTCCGTCAACCCGACATCCGAGCCGCCCGTGCGCTCGGTCATCCATTGTCCGGAAGTCCACGCCTGCGCCGGATCGCGACTCGTGAGCCGCGGCACGGCGCGTTCGATCAAAGCTCGATTCTGGTGCGCGAGCAGCGTGCGTGCTGCGCCGTCGGTCATCGCGAGCGGGCAGGTGTAGACGTCGGTCGAACCATCGAACAAATAGGCGAGCGCGAACTGGTGCACGCGCGAAAATTCGCGCTGCGCATTTTCGTAAGCCGTCGCGACGACGCCGCGTTCACACGCGACCACGCGCGCATTGCGCCAAACCGCCGTGAGCTCGATGCGATCGTCGCGCTTGCCCCAGGCATCCCATTGCGAAAGCCGCGGCTCGTGCAGACGATCCTCGGTTTGCAGCCGAAAGAGCGGGCCCGCGCTCAGCTCACCCAGCTCGAGCAGCGAGGGCTCGATCTCGCCGAGCACTTCCGGCGGCAGCGTGCGGCGCAGGTACGAGCGCAGCACTCGATCGGCGGTGTATTGGTTGTCGAGCTCCGGCGGCTGCTGAAAAAACGCCATGATCGAAGCATACCGGCGGCTGCCGCAATGTCACATTCGAGTCGCGCCGGCGCTTGCTAACGTGTCCGCGATGATCGTTTTTCGAAGCGGAACGCGCGCGCGCTGCGGCTCGATTTCATGGCTGTGCTTGGCGTTCGGCCTCACTCATTGTGGCGCGAGCCCGAGCCCCGCTCCCGAAGCTCCCGCTGTGTCGAGCCCGAGCGCAGCAATGAGCGCGGCAGCACCTACTCCTGCGCCCGCGCATAAACCGAAGGTGATCGTGTTCGTGTGGGACGGGCTGCGTCCGGATTCCGTGAGCGCCGAGCTGACGCCGAACCTCGCGCAGCTGCGCGATCACGCGGGGTCAATTTCACCGATCATCACTCGGTCTATCCCACGTTCACGATGATGAACGCCGCCGCGTTCGCCACCGGCGCCTATCCCGGACATCACGGCTTCTACGGCAATACCGAGTATCTGCCCGGCGCGAGCGGCACCAACGCTGACGGCAAGGCGATCGATTTTTCGCAGCCCGTGTTCACCGAGGATCACGGCGTGCTGCTCGCGATCGACGCGTTCAATCGCGCGCAGGGGGGGACTGGGCTCTTCGCGGTCAGCACGCTGTTCGAGACCGCGCACGCGGCGGGCTTGCGCACGGCCGCCGTCGGCAAGATCGGGCCCGCGTTCATGCAGGATTTTCGGGCGAGCGAGACGCTGAGCGTGATTTTGGACGAGAACATCGCGGCGCCGTTCGCGTTCGCGAAAGCGCTTCAAAACGCGGGCTTTGCGTTGCCGATCAACACGACGCGCTTCGCCTACGCGAACGGGCAGACGCTCGCGCTCGCATCCGACAACGGCAAACCGACGGCGGTCGCGAGCGAAAAGCTCGTGCGCTTGAAGGACGGCGCGACGCCCGATCCGCGCTCGGCGCTCGGCTCTGCGCACGACGCCGCGAACGACTACTTGATGCGCGTGTACCTCGAGTACGTGCTGCCGAAGGTGGATCCGGATTTGTCGTTCGTGTGGCTGCGCAATCCAGATTCGACCGAGCATCAGTTCGGTCCCGGCTCCGCGAATTATCTCGACGCGCTTCGCAATCAAGACGCACTGCTCGGCAACCTCATCGGCAAGGTGCGCGAGCTCGGGCTCGGCGAGAGCACGGATTTGATCGTGGTTTCGGACCACGGGCACAGCACGGTCGGTGGTGACGCCGAGCTGTTTCCGCTGCGCGCGCTGACGGGCGAAGCCGACGGCCACGGTGAAGTCGGCGAGCTCGATCCGCACGGTTATGCCGTTTCGGGAGAGCTCCGCAGCGCCGATTGGCTGACGCGCGCGGGCTTCAAGCACGTCTACGACGGCTCGAATTGCGTGCTCGATCCGGTGTTGAGCGGCATCCGCAAAGACGGCTCCTCGGTCTACCCAACCAAGAAAGATGGCAATGGTCACTGCTGGCCGGCGCCCACGACGGCGAACGTTCCGAAAACGAAGCCCGAGCCGACTTCGTATTCGATCCCGGGCTTTCGCGTGCCGGAAGGTTTGCCGACGGACGCGATCGTGATCGCCGCCAACGGAGGCAGCGAATATTTCTACGTGCCGAGTCACGACGCGAAGCTCGTGCAATCGCTCGTGACTGCATTGCAAGAGCGCACGGCATACGGCGCGATCTTCGCGCGCTCGCAATACGCGCTCCGGGGCACGTTCTCGCTCGAAGCCGTGCGCGCAGAGCACGCTTCGGCGCAAGCGATGCCGGATTTGATGGTGAGCATGGCGTGGGACGAAAACGCGAGCGCGGGCGGAGCCGGCGGTTTGCCGGGCACCGAGTACGCCAGCGCCCAGCGCTACCGCGGCATGCACGGCTCGTTCAGCCCGCGCGATGTGCACAACACGCTGATCGCCGCTGGCCCGCACTTCAAAGTCGGATTCAGTGACGCGCTGCCGAGCGGAAACGTCGATGTCGCGCCGACGGTGGCGGCGCTGCTCGGCTTGCACTTCGCCGCGCCCGACGGCCGCGTGCTGCATGAATCTCTGCGCGACGACGGCGCGCAATACGAGCTGACGCCGAGCGAGCGGCACACGGATCTCGTGATCTTGCCGCGCACGTGTCGCCCCGACGATCCGAGCTGCGCGCACCCAGGGCCGCCCGCAACCTACGGCGTGTCGCTCGCGCAAAAGGTGCTGACCGAGCGCGCGACGCACGTCAGCTATACGTATTTCGATCGCGCAGCGAGCATGCGCGGGCCGCTACCCTCCAAGCAAAAGTAACCCGCGAGGTTTATCAATTGTTTCACTGCGCCCATGCCCGCAGCGAAGAGCGCGCTCAGGGGCAAGTGGCTCGCTTACGCGAGAGCGTCGATTTCTCTCGGTAAAAACCCAAATTTTACCGAACGCCCTCGCGCACTCGCTCGCACCCAGCGCGACGTCGCGCGCTGTCCGCAAATCATGCTGCGCGCGTGCGACGTCGCACGCGAACACTCTCTCGGGTGAGCGTGCGCGTGCGCTCGGAAAAATTCGGCCACGACGATATGTCGACGAATGCCTGGCGCGAGTGCGTCAGGTCACTAAGGTGGAAAGGATTCGCGGGCTATCTGCAACGCGAGCGCGCGCGCCGATCGGCCGCGCGCAGATCGAACTTCGCAATCTCGAACACAGGAATACCTTGATGACGCATCGGCTCGTGTCGTTTGTAGGAGTGCTGTCGGCTGCCGTGGTCGCCGCTTGTTCGGCTGCACAAACGCCGGAGACGGAAGCGAACGTCGAGACGACGTCGCAGGCCGTTTCGATCCAGAAATCCTACACCCGCAAGATCTACGCGCACATGATGCCGTGGTTCGTCGTCGGCGGGCAGCACTGGTCGATGAACTCGCGCAACAGCGCGACGGGCATCGCTTCCTGGTATTCGCCGATGATCGGCGAATACAGCTCGGATGACGGCAACGTCATCGAGTACCAACTCTTGATGATGAAATACG
>FTDA01001987.1_pt1 | contig 14133 bp, 14 predicted proteins | sample 1639731 | NCBI WGS metagenome assembly FTDA01 (sample SAMEA3914869, study PRJEB12502) | metagenome | biome: forest; material: soil | place: USA | collected 2012-03-12 | depth 0.1 m
GTGGTTAGCGCCGCGGAGGTCAGCTACGCCATGCCGTCCGGTTGGCAGGGTTGTTCTCCGTACAGCCGCCCAATCAAAGACTCGAACGGCGACGGATACGGTGATATTGCAGTGGGTGAGTGGCGCCGCACGACCGGTTACGACGGTCGGGTGCTGGTCCTGTGGTAACTGGACGAGGAATTGGAAACCATGGCTGACGAGAAATTGACCAAGTCCACGGAGACCGAGACGACAGAGTCACCCCGTCGGCGGCCGTACGCGCCACCGACGGTCAGTGACTTCTTTCAGCCGCTCGTCACGCTCGGCACAGTTACTACCGACGGCTGCGCCACCAAGCGCCCGCCCAAGCACTGATTGTTCGTTTGGGTTTTTGGGTGACCGAGCGATAACCTCCGCTCATCGCGAAGGGTCTCGACAACACCGGAGGTAGCCGCCTCCTCTTGCGCCGGCTGGTGGACTCGCGCGTACTCGCGTGGGAAGGCCTGGTGGTCGTGGAGGTGGCTGCGCTCCGCTTGGTTTACCCGGCCGCGGTCGTGCTGATCGAGCGCGCGTGGGCGGGGTCGGCGCTTTTGCTGACCTTGCTTTCGCTGGGGCTCTCGATGCTTCGCGGCTGGACGACGGATCGAGCGAGCCGCTTGGTGCGCGCGCGCTTGTTCGACGCGATCGGCGAAGCGATCGAGCGCTATCCCGCGGTCGCTCCGCCGGGCTCGCCGCCGATCGATCAACTCGAGAGCGAGCTCGCGAAGGGCATGCCTTGGGTCGAGGCGCTGATCGGCGTCACGTTGCCTTCGATTCTCGGCAGCTTGCTCGTGCTGCCGGTCATCGCGGTACTTTCGCGCGAGCGCATCGGCACGTTCGCGACGCTGATGGGCTCGATAGCGATGCTCGTCGGAGTCGTCGCGGGCGGCTTGCTCGCGCGTCGCTTGGGCCAGCTCGGAGAGCGCGCGTGGAGCGCGTATCAACCCGTGGCGCGCCTGATCGAGAGCGGCTTTCGCGGTCGCGTCGAGCTCGCCGTGCACCAGCGCGCGGAGACTCATCGCGAGCGTTTGCTGTCCGCGGTCGCGATTTGGTCGAAGCTCGAGCGACGCGCGTTCGTGTTCGGTGGCCTCTCCGCGTGGGTGGCGCCGGTGACGACCGCGATCGCCGCCGCGCTGCTCGCGTTCGCGGCGGGCGTCGATCCGTTCGTGTTGCTCGAGCAGATGCTCCGGCATTCGAATCGGCAGCTGGTCTCGCTCGGCTTGCTCGCGCTCGCGTCCGTGCCGACCCTCTCTGCGCTGTCGCGCGGTCTGTCGGAGTGGGCCATCGAGCGGCCGCACCTCGAGGCGATCGCTCGGTTCTTGCGTTTGGCGGAGCAGCCGCGCGCGCGGCGTGTCTCGGCGGTTCCGCAGCTCGGCAGCTTGGGCCGCATTCGCTTCGAGCACGTGCGCTTTGCGTATCCGGCAAGGACTCCGGAGGAGACCGGAGCGACCATCTCGATCGATTTGAGCTGGGCACCTGACGAGACGCTCGCGGTGACTGGCGCGAACGGCTCGGGCAAGACCACGCTGACTTGGCTCTTGCTCGGCGCGATCGCGCCGCGGGCCGGCACGATCGCCGTCGAGATCGACGGCGCGGTTTCGTCGACGGAAGCTTTGACGGGCCGCGTCGCCTATCTGCCGCAACAACCGTACTTCTCCGAGCTCGAGACAGTCGGTGAGGCCGTGCGTTTTGCCGCGCCGGACGCGAGCGATCAGGCGATCGAGGATTTGCTGTCGGAGCTACTGGCGGGCCATTTCAAGGGCAGCGTGAGCACGCTGCTCGAGCGTCGCGCGCTTTCGCTCTCGGTGGGCGAGCGACGCGCGGTCGCCTTCGCTCGCGTGCTGCTGCGAAACGCGGAGCTCGTGATTTTGGACGAACCGGAGGCGAACTTGGACGGACAGATCCGCGCGCGTGTGTTGAACGCGCTCGTGCGCGCCAAATCTCGCTGCCGCATGCTGATCGTCACGCACGATGAAGCGTTCGCGAACGCCGCCGATCGCATCTACCCGATGTGAGGCCCGCGCGGTGCGCTCGGCTCAGCGTTTGCCGCGCAACAACGCGCGGACGCTGCGACCGGCGCTCAGCAACTTGGACCAAGGCCCGAGCGCGACCCGCGAGAGCTCGACGACGATGAAGCTGTCGAGCCGATAAGAGAGGCGGCCTTTGGAAAAACGCACCGCTCGACCGAGCAGCTCGTGACCGTGAACCGGCGGATCGTCGACTAGGCTCGAATCAGAGCGCGTGGTGATCGTGCCGCCGCCCACTCGGACCACGCGATGCGCGGTCAGGTGGGTGCCGCTCAACCACACCGCGATCTCACCCACGCGCAGTTGATCGAGCGTGCACGGCTCGATGTGCAATTTGCCGTTCGGCCAGATCCAAGGCCGCATGCAACCGCCGGAGGTCGGCAGCACGACTTCGGTCATCGAGAATGCGCCTCGGAGTGCGGCGTCAAAACGGCGTAGGCGTACGAGAAATCATGCTCTTCGTACTCGCTCACGTCATAGCCCGCACGATCGGCCTCGGCTGCGAAGCTCGCGCGCGTGAAGTAGTGCGAAAGCCCGATCCCGCGCAGCAAGCGATCGCTGGGCTCCACGGGCGAGCGCGGGCGACCCAAGTGGCGCCGCAGCGTCGCGCGCACGGCAGCCACGCGCGCCCCTTCGTCCCCGAAATCTGCGAAAAAACTGAGCAGCACGGGCGCGCGCGGGCACAGCCTTCGCAGCGAACGCAGAAACGCGATTCGCGGCTCGACGCCGATCAAATGCGTGAAGCTGCCCCAGCCAATCACGACCGCGTCGACTTGTTCCGGGCGGAGCTCGGCGATGGGTTGCATCGAACCGAGGGCTTCGTGCGTGCCGACGCACAGGCGCGTTTGCACTTGGCTCAAGCGCGGATCGCGACGCAGCGCTTCGACGAACGACGGCACTGGGTCGTACGCGCCGGCGATTCGGTAGCCGCGATCGAGGAGCGCGAAGAGCTCGCGCCCACCGCCGCACGCACCGACTAGAATCGACGCTGGCGGCGGCGGGAAGCATCGTTCGATCGCGGTGCGCTCGAACTCGAACAAGCCGGACTCGTTGTGCGCGGAGCCGGCGAAATATTTCGTCGTTCGGGCGTAGAGCAATCGACTGAGCTCGGTCCAATCCTGCTCGCGCAAGAAGCGAACGGCGAGCTCTTCGCGAGCGACCTCGAGTAGCCGTGCCGCGCGGTCCAGCCCGAAGCTGAGGCTCAGCGCACGCGCGCGCCACATCAGGCGTTCCTCCGCGAAGCACGGGCACGGAGCCACAGCTCGCGCACGGCGCGGAGCGCGTGCGCGGAGCTCAGATCGAGCGGAGTTAGGCCGGGAAACACGAGCCCGCGCAAACGCAGAAAGAGCGCGTAGCGCGCGTCGAGCTGACTCGCGAGCGCGTGTCTGAGCAAGGCTCCGCCGCGTCCTCGTTGTGCTTCGTTCAGATCGCCGCGGCCGAGGGCGCGCGTCACCGCGAGCGCGGCGAGGACATCTTCGGGCGCCAGCGCAGCAGTCGTGAACCGGGCGGCGCGCTCCAGATCGCGATGCCCGAGCGCCTCGAGATCCGCCAAGTCCGCGAACACTTTCAGCGGCGAATAGGCGTGCGGCGCGCGCGCATGTTGGACGAAACCATGGACCAGCACGTGGGCCGCGACGATCGCCGCATCCGGCAATAGGACTCCAGCGCTGGCGCGAGCGAGCTCGTTCGAAATCAAATCTTCCGCGCGCACGTTCGCGGCCGTCGCACCCAAGCTGACGCCTGGGAGGTGCGAATGCAGCTCGACCAGCACGCCGTTCGGATCGCGGAGCGCGAGCTCGTGCGGTGAGTGGCCCGTGCCGGTTCGATCGTACCCGCGCTGCAGCAGTGTCTCGCCGAACCGATGCAGCGAGGGTTCCGGCACCAACACGTCCACGTCGGAGGCGGTGCGCGCTCCGGCACGCAGAGCGCCCATGCGGCTGAGCGCCGAGTATTTGAGCGGGATGCACGCGAGGTCGCTTGCTCGCGCGTGCTCGAGCACGAGGTCCAGCGCGCGCTCCAGCGTCGCCTCGCGAGCAATGGTCGCGATGCGCTGCTCGCGCAAGCGAAAGGACGGAGCTTCCCCGAGCTCGCGCGCGAGCTCGCTCGCCGAATGGCGCGCGGCGATGCGAGACGCGAGATCGAGGCGAAGCGCACAAGCAACGGCTTTGGCCGCGTCGAAATCGGGCGGGCGCGCAGCGTCGTTTGCGGCGAATGCGCGGCGCAATACCCAGCCGAGCTCGGGCGCGAGTTCGGTGCGCCGCGCCAGAAAATCGAGCGGAGCCACCGTTCGTCGCGAAAAAAAAGCGGCGCGCATCGTCCTCCGCTGCTCAAGCTCGTGTTGGGCGCGCTCGAAATCCGCCGCGCTCAGCGAGCACTTCATCCACCAATGAAAGCAGCGCATCTGAACAGCGTGTGCCCGCGCGCTGCTCGACGTATGCCCGCGCGCGTTGCCCCATTTCCGTGAGCTCGTCGCGCTCGAGTTGCACGTCGCGTAGCGCTTCACTCAATGCGTGTGCGCTGCCGGCAGGCACGACCCAGCCGGCTCTTGCTTGCTCCACCCACTCCGCGGAGCCGCACTGATCGGTCACGAGGCAAGGCGTGCCGCAGGCCATCGCCTCCGCGATCACGAAGCCGAAACCGTCTTCGAGCGAGGGCAAGACCGCGAGATCCGCGCGCTGGTAAGCTCCAACCGGATCTCCGGGCGCGACGGTGACGGACAGCCCTTCCGCTTCGCGCTGGAGCGCGCGGTGCATGGGTCGGCTGCCGGTGCCACCGACCAACGTCACGTGCACGGAGCTGCCGAGCGCCCGAACGGCGCGCAGCAAATGCAACACGCCCTTCCTCACATCGATGGATCCGACGAAGACGAGCTCGAGCGTCGAGGATCGCTCGCGCGTAGCCGGCGGACGGAAGCGTCCGAGATCGATCGGTTGATCGACGACCGAGATTTTTTCGGGCGAAGTGAGCTCTTTTGCGGTCGAGCTTGCGGCCCACGTGGACGAGACGCGCACGCGCTGAGCGAGCGAGTATTCACGCTGCACGCGCTGCACCATGCGCGCGGTCGGGTGATCGCGATACGTGCCCCTACACCAGGCGCGCCATTCGTCGACGCAAACCTGGCGGAAATTCGCGATGCCGCCGTTGGGATTGTCGAGGATCGACGGCACGCCCTGCGCGCGACACCAGAGCAGCGGCTCGAGCGCGACTTGCGTGAACGAATAAACGAGATCCGGGCGCACGCTCTCGAGCTGAGCCGCTGCCCAACGGCCGAGCAAACCGTGGCTCAGGCTCGTGTGGGCGCCCGGCAACAACCGGAGCGGCGAGAAGCGCATCAAGCTCGCCGGCACTGCTGGAGCGCCCGTGAGCCAGCGCACCTGCGCTTTGACGTCGCGAATCGGCCACGTGTCGACGCAGCCCGGGCCGAGCGCGACGACTTCGTGCCCGCCGCGAACCAAGGCGGCGATGACGGTCGCTGCTTGCTGCCCGAGGCCGCCGAGCCCTGCGGGCGCCGGATATACGACCGCGACGCGCTTGCCCGGCGAGCTCGTCACTGCGGTGCCTTGCCGTTCGTACGGCGACCCGCTGAAGTCATGGGCGGACGGCGGTCACTAAGATGGACATGCCGCGATAGTGCAGGGCCGGCAGCGCAGTCCTGAGAAGGCCGAGGCCCAAGCGTACTTTGCGCGCGAACCCGTGGCTCGCGCGATACTTCGGATCTTGCCCGAGCACATTCGCGTTCAGGCTGAGCCACGTCATCGGCTCCTCTTCGACAGCGAGCAAGCGCCAGCCGGTGCGTTCGAGCACGCGTTCGAAGGCGCGAGCATTCCAGCGAGTCTGATGAAACGGTGGATAGTCCCAGACGTCACGCCGGCCCGCACGTTGTTGGGGAAAGAGCGCGGTGGTGTAGCGGTTCGGGCCCGGGCAAGAAATATGAAGCGTCGTCCCAGTGCGAGCGAGAGCTCCGAGATCTTCCAGTAGTTGTCGCGGATCCCCGACGTGCTCGATCACGTGGAACAGCGCGATCGCGTCGAACTTGCCCTGTTGGTTTTGCAGCTCGCGCAAATCTCCGACGCGCGCGTCGAGGCCTTGTGCACGCGCGCATTCTACGGCGCTGGCGTTGAAATCGAGACCGATCCCGTGATGCCCCGCCTCCCGCGCGGCCTTCAGAAAGAAGCCTTCACCACAGCCGATCTCGACGATCTCTTTGGGGACACTGCCGAGGCGACCCAGCACGGCGCCGTACTCCCAGCGCGGCCCGTACTTTTCGAAGCGCTCGTACCAACCCGAATCCACCATGAAGCGCGGCGCGCCATACTCGAGCGAACACGCGCGGCAGTGGGCGATCCTGACGGTTCCGGGGATTTCGCCGCGGCGGCGCAAAGCGCGCAGTTCGTCGCCCGCGCCGGGGTCGAGTGACGACCAAGCGCGCGCCAGGCGCTCGAGCCCTAGCTCTTCGCTGATCTCAGAGAGCTCGGTGCCGCACGCGGGGCAAGGTTCCATCATCTTCCTGTTCGAGGGGGGCAAATGCGGTGGGCGCAGAACACTAGCTTCCGAGTCGTCAATGCTCAATCACTGAAATTCAAGGAGCCGCGCGCTGTTCCCGAGCCTCCGCCCCGATGCTCGAGGAGGAGCGCTAACGGCTCAGCCAGGGGACTCGCTGCTGCAGTGCCGCGAGGCGAGGTCGCACGTACTTACCGAGCGGACCTTCGAGCGCGACCGGAAACATGAGCGCGCCGTACGCCAGGCAGATCACACTGGCTGCGGCGATTACTGTCGGCCATGTCTGTGGGGCGAACGCGCGTGCGATCACCTCGGCAAAGACGGCGAGTAGGGCAAAGCGAACGCCCCAGGGCACGAGCGGACGTAAGAGCGCCGTGACGCGGATTTCAGTTGCGCGGGCGATCACGATCAGGTTCGTCGGGATACCGACGATGGCGAAGCCGATGATGCTGCCGAGCGGCGCGCCCACGAGCCCGATCCATTTCATCAGGCCGTACATCAGCGCGGTCGACCCGATGCCGTTGATCAAGGTGACTACGGCGAGCGTCTTTTCGTGCCCGAACGCGAACAGCGTGTAGGTCGTGGATACGTACCAGTGCCAGAGCACCATCGCTCCCACGAGCGCGAGCAGCACGCCTCTACCGGCGAACTGTTCTCGATTGACCCAGAGCCCGACGAACCCTTGGTTGACGGCGATCGTGACGGCCGCGAGCAATCCGCTGGCGAGCAGCACCGAAAGCGTGAGCGCTGCGCAAACCTCCGGCAACCGCGAGCGCTCGCGGCTCGTGCTGAGCTCGCTCAAGCCCGACTGAGCCAAGCTCGCGAACGACAGCGGGATGCTCGTCAGGAGCGTGATCACTTTGTCGGTGATGGTGTACTGCGTCACCGCGACCGGACCGAGCAGCGCTGCGACGATCATGACATCTGCCCCGGCCGTCATAATCGCGCCGAGCTGACCGATGATGATCCAACCACCCTTACGCAGCTGTCCGCGCACGTGCTCTGCCGACAGCTCGGCCTTGCCGCGCGGTATCGTCATCGGGAATTTTCGCCGCACGCGCACGTATTGAACGGCGCTGATCAAAAGTCGCGGCGCCGACCACGATACCGCCAGCGCCATGAGCCCCCAACCGTGCACGATCAGCACGACGTTGGCGGCAGACGTGAGCGCCCAGCTCAGCAGGCTCAGTCGACCGATGGCGCCGAAATCCTGCATGCCGTACATGACTGCGCCGCTGATACGCAGCGGAAAGTTGAGTACGAACGCGCTGAGCACCAACGCGAGCGGCCAACGGATCGCAGCCCAGCTCGCCGGCACACAGACCCAAAGCGCGCTCGCAATCAAGCAAAGCAGCGGCAACTGGAGAAACACCAATCGCCGAGCGCGGCCGACGATTTGCGACATGGACTCGGATCGCGCGGCGTCACCGCCAGCGGAGCCGAGGGCGTACGCGAGATCTCGTTGCAGCAGGGTGACGATCCCGAAGTCGATCAAGCCGATGTAAGTCAACATCGGCATCGCGGTCGACCACAACCCGAAGTCGTGCGCGCCCAAATGGCTCAGCAGGAACGGCGTGAACCAGAGGCCGAACACCGTCGCCAGTGCCATCTGAATGTAGTCGAGCGAGGCGCCCGCGAGGATCTTCGCCGTGCGGCTCATACGACTTGGCGGCGTGCGGAATTGCTCGATTCGCGGCTCGCTCCGTCGCGCGACTCGGTGCCCGAAATTACGCTTTCGAGCAGCGCGATCAGCTCGTCCGTCCGTCGCGAGTAAGAGAGCGATTCGGAGAGCTCACTGCGATCGAAGCGTTCCGGCGCACCCGCGAAAAAGGCCGCTGCGCTGCGTTCGATCACTTGCGCCATGGCGGCCTCGTCGAGGGGATCACAGCATGTCACGCCGCGCTGACCCTCGAGGAAAAGGCGATTTTCCCCTGCTGGTACGGCCGCGAGAATGGCGCGATCGGTCGTTAGATACTCGTAAGTCTTCGCCGAGATGCGCCCGCCCGCCGAGCCGTCCAGCCGAGCCGGTAGGGTCAGGAACAACAGCTCCGCGGACGCGCTTAGGCGCACGGCTTCGGCGTGAGAAACGGTCCCGTGCACCTCGACCACCTCTCGCACGTCGTAACGCGCGAGCGCTCGCTCGACGACGGCGTTCGGAAATTGGTTGCCGTAGACCTCGACGCGCATGCGCCCACGCCATTCCGGGTGGCGGTCGAGTACTCGGCTCACGGCCCGCCCGACGAAAATCGGGCTCGAACTGCGGAAGTCGAGCTCGACTTCACGCGTGACTCCCAGCTTCATCGCTCGTCGGAAGAGAGCGCGCGAAAAAGACGTCGGCGCGCCTTCGAGCAGCGCATGCCAGCCGTTCATGCCGCCGATGTAGCGGATCGAGAACGTCGAGCTCGCGGCGCCGGTCTCGCGGGGGACGCGATCGCCTCCGTAGCGGATTAGATGCAATTTCTGGCGTAACGGGGGGGCGAGGCGTGCTTCGACGCGCTTGCGCGTCGTCTCTGAGACGTAGATGGTCGCGTCCGACCGCGCGACGAACGAATCCTCGAGCTGCCGCGCGAGCCAGCGATGCGCGGGCGTGACGAACGAAGGATGCATGTCCGTGCACGTGGGCGAATCATCCAGATTGAAAATCGTGGGAATGCGAGTGAGCCGGCGCAGCACGAGTCCGATGAGCCCGGACGAGTACGGCATCATGAACACGACGATCGCCTTCGCGCGGCGCTCGCTCAACGCGCGGAGCGCCGCATGGATTGCCGCCGGTACCCAAACCACGTCCGGATCGGGCCAGCCCAACAAATCCACCACTTTGCCGAGGCGCGCGCGGGCGAGCACCGCGAGCGCTTTGCGGCCGCCTTTGGCCGCAACTGTGATTCGTTCGACATTGCGAGGTTCCGGGGTGCCGTTGCCCGCCACGGCGGTGATCACTCGCACGCGAAACCCGCGCTCCGCGAGCTCCGCCACGAGCTTTGCCGCGCGGTTGGCCGTCGGTGAAGTATCCGGGCGAAATGAGCAGCAGATGCACAAGAGGTCCGCGTCTGAACGAGCCTCCTCGGATGCGCGCATCAACCTGCCGCCATTTCTATCGAATACGAAAACTCGCGCATGAAGGCGGCCTGTTGCCGCGGGCTCACGAACAAGGCGTCACAGAACGTGCCCTCGGCGATCGTAGCGAGGGGTCGAAGCTTGCGTTTGGCCGGATCGAGGAAGTAGGCGGCGTAGCCATGACGTTCGAGCGTCTGTTCGGCCTGAGTACCGCGCACGAGCTCCACGATGAGGTAATCGATCTGGTGATCGCGCAACAAGCCTTCCGCGCCGAGGATCACTTGGTCCTCGACGCGCTCGACGTCGATCTTCACCAAGCGCAGATGCTCGAGCGAGCGCTCGCGCGCGAACGAGTCGAGCGTTGTCGTCGTGACGCTGATGGCGTGCTCCGGCGACAAATAATACCCGTGGTTGACGAGCGAAGATGTGCCGGAGTTCGTCGACTCCTGCGAAAGATAGAACTTCAGCGTCTCGCCGGCCACGTTCCAGATCGCTCGCGGAAGCACCTCGACGAACGCGCCGTACTCGTTCAACGCGATGCTGCGGCGAAGGAGCTCGACCATCTCCGGGTTCGCCTCCACCGCGTACACGTGACCGCTCTTGCCGACGATGCTTGCCATCAAGAACGTGTAGTGCCCGGTGTTCGCCCCGGCATCCACGCACACATCGCCGCTGCGCACGAGCGCCGGCGCCAGCCACACCGCGCCGCTGTGACCGAAAAAGAAGGGTTCGATCCCGAGCGGCTCCGCGACGTTCACCCAAAAGCGGTACCGCTCGAGCTCGGCGATGCGCAGCTCTCGTCGCCGCAAGATGCGCGAGTATCCGTGCGCGATGGCGCCGACGCCGAGCCGGCGCAAACTCGGGTGTTTGCAGCCCCTGACGACGAATTTTTCGAGCGCCGGGACGCGCAACGCGGAGCGCGCAAGAAAGTCCGCGATGCGCTGTTTGGTCAGGGCGAGATTCGTTGCGCTCATCGTCGGCGTCTCGGCTTAGCACGAAAACCAGAGCGCGCGGAGCGACGCGCGCGCGTGCCGCGTTCGAGCAAACCCGCCTCGGCCGCGCCGAGCTCGTCCGAGCCTTTCGTGAGCTCGAGCTTCAAGATCGAGCTCGCGCATAGGCTTGCCAAATAGTCGTCGCATGAGCTTGCCAGGAGTAGCGGGCGCGTATCGCCGCGCGCGTTTCCACACTGACGCGCGTCGCGCTCGATACGAGCTCGTCGATCGCTCGCACCCAGGATTCGGGGCGCTCGAGCGGACAGAAGCGGACGCCGTCGACGCCGACTTCACGCAGGACCGGGATGTCGCTGGCGATCACCGGAGCTCCGCACGCAAGTGACTCGATGATTGGCAGGCCGAAGCCCTCGGCCAGACTCGGCACGAGCACGACGGCTGCACCGGCGTAGACTGCCGCGAGCTCACTGCGCGAGATGCCGCGCTTTTGCTCGATGTACGGCGCCAGACCGCGGCGAGCGATGTCCGCGCGATGCGCTTCACTCCAAGTGCCACCGACCTGCACGAGGTGAAGGTCGGGTCGGACGACGCGCGCCGCCGCGAAAACCTCTAGGAGCAACGGGATGTTCTTGCGGGGGATGGTGGAACCGACGTGGAGCACGTACGGCCGAGCTCCGACTTCGGTCGTGGGTGCGCACAGAAATTCTTCCGCCAAACCGTAGGGTGCCTGGACCAAGCGCTGCTCGGGTACTAATCCGTGTCGTAAAATCTCCGCGCGCACGGCGCGCGTACTGTGAAAAACGACGTGCGCGTGACGCAGTCCGCGAAGCAACACGGCTGCGAGCAGGCGGCGCGAGCGGGAATGCGTAGAGCCCGGCAGCAACGCGCGGAAAGCGTCGATATCGTGACAATAGACGCCGACGCGCTGACTGGGAAAAAGCAGCGCTAAATGCGCGTAGCTGTGATCGGCGATGTGAAAATAATCGGCCTCGAATCGCTTAGGGGCGAGCTCGATCGGCAACTGCAAGAAGCGGCCGAGCGCGCGTTCGACGCCGCTCGGTGGCGTACGCTTTCGCACGGTGCGCAGGCGCGGGCGAAGCAACTTCGCTTCGACATCGTCGAGCCCGGAGAGCCCGGAGTCGAGCTGTTCCGCGACCAAGTCCATGCTCGGCCAGCCTTCTTCGAGAAAATCCGCGATGACTGCGATCCGAGGCACGCTGCGCTCCGAGCGACGGGACCTTATCACGCCGCAGCGAACGGCCAAGGGGAGCAGCTTGCGCCCTCACGAGACAAAACGAGGCAACTTCGTCGTCCACACGAAATCCTCCGGGCGAGTAGATTGCCCTTTTCCGCTCGCTCTGGCCTGGGGCATCATCCGCGCCGATGACTAAACGCGCTTTGATCACGGGCATTACGGGCCAAGATGGTAGCTATCTCGCCGAGCTTCTACTGAGCAAAGGATATGAAGTGCACGGCATGGTGCGCCGCTCGTCCGAGGAGAAGTTCGAGCGCGTTTCTCATCTGCGCGGACGCCTCCAATTGCACCAAGGCGATCTGCTGGATCAATATTCGCTCTCCTCGCTGCTCGCCAAGACGCGACCGCACGAGGTGTACAACCTTGCCGCGCAATCGTTCGTGCCGACGAGCTGGAGCCAACCGGTGCTCACGGGCGAGTTCACGGCACTCGGCGTTACGAAGATCCTCGAATCGATTCGCCACACGTTGCCCGAAGCGCGTTTCTATCAAGCATCGTCGTCGGAGATGTTCGGCCGCGTGCGCGAGACGCCGCAGTCCGAGGAGACGCCGTTTTATCCGCGCTCACCGTACGGCGTGGCCAAGGCGTACGGGCATTTCATCACCGTCAATTACCGCGAATCCTTCAATTTGTTCGCCGTGAGCGGGATTCTGTTCAACCACGAGTCGCCGCGCCGCGGGCTCGAGTTCGTGACTCGGAAGATCACGGACGCCGTCGCGCGCATTCACCTCGGGCTGGCCAAGGATCTGCAGCTCGGCAACCTCGACGCCGAGCGTGATTGGGGCTTCGCTGGTGATTACGTCGAAGCCATGTGGCGGATGCTGCAGCAAGATGAGCCGGATGATTTCGTGATTGCCACGGGCGAGAGCCACACGGTTCGAGAGTTCTGCGAGATCGCGTTTTCGCACGTCGGGCGCAAATGGCAGGACCACGTGGTCATCAATCCGGAATTCCTGCGTCCGGCCGAGGTCGAGAAATTGATCGGGACGACGGAGAAGGCGCGCACGAAGCTGGGCTGGAAGCCGAGCGTCAGCTTCCGGCAATTGGTCGAGATGATGGTCGATTCGGATCTCGCTCGGTTGCGCGAGGGGCGCTGATGCGGGTTCTCGTCACGGGCGCGGACGGCTTCGTCGGCGTGCATCTGTGCAACCAGTTGCGTGCCCAGGGGGATGAGGTGCTCGCGTTCGGTGGGCCCGGCGCCGGCGACAAAGCGACGGTCCCGCTCGACATCCGTCAGCAAGCCGACGTTTTGCGCGTGTTCGCGGACGCCAAGCCCGAAGGCGTGATCCACTTGGCTGGCTCGGCGAGCGTGGGCGGAAGCTACGCCGATCCGGTGCAGTCCTTCGAGGTCAATGCGCTCGGTTCGGCCTACGTGCTCGAAGCGGTTCGCAAACACTGCCCCGGAGCGCGGCTCCTGCTCATCAGCTCGGGTGAAGTGTACGGTGAACGCGCTGGCGGCGGCAGCTGCTCGGAGGCGGATCCGGCGGCGCCGAAAAGCCCCTACGCGACGAGCAAGCTCGCCGCGGAGCTCGTGGCGCGACAATACTTCGCGAGCTTCGGGCTCGACGTCGTCGTCTCGCGCTCTTTCAATCACGTGGGGCCCGGCCAAGATCAGCGCTTCGTGATCCCCGCGCTCGCGACGCAACTTCGCGCCGTGCGAGACGGCAAAGCCCCGCCGCGAATCCTGGTCGGCAACCTCGATCCGATTCGAGATTTCAGCAGCGTGCTCGACGTGGTCGAGGCGTATCGCCTCTTGCTCCTGCGCGGCGTCGCGGGCGAGGTTTACAACGTGTGCAGCGGCCGCGCGCAGTCGATTCGTGAAGTCGTTTCGCAGTTGGCCGCAGCGGCCGGCGTCGAAGTGGAGCTGGTCGTGGATCCGGCGCGCGTGCGCGCCTCCGACATCGCGCGCTTGGTCGGTGACCCGAGCAAGATCAACGCGCTCGGCTGGCGCGCCGAGCGGTCTCCGCTGCAGGGCATCATTTGAGCTAGCGCCGTGAGGCGCGCGGGCTCAGCCGCGCGGAGCGGCGCTCTCGTCGAGATCCAACTTTTGCGCGAGCAAGTGGGCGATGGTCTCGTGCGTCAGCGTTTGCTCCACGTGACGGCGCCCTTGCGCCTTGTGCTTCGCGAGCAACTCGCCGTCACGCAAGAGCCGAATCAAGCAGCTGGCGAGCTCTTTCGCGTCACCCTCGTGGAATACGAGCCCGCCGCCGGAGCGACCAATGAGGTAGGGGATCTCGCCGGAGTCAGAGCCGACGACGGCCGCGCCGCACGCCATCGCTTCCACCAAAATGCGCCCGAACTGCTCTTTCCAGCGCCGCGTGCTGCGCGA
>FTDA01001219.1_pt1 | contig 14027 bp, 14 predicted proteins | sample 1639731 | NCBI WGS metagenome assembly FTDA01 (sample SAMEA3914869, study PRJEB12502) | metagenome | biome: forest; material: soil | place: USA | collected 2012-03-12 | depth 0.1 m
AGTCGCGGCCGAGCTTGCACGGAGCTCGGCCGCCCGCGCGTTCACTGCAGATCCGAGCGCGGCGGCGACTCAAGCCGCCGCGACGTTGCGCGCGAGATCCTTGCTGCCTTTGCCGGAGCTGGGAAACGCCGGCCAGAGATCGCCGAGCTGCTCTCGGCTCCGCCGAGCGAGCTCCCAGCGCGTCACCGGCCGCGAAATGAGCACGATCGTGATGGCCAAGCTGAAGCCGACCACGACATCGATCAGGTAATGCCAACGCAGGAACATCGTCGCGACGATGATGTTCGCCGTACAGAACGTGACGACGGGCCACGTGTACTTGAACGCGGGCTTGTCGCGATTGCGGAACGAGAAGAACGCGATCAGCGTGGGTGCCCCGGTGTGGAGCGATGGGAAAATGTCCATCAACGCGCCGCCCGAGTGCACCGCGTTCATCACCAAGTTGTGCCAAGTGCCGGGCGCGAAGGAGTGCTGGAACGCATCCGCCATTGCGCGGTACGGCCCATAGCCGGGCACCACCATGTACAGCGTGTGCCCCATGCTGAAGAGCACGAGCATGCCGAAGGTGAATTCACCGACGAGCTGCTTTCGGCGATCGAAAAATAGGAGCGGCACGACGTGCAGCGCCATCAAGAGGAAGTAGCCGAAATAGAAGAACGAGAACCACTCGCTCGTGAACGGGTTCACGAACTTGTCCCACGCCATCGCCGGCTCGATGTGGAACACGGCGAGGTCGAACGCGTACAGCTTTTGGTCCAGCGTGCGCGTGTTCACGAGCGGCAGGATGTGCTTCAAAAAGAAGTAGCTCACCTGCACCGGGCCGTAGATGCCGAAGCGGTAGATCAACGCCGTGAGCCAGGGGTGACGCAGAATGCGCCCGCGCACGAGCACGATCGTCGTCAAGAACGCGAGCATGAGCCCGAGCGTGCGCACGAGACAGGCATCGCGCTCGTCGCTCGACGGCGTGGAAAAGACCGCGCAGTTCAGCAGCACCAGGTAACCGAACACCGCGAAATCGTGAATCGCGCACTCGCGCAGCGTGCGCAGAGCCCAGCCCTCTTTGGTTCGGTCGGGCGAGTGCGGGGCGGCTTCGTCTGAGGGCATGCTTCGTGGGCGAGATCAGGGCTTGTTCAGGCGAGCTTGCGCGGCTTGGGCTTCTTCTTCGGCTGCGGCGGACAGCTCTTCCGGCCGAGCGAGCTCGGTCACGCGCACGCGAGCTGCCGCGGGCTCCGCGCCGATCAAATCTTGCACGCTCAGCTCGGCGAGCAGAAGCTCGGCGCGCGCCTCGTCGAGCCCGAGCGTGGCGGCGAGGGCGGGTGCGGTCACGTGACCGTCGCGCGCCGCGACGCGACTCGCCGCGGCGAGCCACGCTTGCTGCAGCGCGCGCTCGAGCCCTTGCCGGTGTGCGCGGGCGCGCCGAAACGCCAAGAACGAGAGCAAGAGCGGCACGACGCTCGCGAACAGCGCGAACGCTTTGGCGAGCGGCGGCGGCGAAGTCGCGAGCAGCACGACATTCGTGACCAGGAGCGCAAGCAGGCCGGCGCCGAGCGCGAAGCCCGAGCCCGCGTGAAACGCTCCTGCACGGAGCTGCTCACGGCGCGCGATGCGCAGCTGCGCGATCTCACCCTCCGGTGATGCTCCAGCTCGCGGCGGAATGCGCGGGCCACCGCAGGTGCGACACGACCAGTTGAGTTGCGCGTTCGCCTCGACGTCACTGAGCGCGTGGCAGAGCGGACAGCGATAGGCTTCTCCGAACACGGCGCCACAGCGTTCGCACTTGCCGAGCGCAGTAAGCTCGCCGCCGCACGCCGAGCAGGCTTCCCGGGCACTGGCTTCGACGGGAGCGGGTTGGGTCACGCGGACGGCTCCTATCGCGACTGCCGGAACTTGTCGAGCCGCGCTCATTCTGGCCCCGAAAGCGCGTTCATACGCGAGAAAAGCTCCGACAAAACCCGGTAGGTTAGTCCCCAAACGACGCGCCCGTCGAGATCCCACGCGGGGAATTCGAGGCTCTGAGTCTGGCCCTCGCTGTGACCTGCGCCGGGCCCGGAGCGCGACAGCGTGAACGAGCTCCGGTGCTCGCCCGCCCGCAGCGGGGCGACCGGCACCCACAGCGCCGCCTCGACCTCGGCGCTGAGCGTGAGCTCGGGGCGCTCCTCGAGCAGATAGACGAACGGCCGCACCGCGATCGGGACGGCGCGCACTGGCGCGAGATCCGAGAGCTGCCCGAGTCGCTCGCCGCGCGCTTTCAGGTCCAGCCCGACTTCTTCCAATGTTTCGCGCTCCGCGGTGGCCGCCAAATCGACGTCAGTCGGATCGACGTGTCCGCCGGGCAACGCCATGTGCCCCGACCAGGGATCGCCTGCGCGGACCGCGCGCTCGATCAGCAGCACTTCGAGCGCATCCGAGATCTGCAGCAGCACTACCGCGATGGCCGCCTGACGCGCAGCCGTTTGCGGCTCCGCCGCCGGTACGCCGGCGAGCGCGCGCACGAGCAATGCGCGGTGTGAGCTCTCGGACATGGCCCGGAAAGTGTAGCCATCTTTATCTCGATTGCGCCTTTCGTCCGCGAAAAATCTGATAGCCTCCCGCGCGATGAAAGCCGCCAAAACTTCGCTTTCCGCGCTCTTCGGCCTGACCGTGACGCTCGCTCTCGCGGCTCCCGCCCGTGCTTTTCCCGGGTTCATCGCGTCCAAGAAATCGACGGACGTGAAGATCCATTCGACGCAAATGGTCGTGATGAAGAAGGGGAGCACGACGGCCGTCAGCGTGATGCCGGATTACGAAGGCCCGCTCGAGCCGTTCGCGATGGTGCTCGTGGTGCCGGGTGACGTCACCGCCGAGCGCGTGACCACGCTCAAGCGCGAATACGTGGACCGCGTGGATGCGATCAGCGCGCCGCGCTTCCACGAATATTGGGAGCAGGATCCGTGCGATCCCGGCCCGGTCGAGCAAGAGTGGCAGCGCAACATGAAGGCGGATGGCCCGGGCTTCTTGGGCGGCAGCGATCCGAACGCCGGCAGCGGCAAGAAGGTCGCCAAAGAGCTGTCGATGGACGTCGAAGCCAAGAAAAAAGAAGGCGAATACAGCTTCTCCGTGCTCGGCAGCGGGGACACCGTGAGCGCTTGGCTCAAGGGCAAAGGCTACACGCCGCCTGCGAATGCGGACCAGGTCGTCGCGCCGTACGTGCAAGCCGGCATGCACATCGTGGTCGCGCAGGTGGACCCGAATCGCGTGGAGCTCGTGGGCGGAGATCGCGCGCAGCTCTCGCCGATCCGATTTTGGACCGAGCAACCCTACGACACGATTCCGGATCGCGTGGGTCTGCTCAACGCGCCCGACAAAGACAAACAAGAGCTGTTCTTGTACGTGATCGAGCCCACGCAGCGCTTCGAGGCGAAGAACTACAAGAACGTGTTCCCGCCCACGAACGTCGAGGTCGACTTCTCCGTCAAGGAGCGCATCGGCGAGTTCTACAACGCGCTCGGCGACATCATCGAGCAGAAGACGCCGAGCTCGTTCTTGCTCGAGTACGCGTGGCCCGCGGAAGGCTGCGGCGAGCCGTGCGCGACCGAGCCGCTCCAAATCGCCGAGCTCTTGAGCTTGGGCGGTGACGTGTTCGAGCAATCGGTGTCGAAGGAAGAGAAGAACCCGAAGCCGGCCGAGCCGACCAAAGAAGAAGCCGACGCCTTCAAAGAGTCCGTCAAAGATCTGAAGCCGAAAGAGCGCAAAGAGAAGGAAAAGCAGGACAAGCTCGATCGTCAAACGGTCGCGTCACGTCAGGCGCTCGTCGCGCGGCACAAGTACGTCGTCTCGCGCATGCACTACATTTACGACGACAAATCGCTGCCGAACGATCCGAAGATCGGCCCCGCGAGCGGCCCGGTCGAAGGTGGCGTGGTCACGCCGAAGGGCCAAAAGCACGAAGCTTCCATGGACGTGGCGCCGGCGGCCGCGAACAAGTACCAAGTTCGCTACACGAACTTTCATCCCTGGGTGCCGGTGATTCAGTGTCAAAACCCGGATCGCTACCGCTGGGGTAAGTCGCCGCCCGACTACCGCGGCCTCCGGAAGACGTGGATCGCCGAAGATCTCACGCGCAAGAGCCGCACGCAGATCAAGCCGGCACAGGTCGTGATTACGCCGCTGCCGTCGCTCGGGTTGTCCGGCGCTGCGGCGCCGGCCGCTTCGGCGAGCGCGGCGGATGCCGGCGCGGATGCAGGCACCGCTGGCGCCAAAGAAGGTGGCAAGTGCGGCTGCAGCGTGCCCGGCGCGGCCTCGCATCGCGGCGTGTTCTCGCTCGTCGGCGCGCTCGGCGTGCTCGCGCTGCTCCGTCGTCGCCGCGCGCGCTAATACCCGAGATCTACGTCCCCGATCGGGCCTTGCGCGGCTGACGAGCTCGACGCGGGCCACGGCTCGGTCGGCCGCGCCACTTCTGAAGGTGGCCACGGTTGCTCTGCGCTCGAGCTTGAGCTCGGCGTCGCCGCGTGCGCGACGAACGGCGGATACTGCTGAGGCGTGGCCGCGCTCGTCGGCGCGGGAGGCGGCGCGCTCGCGATCGTCACCGCGGCGCTCGGCGCCTTGCAACGCACCAAGAAATTGCCGTCCTGCGGATCGAAAATCGGCGACAGGAAATAACCGTGCGGGCACAGCTCGCCCGCGATCTGAAAACACGCCACCTGCTCGCCGCCGCAATGCACGTGCAGCATCTGCGTGCCGTCCGGACCGACGATGCGCGTCGCGCCCGGCTCGACGCACGCCACCGCGAGCACGGCTGCCAACCCCGAAACGAGCCAACCCGAACGCCCGCGTGCCATGCCCTTCAGTATAGCCAAAGCCCGAGCTCGCCCTCGGTCCGTTTGTGGGGGTTGCCTCGAAAGTGCCGTACTTGCACCAGTTCTGTCAGGCGCTCGGGGCGCGGACGGATGTGCGGCCATGCGCGCGTCATCGGCCGGCGCGCGCCCGCAATTGCGTGCGCGGCGCGTGCACGACAAACTACGACACATGGCGGGTAACTCTGCGGGGCTCGGTTCGCTCACGCTCTTGATCGCGCTCGCGAGCGCGTGCTCGGGCAAGAGCGTCACTCCGGCGGGTGACACCTCTGCCGAGGATCCGGCGCAAAGCGAGCTGCCCTGTCTCGGCACCGACGATCAGCCGCGCACGCTCTTCGGTGATTATCAAACCGGATTCGCCGTCGCCGGCGATCAAGTCGTGATTGCTGCCGAGGACGGCATTCGCCGCATGCCGATCGCGGGCGGAGACTCGGTGCTGCTCGCGAGCGCGAGCGATCCCTCGGGCCCGCTCGTCTTGAACGGCAATGTGTACTTCACCGAGGAGCAGCCGATCGGCGAGCCAGTCGGCGGCAAGCAATCGACGGCCCCGGCGCTCGAGGTCGTCCCCGTCGCGGGCGGAGATGTGACGACCGTTGTCGCCACGGGCGCGGCTCTGTTCGAGAACACCGCCGTCGATGCGAGCTCGCTCTACCTCGATCAAGTCGCGACGGGGATCCTCAAATTCACACCGCCGAACACGACGACGACGCTGCCGCTCATGACCACGGTGCTAGTCGGCGGCATCGCGGCCCACGGCGACTACGTCTACGTCGCTGCGCAAACGTTCGCCGCCGGTTCGACCGCGGGCACGATCCTGCGGCTGCCGAAGAACGGCGGTAGCGCGGACACGCTCGTCGCCAATATCGGTCAGCCTTCGAACTTGGTCGTCGACGACAGCGGGCTCTATTGGGCGGAAGGTCCGCCCGTCGGCACCTTCGGCGCGGGACACATTGCGCGCGCGAATCTCGACGGGAGCAATGTAACCACGCTCGTCCCAAACACGACGGCGACTTCGCTCGCGCTCCACGCCGGGCGCCTCTACTTCAGCACCGCCTCCGGCATCGCGAGCATCCCGACCACAGGCGGCACTGTGGTCACGCTCGTCGCCGGTCAGAAGTCCGCGGGCGCGCTCGCGGTCGCTGGCCAAAACCTGCTCTGGATCGATCCGGCGGAGCGCGCGCTTTCGGATTCGACCGTGCCGGCGGTGCTCACGGCCTGCATTCCGCCCGAGAATTAGCGCGTCTTCGCGCTCGCGACGCGCGCGGCATCCGCGGGCGCGAACGGATCGCTGATGCTCAGATGCCCGTGCGCGTGAAAGTAGCTGCGCATGAAGTCACGCGCGAGCTCGTTGGATTTGCGGCGCCACACGGCGCCGTTCTCGAGCATCACGCTGATGATGATTTCCGGTTTGTCGGCGGGCGCGAAGCCGATGAACCAACTGGTCATGCCTTCGTTGGCTTCGGGGCGCAGCGTGCCGGTCTTGCCCGCGACGCTGATGCTCCCGAGGTAACGGTGCCCGCTTTCGTCGGTGAACGCGTGGCGGCAGGTACCGCTGCGCACGGTGACTTCCATCATCCGGCGCATGCGCTCGGCGGTGCGTACTTTCAAGACTCGGCTCACGACTTCGGCTTTGTCGTCGCTCGTTTCGCCGGCACCGTTCGCGTCGCTGTCCACGTCGTTCAGCGCCGGTTCGAGGATGTGAAACTTCGTCGCTTCGCCGCCGTGTGCGATCACGCTCGCGAGGAACGCGCCGCCGAGCGGTGACAGCGTGCTGCCCAGAAAACCTGCTGCGGCGCGCGCAAATTCGAGATCGCCGTACGGCACTTCCAGCGTGCCAACGGGAACGTCGAGCTCGAACGGCACGAGCCCGTTGAAGCCGAGTGCCGCCGCCGTATCGACCAAGCCGCTGCGCAAGAGCCGATGTGTCGCCAGCTGCGCGAACACCGCGTTCTTGCTGAAGCCAATCGCGTAGTGAAACGGCGCGCACTCGGTGGCATCACCGTGCGGAGCGTCCAGGTGCCGGCGTTCGATGCCGTGCATGCCGCCCGAAATGCAAACCGGATCTTTGGGCGAGATGCTCGTCGTCTCGAACAGCGCGGCCGTGGTCACGAGCTTGAACACGCTCGCCGCCGGCACCCTTGAAGTGCTGAGCACCTGGTGATGGCGACCGTCGCGCGCGCGCTCGGCCCAGACGAGCACCTTGCCCGTGCGCGCGTCGATCACGACCATGCCGCCACGCACCGCGTTCGCGGAGTCGAGCACTTTGCTCGCGACTTGTTGCAGCTCAGGGGCGAGCGTGAGCTTTGCTTCGTTGCCGCTCGCGAGCGGCGCCACGAAATGGTCGCCGCGCAGCGCTATGCGATCGAGGTCGACGACCGGGCGCGGCTCGGCGGCGCCGGAGCTCGCCGGCACGGCCGCGAACGCCGCCGCCAAGAGCAACCCGCACAGCACACGGGATCGAGCCCAGCTCATCGCCCCGACCTAACGCTCTTGGGCGATTCGGCCAAAGTTTCGGCGGGAGATCTTCACTTTCCGCCCAAATTCGCGCGACTTATATAAGTCTAAAGTAAGATATTTGCGTACTTCAAACTACATCGGCGTACAATTCACCGGCTGGAGGATCTGTCATGGAGCGAAGAGTTGGTCTCAGAGCCAGAACGGACTTTCGGGTGATCGCCGAGCGCGGACCGCTGCGCTCGACCTATCGGGGGATCGAGGTCTCGCCGACGGGCATCGTGCTCGATCGCGGACGGCCGATCGCCGAGCTCGACTCGCCGCTCTTGATGAAGCTCGAGCTGCGCTTGCCGGAGTATTTGAAGCCGGTGCGCGCGCTCGCTCGCCCGATCTGGTCTTTCGGCTCGCAGCAGGCGTTCCGCTTCGTGCGCATCGCGGACGTCGATCGTTTGATTTTGGCCGAGCACCTCGACTTCATGAGCGTGCGCGGCGTGGTTTTGAATTGAGGATCTGGCAAAATCTCATGGCTCTCTCTCGCCGAATTCGCAAAATCTGGAACGCTCTCCGTCAACCGGGGACACTGCGCGTGCTGTACCAAGGCATCACGTTCACGCCGCGCGTGATCGTGCATCTCGGCGCCGTCGCGGCCGTGGCCGGGTTACTCGGAGCGTGCGTGCCCGCGACGCAGTACGAGGAAGCAAAGTCGGCGAGCGAGGTAGAATCGGCGAAACGTCAGCGCGCCGAGAGTGATCTCGCGACGACGCAAGCCAAGCTCGAAGCCGCGAACGCGGAGCTGAGCGAGCGCGACCAGAAGCTCGCCGCGACTGAAGAAGCGGTGTCCGAATCCAAGCTGGAAAATAGCGTCGCCGTGAAGGAGCGCGACGAAGCGACGGGCCTCGTCGATCAATTGCGCGGCGAGCTCGGGCGCGCGGGCGACGATTTGCGCTCTTTCGCCCAGCAAAAGGCGGATCTGCAGAAATCGCTCGAAGCGGCGAAGGCTGCGCAAGCCGCGGAGGCCGCGCAAAAAGCCGCGCCCGAGAGCGACGCGCACACGGTCGCGGTCACGCGCTTGGTGCGCGATCTCACCGCCGCCCTCGGCGACCGCGTACTCAGCGGCGACATCTCGATCGATGTCGTCAACGGCAAGGTCGTGCTCGCAGCGCCGAGCGAGCTCTGGTTTGCGGACGACGCAAGGCTCATCGCCGGCGCCGAAAACATGGCCGCCGCGATCGCGCATGTGCTCGTGCTCCACGGCGATACGACCGTCACCGTAACTCCACCGGGTGAATCCGAGCTCGCCAAGAAGCGCGGCGAAGCGCTGACCACGGCGTTCATCGCGAAAGGCGTCGCCGCTCCGCGCGTCACTGCCGCGGCGATCGACGCCGACCAACCGCCGTCAGCGCAAGTCGAGCTCGCGTTCCTCGTAAAATGAAGCGCGGTTCAGCGCTTCGGCGTCGCGTCGAAGACTAAATCCAAATCCAACCCGGATTCGGGATCTCGACCTCGCGGCGCGGCCACCGCCTTGAACCGCGGATCTCCGCGCAGCGCGTCGAACACAGCGGCGACGAGCTTCGGCTTCAGTGTTTGCTGAAAGCGCTCGTGCCAGGCGAAGCCGTCGTCATCGCCGGTGTAGTCGTCGGGAAAATCCGCGGAAAGGTGCAGCGTGATGCTGAAGCTGCGCTCCTCGCGGTGCGTCACAGCGAGAACGTCACTTTCGCAGGCCAACTCCCGGGGGAGGGGAGCGAAGCGCCTTTGAGCGCGCCGACCAAGCAATCGACGTCGGACTCGCCGGCTTCATCCGGCGGAGTGACGCTCGCGGCCATGACCGAGCCGTCGGTGCCGACGTAAAGCGTGGCTTCGAACGAGCCGCTCGCGCCCTGTTTGCAAGCGTTCAACTTCTTCGAAAGCTTGCCGACCGCGTCCGAAACTCGATCGCCGTCCCACGCCGTGGGCGCGCGCACGTCGTTCGGCGGATCGAAGTCGAAGGATTTGCGCGCGAGGCCGTGCACGCCGCCCACCGGCTTCGGCCACTTCTTGCTGCGCAGCGCATCGAGCATGCATTTTTCGGTGTCACGATCGCCGATCGTCGACTTCTCGAGGTGCGCGCCGTCCACCTTGCCGCGGCTGTTGATCTGCACGAAGAACGCGACCGAGCCGCCCAAGAACTCGACGCGCTTGGCGCCATCATCGATGCAACGCTGGAAATCAGAGAGCGCGCTCTGAAAAGTTTTGTCGACCTTTTCCTCGTTCAAGCCGCCGATTTCGGCCGACATCGAGACGCCGCTCGGCTTGTCTTCTTCTTGTTCGGGCGCGGGCTCGGGTGCTTTCGGCGGCGGCTCACTGCCACCGCAGGCGTGACAAGCGGCGATGGCGAGCGCGGTAGCAACGAAGCGAGCGACGGACGAAACGCGGAACGAGTGTGACATTCGGCCGCGTAGCAGTAGCGCGAAGCCGCCGCCGCAACAACGGCGCCGCGCGCGCGCGAAGAAAAGGCCGCTTCCGTTGAAAAATTCAGCGCGCCGTGAGCGGCACGGAGCCGGGCTCGAAGCTCAAGCGAAGCACGCCGGGCACTTCGCCGAGACGCGCTTCGAGCGCAGGTTTTGGCCGAATCGCAACGCCGAGCGCGGCCTCGTGCATCATCTCGAGATCGAAGATGTTGTCACCGAAGCTCGCGATCCATTTGGCGGCGCCGAGGAGCGCGCGACCGGCTTCGACCTTGCCGGCCGCGTACGGCACTTGGCCGCGCATGCGGCTCGCGATCACGTCGCCAGAAAGCTCCGGCGTGCTCGCCGCGATGTCACTCGGCTGAAAGCCCCACAGCTTCGTGGCTTGCTCGACGGTGATGCGCGGCGACGCCGAAATCACGACCGTGCGCACGCCGCGCCCGCGCGCAAAGTCGAGGATCGGGCGCAGCTCTTCGTGCAAGCGCTCGGCGTGATGCGCGGCGTGCAGCGCCTCGAGCACGAGCTCGCGCATCTCCGTGACGGTGTGACCGGCGTAACACCAGGTCATCAGCTCGCACATCTCGCGCTCGGGGTAGCGGCCCGCGACGTACTGATCGAACAGGTGTCCGGCGGTCTCGTTCACGTCGGAAAAGGTGGAAAAACCGCGGGAATTGGCCTCGTGCTCGAGTGCCGCGCGCGCATCCTCGCGCAGCCGACCGCGCGCGACAGCGAAGCGAAAGACGTCGTCGCCCACGTCGCCCGACCAGAGCGTGCCGTCGGCGTCGAACGCGAGCGCGCACGGCACCGAAGCATCGAGGCGTGACTCGAGCTCGGCGATCAGCTCGCGCGCGCTGACCGAGCGAGCGCTCACGGGCGTCCCTTCCACCAAGCTTCGGCCATCGCCAAATCTTGGCGCGTGTCGATTTCCATGTAGCCGCCGTCGGTATTTTCGCGACGCATGAGCGCGCCGGCTTCGAGCATCTCTTGCAGGAGATCGAGCAAGTACGCTTTTTGGAACGAGCGCCCTTCGCGGAACATGCCGCCGCCGTAGCTCTGCTCCGCGCGATCGAAGGCATCGAGGAACACGCGCGCGCCGCTCGCGGACAGCTTCATCACGCCGATGAATTCGCCGTTCGCCTGTTCACTCGGGATTTTTCGGCTGATTTCGAGCACGAGCTCGCCGTCCGCGCGCAGCTTTTCTGCGTCCGTTTCCGGGTGCTCCGTGCGCCCGATGTAACGCCGGCGCCAAGCCGTATCGCAGCCGAGGCAAATATCGGCGGGCGACGCGACGAGCTTTTGCACGATCTCACCGTCGTAGACGATGTCGGCGTAGGTCGAGAGGAAGCCGTCCGCGAGGTACTCACGCGCGCACAAGAGCGAGAGCAAGATGTTGTTGTTCGCCCAATCTTCGTTCTTCACGAACGTGAATTCGGGGTAGCGCGCGCGCACCACGTGCTCCGCGTAGCCGCACACGAACACGACGTCTTTGCGCGCGATGCCCGCGCTCGCCAGCGCGTCCAAAATCCAATCGAGCATCGGCCGGCCCATCACCGGCACGAGCGTCTTCGGGATCTCGTCCGTGTTCGGCCCGAGCCGACTGCCACGCCCAGCACCAATGATGACCGCTCGCACGCCGCGCAGCTTACGGCGCTGCGCATGGCGACGCGATTTTTTTTAACCGCCAAGGCGCCAAGGCTCGCCGAAACAGCCCTGAATTCGCGGAAACGGCACGCCAAGGCCGCCAAGATTTTTGGGGGTTCAGCGCGGCCGTCGGTGCAACGCGCGGGTAGCTCGAACCTCGTCGGATGGCGAGCTACCAGTGCGCGGCGCGCGCGCACCGCTGAACCCCAAAAATCTTTTGGCGATCTTGGAGCTCTTGGCGTCTTGGCGGTGAAATCAGGGAAGCCGTTACTCTTCGCGCAGCTTGGCCAAGACGTTCAGATCTTCCAAGGTGGACACGTCACCCTTCGTCTCTTTGCCGGACGCGATGTCCTTCAAGAGGCGGCGCATGATTTTGCCGCTGCGCGTTTTGGGCAAGCTCTCGGCGAAGCGCACCGAGTCGGGGCGCGCGAATTTGCCGATCTCGTTGCCGACGTGCTCGGCGAGCGTCTTCTTCATTTCTGGCGAGGCCGCGAAGCTCGGCTTCAGCGTCACGAACACGACCAGCGCTTGACCCTTGAGATCGTCGGGGCGACCGACCGCGGCGGCCTCCGCGACCGCGGGATGCGCGACGAGCGCGCTCTCGATTTCGGCCGTGCCGATGCGGTGACCGGAGACGTTGAGCACGTCATCGATGCGGCCGACGACGTGGAAATAGCCGTCGTGATCTTCACGTGCGCCATCGCCGGTGAAGTACGCGCCGGGAATTTCGCTCCAGTACGCTTGCTTGAAGCGTTCGTCGTCGCCGTAAATCGTGCGCAGCATGCTCGGCCACGGTTTCTTGAGCACGAGCAAGCCGCCTTCGTTGCTCGGCACCTTCTGGCCTTCTTGCGTTTGGATTTCCGGCACGACGCCGAAGAAGGGCAAGCCCGTAGAGCCGGGTTTGGTGGAGTGCGCGCCGGGCAGCGTGGTCAGCATGATCGCGCCGGTTTCGGTCTGCCACCACGTGTCCACGATCGGGCAGCGGTTCTTGCCCACGTGCTCGCGGTACCACATCCACGCTTCTGGATTGATCGGCTCACCGACGCTGCCGAGCAAGCGTAGGCTCGAGAGATCCGACTTCGCGGGCCATTCATCACCCGCGCGGATGAAGGCGCGGATCGCGGTCGGCGCGGTGTACAAGATCGAGACTTTGTGTTTCTCGATGATCTGCCAAAAACGGCCCCAATCCGGCTGATTCGGCGCGCCTTCGTACAAGAGGCAGGTCGCGCCGTTCGAGAGCGGGCCGTACACGAGGTAGCTGTGGCCGGTGATCCAGCCCACGTCCGCGGTGCACCAGTACACGTCTTTGTCTTGCAGATCGAAGATGTACTTCGTCGTGAGGTGCGTGCCGGCGAGGTAACCGCCGGTCGTGTGCAACACGCCCTTCGGTTTGCCGGTCGAGCCCGAGGTGTACAGGATGAAGAGCGGGTGCTCGCTGTCGACGATTTCCGGCGCGCCGTCGGCCGGGTTCACGCCTTTGACGGCTTCGTACCAATCGAGGTCGCGACCGGGCTTCAGCGTCACTTCGCTCTTCGAGCCGAGGCGCGAGAATACGACCACTTTTTCGACCGAGGGCGTGCCTTCGAGCGCGCGATCCACCGTCTGCTTGAGTTGCACGACGTTGCCGCGGCGGAGCGCGCCGTCCTGCGTGAGCACGACTTTGGCGCCGCAATCATTGATCCGATCGCGCAAAGATTCGGCGGCAAAACCGCCGAAAACGACGGTGTGCGGCGCGCCGATGCGCGCGCACGCGAGCATGCCCACGACGACCTCCGGCACCATGCCCATGTAGATCGCGACGCGATCGCCCTTCTTCACGCCGAGCTTGCGCAGCAGCGCGGCGAACGCGACGACTTTTTCGTGCAGCTCGCCGTACGTCCACGTGCTGGTCTCGCCTGGCTCGCTCTCCCAGATGATCGCGGCTTTGTCTTTGTTCGCGGTCTTCAGGTGACGATCGAGGCAGCTCTCGCTCGCGTTCAGCTCCGCGCCGACGAACCACTTCGAGTGTGGTAGCTCCCACTCGCACAGCGCGGACCACGGCTTTCGGAACACGAGCTCCGAAGTCTCGCGCTTCCAAAAGGTGTCCGGCGACTCGATGCTCTCTTTGTACAGCTCGTCGTACTTCGCGCGCGAGCTGATGCGCGAGTGGCTCACGAACTCGGGGCTCGGCTCGAATGTCCGATTTTCTGCAGAGTACGTCTGAATCGAATTCGTGTCGGTCATCGCTCGGCCCTCATTGCTGAACCCTGCGCGCTAAATCGCGCCTTTGTGCCTGGGAATCGTGAGTCAGTATGCTCAGGGCGTAAAGTGCACGCATGCCGAAACTTATTGATTCCGTGTTCAGAAATGCCGCAGCCGCGGGGATTTGATCACGGGAAGGTTTGCCAAGAGCGGTTTGTCCTTCGCGTCTTGCGGCGTTTCTTTTTGCCCTGCGCGTGCACGGCGCTTGGCCGCTCGCGCGTCGAGCAACGCGACTGGCGCCTGTTCGGTCAGACGCGCGTTGGTTCCTGGCTACTCGCCTAATCCGTGATCAGCCCGGCGAGTGCTTTGCCTTTGTATTATTCCCGTGCATGCGGCTGTTGGATTTGCCCTGCATCCGACCCGGGGCGCTCATGAGCTCACCAGAGCGCATACCCGCCGTGAATCCCGAGCCCGA
>FTDA01000963.1_pt1 | contig 14026 bp, 12 predicted proteins | sample 1639731 | NCBI WGS metagenome assembly FTDA01 (sample SAMEA3914869, study PRJEB12502) | metagenome | biome: forest; material: soil | place: USA | collected 2012-03-12 | depth 0.1 m
CGCCGCGACCGTGCAGCAAATCGCCGCCGCGACCGCGCAACAGGCGCGCGGCTCCGAGCTGATCATGAAGAGCGGCGAAAAAATGCGCACGATCAGCCAGCAAGTGGAGCGCTCGAGCCAAGAGCAATCGCGCGGCAGCCGCCAAATCACGCAGTCGATCGAGACGATCAACAACTTGGTCAACCAGCTCAACTCGGCGCATCGCTCGCAAACGCGCGGCTCCGAACGCGCGCTCACCGCGGCCACGCAAATCGAAGAAGCCGCGCGCCGCCAAGATCACGCCCTGCGCGATCTCGTCGCTAGCACCGAGCGCATGAAGAAGTCGGTCGCCTGAGTCGAGCGACGCCCGCCCGCGCTATTTCACCCTCCTGGGTTGCCTCGCGCCTCCCGCACATGCACCAGTAGAGAGCGGACAAAGCTCCAGACTCGCCGGGCTGATCACGGTTTTGAACGGAGTCGTCGAGCCAGCGCGAGTCTGACCGAACAGGCGAAAGGAGCGCGACGAAACGCGCGAGCGGCCAGGCGCGATGCTTGCGCAGGGCCAAAAAACATCCAGCAAAACCCGGTGAACAGCTAGGTAAAACTCACCCAGCTCAGCTCAGCTCACTCGCTCACTCACTCACGCTCGCCGACGCCCAAATTCGGCGCGGAATCGAGACCCACTCGAGCACGAAATAGCGCGCGAGCCAGCACCAAGCCAAAAACCCGGCGAGGGTGCTGCGCTCGTCGAAGTTGCGTCGGAAATGGGACACGAGCGGGATCGTGAGGCCCGTGAGGAACCCGAAGTAAATCAAGAACGCGCACAGGCCCGCGAGATACACGTACGTGAACGCGCCGCGCGCGCGGCTCGCGACCAGGAACGCAGTCGGGTACACCAGGTACTGCACGCCGAAGCCGGGCGCGAACACCAGGAACGCGCTCAGTGCGAGCGCGCACAGCTCCGTGCGTGTGAAGATGCGGAAGCGCCAGTTGAGCACGCCGAGCACGAGCGGCGAGCCGGAGATGAGCGGCTTGCCGAGCGCCACGCTGAGATCTCGCGCCGGGCCCAGGAACGGGAAGAGCGAGCCGTCGAGCGTCGAGATCAAGAGCCCGACGCCCCAGCGCGCGGGGCTCGAGTTGTAGTCGATGGCGTTGCGCTTGAAGGCGAGCCACGGTCCGAGAAAAATCGGCACGAACGGCAGCGCGCACAGCGCGAGCGCGACGCCGAATTTCCACATTTGCCGCGGCTTCAGGCTCAGCAAGAGCGGCACGATCAAGATCCCCGGAATGAGCTTCACGTTCAGCGCGGCGCCGAGCGCGAAGCCGCTCAGCCAGGGCATTTCGAGATCCGCGAACAGCACGCTGAGCAGCGTGAACGCCGCGCACACGCTGTCGGTGTTGCCGTGGTACGCGCTGACGAGCACATCGACCGGATTGAACGCGAAGAGCAAGAGCCAGACGAGCTTCAATTTGCCGATGCGATGGACGAGGTACACCGTCAACGTGCTCGCCAAAATCGGCAACACCTTGAACGTGACCGCGAAGCGCGTCTGAAAGATCTCGACGCACCGATCGGCGAGCACGCCGTACAGACCCATCAGCGGCGGGTGGTTGAACTTCGAGTCGACCACGTACAAACGCAAAAGCCCGACGCGCTGAATCCAATCGGCGAAGCGCGCCCAAGTCTCGATGTCGTTCGAGCCGTGGCTGATCGCGGACAGCGTGAAGCGCAGCGCGGCCGCGCAGAAGCACACCAGGGCGACAACACGCGGGCCAGGTACCTGCCCGAACGGAGCGAGCACGCGCTTGATCCAACTCGGCATGAAAGCGTGCGGAGGATAGTCGACTTTTCGGCGTACGTGCGGCGCTCAGCGCCCGCGGCACTGCGCGGATTCCGGGGTGGCCGCGACGACTTGGTAGTCGCCCACCTCGAGCTCGAAGGGCAGCGCGACTCGGCCATCGTATTTGCCGTTTTGGTCGGTCGCGAGCGCGCCGAGCCAATGCTCCGCGCCGGACTTGTCGCGCACCGACACATCGACCCGGGAGAACGCGCACACGTCTTGCTGCGTGCGCGCTACGCCCGAAACGTGGAGCCGCGCCCCGCGGCGCAGCTCATGCTCCTCCGTGCTCAACGACACGTCCGAGCGCGAGTGCGCCTCGTCTCGAGCGGGTGGCGGCTCGGGCGCACCCGAGCCCGCAGCTCCCGGCGCGCGCGGAGCATGCGCGGAAGCTCCCGACCCGGACGGCGCGGGTGAAGGCGCGCCGGCTTTGGGCGCTGGGCCGCCAGCTTGAGCCGAGAGATCCTGCGCGCTCTCCGCGCCAGGCGGCCATTGATACGGATCGGCGGGAGGCTGGTGTTGGTGATCGCTCGAGTGTTGCTCGTAGTCGAGGTGACTCGCGGCGCCGCCGAGATCGACGCGATGCCAAGTGATGCCGTCGTTCACCTCGACCCAAGCGTGCGCCTCGTTGCGGATCAGACGCGCCGGAATGCCGAGCGCGAGCGCGCTGACCACGAAAGCGTACGCGCGATGACGGCACACGCCCTTCTTCGTCAGCGCGAGCTCGGCGAAGAGCGCCGCGCCGGAGGAGGCGCGCGGCGCGTCGTCCGAAGGCGCGAAGGTGCGGAAGTAATTCACGAGCAGACGCACGGCATCACGCGGGCGCTGACTCTGCGACACGCCGATCGACGTGAGCACGTCTTGTGCGGCGGCGCGCGCCGCGGGCGGCAGCGCGGGCAGTGCACGCCCGAGCTCACCCCAGGAAGCTTCGCCGAACTCGGAGCCGAACACGCGGCGTTGAATCGCGAGCTCGAGCACGAGCCGCACACGCTGACGCGAATCTCCCACCACGAACCAGTTGTCCGCGCCGTCACGCACGAGATCGAATTTCACGGCGGGCTCGGCGCGCGCCACGAGCACGCGCGCGCCCGGGCCGACGCTCGGGATGCGCACGGGCACACCGGGCACGAAATCCACGAATAAATCGCCGTAAAATTGGTCATCATCGGGGCGCGGCTCACCGCCGACTTCGAGCGGGCGCAGCAATTTGTCGTGCACGACGAGCTCGAAGCCTTCATCGAGCGAGTCGTACGCGTACAAGCGCTTGAACGGCGTGATCGCCGGGATGAAGGGATCGTCGTAACGCACGGAGTCCGGACGCGAGGTGTCGCGATCGACGCGGTAGCTCGCATCGATGCTGTCCGGCGTGGCGCTGCCGCCGTACGCGACTTGATTCGGCGCGCTGCGCTGAGCCGCAGGCGCCGCGAGCACGCCGCTCTTCGTGTCGATCGCGGCCGGCATCTGGCCGTCTTCCGTGGTCGCGCCCATGCGCAAGTCGTCGCTCGGATCCGGCGCGATGTACTCGTGCAGGATGGGTCCGTCCGCGAGCGCCGGCAACGCGAAGGCGAGCACGGCGAGCGCGGTGATTTTAGGGCGAAAACGCATGGCCTCGACAGCAGCGACTATACCACCCGTGGTAGATTCGTCGCGTGCAGCGGACCTTGGCTTTGGCGGCGCTCTTTTCGGTGCTTACGCCGAGCTGCGTGATCGGTCGTGGCACGCGGCAGAACCAAGTCGAGACGGCACAAGGCCCGAGCGGCGCGGCGGTTTCGGGCGCGCCCGTTCAACCGGCGACCGCGCCTGCGAGCGACGAGCCCGCACCGAGCACGAGTAAACCGGGCGCGATTTGGGTGCGCGGTTACTGGCATTGGGACGGCGCACGTTACGTCTGGGAGCGCGGGCGCTGGGAGCCAAACGCGACCGGCACGAGCCCTTGAGCCCAACGGCCCCAGGCAGCCGGAACAATCAAGGAATCAGGGACGGAGCTTGCGACCGTTGGGATCCAAAAACGGGCGCTTGAGCACGCCCATGCGCGCGAGGCGAAAGCTCGCCGCGGCATTGAGCACGCCGAAGCCGTAGGTGACGCTGCGGCGGAAGCTGATCGAGGAGCCTTCTTCGAAGTAGAGCGTGGGACAGGTGACTTCGGCGATGTGGAAGCCGAAGTAGGCGGCTTGCACGAGCATTTGATTGTCGAACGCGAAGTCGTCGTCGTTTTCTTCGAGCGGCAGCGTGAGCAAGAGCTTGCGCGAGAACGCGCGATAGCCCGTGTGGTACTCGGAGAGCTTCTGCGAGATCAGCAGATTTTCCGTGGCCGTGAGCACGCGGTTGGCGAAGTATTTGTAGAGCGGCATGCCGCCTGCGCGCGCGCGGCCGCCGAGGATGCGTGAGCCGAGCGCGACGTCGAAGAGGCCGCTCGCGATGCAGTGCGCGAGCGCGGGCACGAGCTTCGGCGTGTATTGGTAGTCCGGGTGCACCATCACGACGATGTCGGCGCCGCGGTTCAACGCTTCGCGGTAGCACGTCTTTTGGTTGCCACCGTAGCCGCGGTTTTGCGGATGCACGATCGTGTGCAAGCCGAGCTCGCGCGAGAGCTTCGCGGTTTCGTCGCGCGAATGGTCGTCGACGACGATGATTTCGTCGACCAGAGACGGCACCTCGGCGACGGTGCGGCGCAGCGTCTGCTCCGCGTTGTACGCCGGCATCACCACTACGACCCGTTTTCCGTCGATCATTTCGTGCGCTTACCGAAAAAGGCTAGCGCGGAAGCTATCACGCCGGAGCGTCATCGGGCGCCGTGCCGAAACGGGCAGCGCGCGCCTCGGACCGACCGCGGGACGCTCGGCCAAGGCCTCGACCGATCACGAGCCGCTCCCGCCGCAAACTTCGGCGCTGGCGGATCCGCGCGTTTTTTGCGGCGATTTTCAGTCCAACTCGGCGAACGAGAGTGGCTCCCCGAGCCCGAGCTGCTAAGACGCGGAGCCGTCCTCGCGACGGGCGGGGCTTGCTACACTTCTCTCCGAACACAGCAATGACATCGACGATCAAACTTTTTTCCGACGGGGCCGACCTCGCGTCGCTCCTCGAAATCGCGAAGGACCCGCGCATCTCGGGGTTCACCACCAACCCGACCTTGATGCGCAAAGCCGGCATCACGGACTACGTGGCATTCGCACACCAAGTCCTGGCCGAGATCAAGGATCGCCCGATCTCTTTCGAGGTGTTCGCGGACGAGTTCGACGCGATGGCCACGCAAGCCAAGAAGATCGCTGGTTGGGGCAAGAACGTGTACGTCAAGGTGCCGATCACGAACACGCGCCGCGAGTCGTCTGCGGCGCTGATCGCGGAGCTGTCGCAAAAGGCGCGCGTGCAGCTGAACGTGACGGCGCTGTGCACGCTCGAGCAAGTGCACTCCACGGCTCAAGCGCTGCGCGGCGGCGCGCCGGCGGTGATCTCGGTGTTCGCCGGCCGCATCGCCGACACCGGTCGTGACCCGATGCCGTTCATGAAAGCGGCGCGCGCGATCATCGATGCTTCGGGCGCCCAAGCAGAACTGCTCTGGGCCAGCCCGCGCGAGCTCTTGAACATCGTGCAGGCCGAGCAAGCGGGCGCGCAGATCATCACCGTGCCGCCGGACATGCTCAAGAAAATGGCCCTTTTCGGCAAGGATTTAGGCGACTACAGCCTCGACACCGTGAAGATGTTCCACAACGACGCGAGCGCCGCCGGGTATCAACTATGAGCGTCAGTGAATTCACGCAGTTGTTTTTGAAGGAGAGCGCCGAGCTCGTGCGCCAGCTCGACGGCGCGGTGATCGATCGCGTCGCCGAGGGCTTGGCCGGCGCGCGTGACGGCGGTGGTCGCTTGTTCATCCTCGGCGTCGGCGGCTCGGCGGGCCACGCAAGTCACGCCGTGAATGATTTCCGCAAGCTGTGCGCCTTCGAAGCGTACGCGCCGACGGACAACGTCTCGGAGCTGACCGCGCGCGTGAACGATGAAGGCTGGGACACGAGCTTCAGCGAATGGCTCAAGGTCTCGCGCTTGAACAAGGCGGACGCCGTGCTCGTCTTCTCCGTCGGCGGCGGCAGCAGAGAGAAGAACGTGTCCGCGAATTTGGTGCTCGCGCTCGAGCTCGCCAAAAGTGTCGGCGCCGGAATCTTCGGAATCGTCGGGAAGGATGGCGGGTTCACCGCAAAGGTCGCGAACGCGTGCGTGATCATTCCGACCGCTTCGCCCGATCGCATCACGCCGCACACGGAGGGCTTGTGCGCGGTCGTGTGGCACCTGCTCGTGAGCCATCCGGCGCTGAAACGCGCTGCGACGAAGTGGGAATCCACCAAGTGATTTCGCCGAGAGTGACAGAGTGATGAGCAAAACTTGGATCGATACCGTCGAGGGCACGCGCTTCTTCATCGTCGGCGGCGCGGGCTTCATCGGCGGACATTTCGTCGACTATTTACTGGGCGCGGGCGCCAGCGCGGTGACCGTGTTCGACAACTTCTCGTCCGGGCGTGAGTGGCACCTCGAGGCGCACAAGAGCGATTCGCGGCTGCGCATCGTGCGCGGCAACGTCGAAGACCCGCCGGCGATTCGCGGCGCGATGGACGGTCACGACGTCGTGATTCACCTGGCCTCGAACCCGGACATCGCGCGCGCGGCGACCGAGCCGGACATCGATTTTTGGCAAGGCACTGCACTCACGAACGGCGTGGTCGAAGCCATGCGCGTCACCAGCGCGAAGCGCATCCTGTATGCCTCGGGCAGCGGCGTGTACGGTGACTTCGGGCAGCGCGAGATTGCGGAAGATCAAGGCTCGCTCTTGCCGATCTCGACTTACGGCGCGAGCAAGCTCGCGGGTGAGGCGCTGATCGCGAGCTACTGCTTCATGTTCGGCTTGTCGGGCTGCGCGTTTCGCTTCGGCAACGTGGTCGGGCCGCGCCAAACGCACGGCGTGGGTTTCGATTTCGCGCGGCGCTTGCTGGACAATCCGGGCGAGCTTCGCATCCTCGGTGACGGCACGCAGAGCAAGTCGTACGTCCACATCTCGGACATCATCGCGGCGGTGCTCACGGCGCACCGCAAAACCGAGACGGCGTACCAGGTCTACAACGTGTCCACCGGCGACACGATTACGGTGACCGAGATCGCCGAGCTCGCGGTGCAATGCGTCGGGCTCGAGCGCAAAAGCGTGCGCTTCGACTACACCGGCGGCGATCGCGGGTGGAAGGGTGATGTTCCAGTCGTGCGCATCGACTCGAAGCGCATTCGCGGCCTCGGTTGGGCCAACAAACACACTTCGCGGCAAGCGCTCGAAGCCGCCATCAACGCGATGCTGCCCGATCTGAAACGGGGGCGGATGTGACTGAGTCCACGCGAGCGCGGATGCTGATTCGGATTGGGGTGATGGGATGATCGTTTCGCGAGCGCCCGTGCGCTTTTCGCTCGGTGGTGGTGGTACGGACTTGCTCAGCTATTCGCGCGAGCACGGCGGCTTCTTGGTGGCCGCAGCCATCGACAAGTACGTGTTCGTCTCCGTCGCGCGCCGGTTCTACGAGAACATCCGGCTCGCCTACTCCAAGCTCGAAATGGTCGACACGATCGACCAGATCGAGCATCGGATTTTTCGGGAGGCGCTGCGCTTCGCGGGGCTCGACCGCGCGCTCGAGCTGCACAGCTTCGCGGACGTGCCGGCGAACTCCGGGCTCGGCTCGTCGAGCACGTTCACGGTCGCACTCTTGAACGCGCTGCATGCGTTCAAGCGCGAATACTTGTCGACCGAGCAATTGGCGCAGGCCGCTTGCCACATCGAGATCGATCTGCTGAACGAGCCGATCGGCAAACAAGACCAATACATCGCGTCTTACGGCGGCATCACGGCGTTCACGTTCAACAAGGATGGCAGCGTCGAGACCGAACGTTTGCCGGTCAAAGACGACGTGGTCGACGAGCTCGAGTCGAATTTGCTGATCTTCTACTCGGGCGTGGAGCGCTCGGCTTCCGCGGTCTTGAGCGAGCAAGCCAAGACGATCCAGGAAAACAAGGATGATGCGGTCCAGCGCATGCACCGCATCAAGGCGCTCGGCTACGAAACGCGGAAGCTCTTGCTCGACGGAACCGTCGATCGCTACGGCGAACTCTTGCACGAGCACTGGACCAACAAGCGCAAGCTCGCGTCGAAGATGAGCGATCCGTCGATCGACGAACACTACGAAGCAGCGCTCAAAGCGGGCGCCATCGGCGGCAAGATCATGGGCGCCGGCGGCGGCGGCTTCTTCATGTTCTACGTCCGCCCGACGGAGCGACGCCGCGTCGCGGAAACGCTGCTCGCGCGCGGCCTGCGTCTCCTGCGCTTTCGCTTCGATTTCGACGGCGCGCGCATTCTGGCGAACTTTCATCGCTCGTGAGCGTCGGTTCGATGAGCGATCGCGTCGTCTTCAGTTCTCCCGCGCAGCGCATTCGCTACGAAGATTCGCGCGACCATTTCGAAAACGGCTTGCTCCGGCTGCTCGGGCTCGATCGCGAAAGCTTCGAGCGCTGGCTCGCCGAGAGCGAACGCAGCTCGCGCGGTGATTTGCTGGAGCAGCTCGCCGACGGCTTTCGAGCGCTTCGACCAGCGCTTTCGAGCAGCGCCGAGAGCGAGGTAGAACCCGGGCCGCAGGCCGCGCCGGGTCGACTTTGGCTCGGAAAAATCGCCGAAAATCCCGACTTCGGCGTGGCGCGCTCGCTCGACGGCGCGTGGGGCTGGCTCGTGCGGCCCGAGGGCGCGAGTTGGCGTTTCGAGCGCACCCCGCCCGCGTACGAAGAGAGCTACTTCGAAGGTGATGCCAAGCAAGCCGGCGGCTACGGACAATACGCGGCGCAAGCGGGCTGGCGGCTGGAGAAAGCCGCGCGGCAACTGCGCGAAATCCAGAGCGCGACCGGATTGCGTGAAGGCCGCGCCCTCGACCTCGGCAGCGGCTACGGCTATTTCAGGAAGGCGCTCGCCGACGCTGGCTTCGCGCACGAAGGCATCGAGATCTCGCGACACGCGCGGCAGATTGCCGAACACCTGTATGGCTTCGAGACCTTGCCGGGGACGCTCGAGGATCACACGAGCGCGCTCGGCGCCCGCTACGATCTGATCACGCTCTGGGATGTGATCGAGCACGTGCCCGATCCCGTCGCGTTGCTCAAGCAACTCGCTGATTGCTTACGCCCCGGCGGAGTGCTCGCGATCAAGACACCGAATTTGGATTGCCCCGAGGCCGATGTCTTCGGTCCGTACTACCACTCGCTCAAACGCGAGCACCTCGTGTATTTCACGCCGCGCTCGCTCGAGCATGCAGCCGTCGTCGCCGGGCTCGAGCCCGTGCACGTGACGACCAATTCGCACCTCTTGCTCGGCTTCGTCGGAGCCACGACGACCTCGGCTTGGGAACAGAGCGGTCGCGGCGCGGATATCAGCGCCTATTTTCGGCGCTCTCGCCTCGACTGACGCTAGGCGCTCCGTTAGACTCGCGCACCTCGATGGCTTCCCCCTCAATTTCCTTGGTAATTCCTGCGCTGAACGAAGAACGCGGCATCGTAGCGACGCTCAAGCGCGTGCCCAAAGAGATCAGCGAGATCATCGTCGTCGATGGTGGCAGCAAGGACCGCACGGTGGAGCTCGCGGAGGCGAACGGCGCGCGCGTCGTGGTGGAGCCGCAACGCGGCTACGGGCTCGCGTACAAGCGCGGGTTCGCGGCCGCGAAGGGCGACATCATCGTCACGTCGGATGCGGACGGCACGTATCCGATCGAGCTCTTCCCGTACGTCGTCGAGTATTTGATCAAGCGCGATCTCACGTTCGTGAATTGCTCGCGCCTGCCCTTGGTCGACCGCAAGAGCATGCGATTCTGGAATCGCATCGGGAACGTGGGCCTGAGCTTGGCGGCGACGGGGCTGTATTTGCATACGTTCCGCGACATCTCTTCCGGAATGTGGGCGCTCCGACGCGAGTTCATCGACCAGCTCGAGCTGAACACCAACGGCTGGTGCTTCTCGAACGAAATCAAATTGGAAGCCTATACGGTCAATCCGAAGGGCTTCGGCGAATTCGTCGTCCCGTTCGACGAACGCGTCGGTGACACGCACAACGTCACGATCTGGGCGACCGGCGTCGAGGTGCTCGGTTTCATGGCTTACGAGCGCTTCCTGCATTTCATGCGCGCGCGCGTCGTCGACAAGAACCGAACGTTGGCCAAGCCGCTCGACGGCGCTGGCGGCAACACGGAGCCTTGATCGTGTCGGCGGCGAACGAGCGAGCGGCGGGCGCGGTCGACGATCCGCAAGCATTCTACGATCAGATGTGGAAGGACTACGGCCATCTGGATGCCGTGAGCCCGGCCGCATTCCACCGTCGGCGCGTGGTCGTCGAGCTCGCGCGGAAGTACGCGGGCAGCTCGCTGAAGATCCTGGATGTCGGCTGCGGCCAAGGCGAGCTCTTGCGCCAGATCGCGGACGCAATTCCGGGAGCCACGGTGCACGGCGCGGATCTGTCGGAGCAGTCACTCGCCGATAGCCGCAAACGCAACCCGGGCTACGAGCTCTTCGAGCTGAACCTGACGCTGCCGGAATTCGCAGCGCGCTACACGCCGCGCGTCGCAGCGTACGACTTCGTCGTGTGCTCGGAGGTGCTCGAGCACATCCCGGATCACGCGCTCGCGGCGAAGCGCTTGTTCGAGTTGCTCCGTCCCGGAGGCACGGCGATCGTCACCGTGCCCGGCGGCAAAATGTCCGCGTTCGATAAAGTCATCGGGCATCAGCGGCACTACACGCCGGACAGCTTGCGCCAGCTGCTCGCGGGCGCGGGCTTCCGCGTCGTGGATGTGCTGGCTTGGGGTTTCCCGTTCCACAACTTGTATCGCACGGCGGTGCGTGTCGCGGCTGGCTTCGCGGTGCCGGGCGAGGCGCGCGCGGCCGAGCCGGGCAAGCAAGGTGTCGTCTCGAACGTGCTCGGCGGCGCTTACTCGGTGTTCGGAAAAATGCTGAAGCCGCTCTACTACTTGAATGCCTCGCGCGGCGGAGAGCAGATGATCGCCGTCGCCCGACGAGAAGCGTGAATGAACTACGAAACTCCGGTTGAAACCATTTTCGTGACCGGCGGCGGCCGCGGCATCGGCCGCGCGATCGCGCTGGACTTGGCCAAGAGCTCGAACGCCGCGCTGGTGCTCGTCAGCCGCACCGATACGTCGGTTGCCGTCGCTGCCGAATGCAATCAGCTTCGCTCCGGCTCCGCCCGCGCGCTGCCTTGTGATTTGGCGACCGCGAGCGCTCAGCGGGATGAGCTGTTCGCCCTCGTCGATAGCGCGCAAGGTCCAATCGGCCTCGTGCACGCAGCGAGCACGCTCGGGCCGACGGGACCGTTCGCCGAAACGTCGATCGACGAGTGCTGGAGCGCAATCGAGACGAACCTCGGCGCGACGCTTCGGCTCGTCCGTGCCGCCATGCCGCGGCTCGTGCGCGAGCGCGCGGGGCGCGTCGTGCTCTTCGGCGGCGGCGGCGCGGCGTACGGCTATCCCAACTTCATGAGCTACGCGATCACCAAGGTCGCGCTCGTGCGCTTCGTGGAGACGCTGGCGCTCGAGCTCGGCAATGACGGCGCTGCGATCACCATCATCGCGCCCGGCGCGAACGACACGGACATGCTCGCGGAAGTGCGGCGAGCCGGCGGCATCGTCAAGACGACGGTCTCGATCGACGAGCCATGTCGCTTGGTCAATCGACTGATGTTCGAGGACGCGCGCGGGCTGCACGGCCGCTTCGTCCACGTGCGCGATACTTGGACGCCCGAGTCGGCGCGCGCTCTGTCGACGGATCATTGGAAGCTACGGCGGATCGAAACATGAAGATCTTGGTCGTCGGTCACGGCTTGATCGGCAAGCAACGCGCGCGGACGATCGCAGCGCTTTCGCAGCAGGAATCTCACGCAGGGCTCGCGTTCGCGGGCACCGTGGATCCGGTGGCGCGCCCAGCGGAGCTCTTCCCGACCGTGCCGCACTATCGTGATTTCGCGGAAGTTCCCGCGGGCTCGTTCGATGCGGCGGTGATCGCGCTGCCGCATCCCCTCGCGCCGCCGGTAGCGCGGCAAATCCTCGCCGCGGGCAAACCGATTCTGATCGAGAAGCCACTTTCGCTGAACGCAGCCGGGGCGCACGAGCTCGCGTCTCTCGCCGCGCAGAACCGGTTGCCGAGCTTCGTCGGCTACAATTATCGCTTCTTGCCGACGATGCAGCAGGTGTTCGCGCGCCTCGCGGCGGGCTTCTTGGGTGAGCTGCGCAGCATCGATTTTTTCATCGGTCACGGCGGTCACCCGCGCTCGACGGAAGATTGGAAGCTGCGCCCCGAGCAGGCGGGCGGCGGCGTCTTGATCGATCCCGGCGTGCACCTCTTGGATCTCGCGCTGCAAGTCTGCCCGGGCTTGCGCTGTGATGCGGTGCAAGCGACGCGCGGGTTCTGGAAGACCGGGATCGAGGAAGACATCTCGGCGATCCTCACGCACGACCGCACGATCGCGTCGATTCGCGTGTCGCTGATCCGCTGGGTCAACACGTTTCGCCTCGAATTCGTCGGTGAAGATGGCTACGCGCTGATCGAAGGTCGCGGCGGCACGTACGGCTCGCAAACGCTGCGCCTCGGCAAGCGTTGGGGTTGGAACGATGGCTCGGGCCGCTCGCAACGCGCGACGGAGGAGACGTTCGATTTCGGGCCGCAGAACGTGAGCCTGGACGACGAGATGTCGGCAGTCGCGAGCGTGTGGCTCGGCGGAGCAGTCGCGCAAACGGGCGCGCATCCGGCGAGCATGGCCGAAGGCGTCCGCGTCGCGGAGCTGTGCGACTCGATGTACGCGCGGATCGGTTAGGCCAGAGCGCAGCCTTCGGCGCCGAGCCCAGAACCGAGGCACTCCGAGGATGTACCGGCCCTATACCAATCATTATCCCGACGCGATGGCGTTGGCGGGGCAGGTCGTGGGCGCGACGCTCACCGCGGTCGCGTGGGCCAATCCTCTCCGGACGCGCGTTGCGACGCCGTTGTTCAGCGTCGCAGTGCTTGCCACGGCCCTGATCCCGACGCTGATTCCCGCGGTTTTCACGCTGCCCGAAGGGATGCCACTCGCGTACCCGCTGCAGGCCGCCGCGCTGTTCGCGACGGTTGCGATGCTGCTCCAGCCCTCGCACGCGCTCAAAGTTTTGGCCGTGCTCGGTCAGCTGCTGCTCTTCGCGCTCAGCTCGTACGTGCGCGAGTCCGATCACGAGCTCACGCTGACGTACGTATTTTGGTACGGCTTGCTGCTCGGCAGTCATCTGCTCACGACCGCAGCGCCGCGGCGCGACTTCGAGCCTTCGGACAAGCGCTCGTACGCGCTCACGGAGACGCTGATTTTTCTGAGCACGGTGGCGCTCGCGTTCCTCGTGACCAGCACCGTGTTCCATCGGCTGATCACGGATGGTGACGAAGTCGCCTACACCTTTCAGGCCGAAGTTTATGGCCGACTGAAGCCGTACGCGCCGATCCCGCCGTGCGCGTCGATGTTCGAAAATTATTGGGTCTTCCAGCACAACGGCCACGAGTTTTCGCAGTACACGCCGGGGTGGCCGCTGTTCATGGCGCTGTTCGCGCGCCTCGGGCTCGTGGATCTCGCGAGCCCGGTTTGCGCGGGACTGATGGCCGTCGGGCTCTCACGCTTGTCGCGCCGCCTCGCGGGCGGCCTCGCGCCGGACGATCAGAGCGCCGAGCGCATTCGAGCCATCGCCGCGGTGCTCGGGCCTCTGCTCGCGGTGCTCGGGCCGAGCATGCTCTTGAACGCCGCCGCGCGCTTCTCGCACGTGATGGTTTGCCTCTGCTTCGTGTGGGCGGTGGAGAGCGTGAGCGTCATCGCCGAGCGCAAAGTCTCACCGCGACGCGCGCTCGGCTATGGCGTGCTGCTCGGCGCGAGCACGGCGCTCGCCGTCGCCACGCGACCCGCGGACGGCGCCTTTCTCGGCGTCGGCGTCTTCCTGTATTTTTTGTCGGCGGCGGTGCGACGGCAGATCCCTTGGCGCGCATGGCTCGGGACGAGCCTCGGCTTCGCTGCTTGCGCGGGCCTGACTCTGACGATCTTGCGCTTGCAGCTCGGAGCTTGGTTCCAGACCGGATACACGATCGCGCCGACGATTCACCCGGAAGCCGCGCTGCGCTTGAGCTGGCCGCGCGCG
>FTDA01001243.1_pt1 | contig 14023 bp, 13 predicted proteins | sample 1639731 | NCBI WGS metagenome assembly FTDA01 (sample SAMEA3914869, study PRJEB12502) | metagenome | biome: forest; material: soil | place: USA | collected 2012-03-12 | depth 0.1 m
ACTGGTCGACGGAGATGTGATCCGCGTAGCCCGCAGGGCCGCCGGCGCCTTGGAAGCTACCAGCGTCGAGCGAGCCGCCGGTGAGCATCGCGCCAGGTCCCTTCATGTGCGGGCCGCCGGGTTTGCTGCCCGTGGTTTGTCCGAGGTTGTCGGTCACGGTCGAGTACATGTGCACGCCCTTGAGCACGAGCATCTGCGACACGTGCGCGGCCATCGGCGTCAAGATGCGACCCAAGACATCGGCGGTCAGCGGCGCGTCCGCGCCCGTCGTCTTCGGGAAGAACTCGGAGGCGATCGTGCCGTTCGCGGAGAAAACGCCGATGAAACGCCGCAGCGGCTTGGCGCTCGCGTCCGCGCCGAACACCGTCGAAGTGCGCCAAATCGGGCTCGTGAGCGCGACGGTGGCTGCGCCGAGCCCGCCGAGCAAACGGCGGCGACTGAGCACGGTGCGATGATCGATCGGACGCGACGGAATGACGATGCGGCTCATTGGGAAACCTCGATCGGGCGGCGGTACAAGAACGCGTTGCTGGCGACGATGGCTTGGGGCAGAGCGTTGAGGCTCTTGCCGCTCTGATCGAAGGCGTCGAGCACGCCCTTCATCGAGCAGCCATCCATGCTTTGCTCGTAGCGATTCATCGTGTAGCGGAACCATTGGGCCGCGACGCACTCTTCGACTTCCTTGCTCGCAGCGAGCTTCGAGCCGAGATCGGCGACGCCGTTGAACGTGGCATCGACATCCGTGCCGGTGAGCGCGCCGCTCGCATCGACGGGTTGACCGCCGTCGCTGGTGCGATAGCGACCGATGCCGTCGAAGGCCTCGAAGCCGAGACCGATCGGATCCATTTCCTTGTGGCAGCCCGCGCAGGTCGGATCAGTTTCGTGTTGAGTCAGGCGCTCGCGAGTCGAGACGCCGGGTTGCACGTCCGGCGGCTTCGGCACGTTCGCCGGCGGCGCGGGGAGCAGCTGACACAAAACCTGTTCGCGCACGAATTTGCCGCGATAAATCGGCCAGGATTCATCCGGTTTGGCCATCAGGCTCAAGAAGGCGGGGAGCGTGAGCATGCCGGAAGCCTGCGCATACGTTTGCGAGGTGAAGCTCGCGTCACTCGAGCTCGCGCCGTAGTAGCTCGCGAGATCTTTGTTCACGAACACCTTTTGCGAGGTCAAAAGCGCGCTCAGCTTGCCGTCCTGCGTCCCGAGCACGTCTTTGAAGAAGGCTTGCGCTTGCGCCTTCTGCGAAGCCTCGAGCGTCGAGCCAGTGGCAGTCCATTCCGGGTAGACGGTCGCGTCTTTCACGACGCCGTCGAGGCTCGAGAGTTGCGTCCAACCTTCGACGAAGCGCTGCACGAAGCTCGCGCCCTTCGGATCGGCGAGCATGCGCGTGAGCTGAGCTTGGAGTTGATCGGGCGTCGCGAGCTGACCCGCGGCGGCTGCGCTCGTCAGTGCGCTATCCGGCGGTCCGTCCCAAACGACGTACGCGAGGCGCGCCGCGATTTCGTACGGCGAGAGTTTGACCGCGTTGTCGCCGACTTTTTCGCTGGTGCCGAGCTCGATGCGATAGAGGAAGCGCGGTGACTGCAGCATGCCGCGCAGCACCAATTCGATGCCGTGCGCGTAACTCACCGTCGCGCCCTGGTCGTACATCGCCAGGTGGCGCGCGATATCGGCCGAATCCGTGATCGGCGAGCGATACGCGAGCGCGCCGAAGCTCTGCACGAAGTTTTGCGCGCAAGTGCGTTGGTCCGCGCCGGACGCGCACGGCGCGACCTTCGCGAGTGAGCTCGAGTTGGCCACGACGGCCGCAGCGACCGTCTCCGCCGCGGTCTGGTAATTCGTGATCTGCACCGAATCGATGTCGGCTTGGACGAAGCCGAATGTCGCGCTGTAGTTGGTGTCGGCGCCGAGCGCTGCGGTCAGATCGGGAACCGACGTGAATAGGTTACTCAGCGTGTTCAAATACTGAGTGCGCGAAAGCTGATTCAGCGGCGTCGGCCCTGGATCGGGCGAGGCGGATGAATTACACGTCAGCGCGTCCAAGACGCCGTTGCCGGGCGCGCTGCTCGAGCCCGTACCGGTGACGGTGGAGCCGCCGGTCGTGCTGCTCCCTCCTGGAGAGCCGTTGCCACCGAGCGTGGCTCCGTTACCCGTGCCTCCGCCGGGACGATCGATCATCGCGGTGCAGTGCACGGCTCCGAGCAGCAGCCACGCACAGTGAAAGGAACGCAGAGCGCGGCGCGAGACGGAAGCCCCGAAGCTCTCGCGCCTACCCGTGGGTTTAGACGTGGACATCTACCCACTTAGCGGGGGCGAGTCGCGCGTCCGATCTTTCTAATGTTCGGGAGCCTGACGAATTGTGCGCGCGAGCTCAGCCGGAGGGCGGACCGCCGCTCGCAACTTGCCGAAGTTGCAAGGAATCGATGATCTCTCCGCGCGCGAGCGCGTTGGTGATCACGACGAGCCAGGTTCCATCACCGCACCAATTTTGCCGCTTGAGATAAGCCAGCGCGTTTTGCACGGTCTCTTCCGGGTCGCTGCTGAAGGGCATCAAGAAGGGCTCGACGCCCCACGGCAAGAGCAGCTGCCGGAACGTCGCCTCATCATCCGTGAAGGCGTAGATCGGCACGCCGACGGCGCGCAGCGCGGCCAGCGTGTAGGCCAAGAACCCACTGCGCGTGAACACCACGATGCCCGAATCCCCGAGCTCGCGGGCGAGCACGGTCGCGGCGCGCAGCATCTTCGTCTTCGGCGTGTGCAGCAGCAAGGTTTCGTTGACCGGGCGCTTCTCCGTCGGCTCGATGCTCTGGACGATGTTCTTCATCACGTCCACACACTCGAGCGGGTAGAGGCCCGTCGTGGTTTCGCCCGAGAGCATCACGGCATCCGCTCGCTCGCGCACGGCGGTGGAGATGTCGGAGATCTCGGCGCGCGTCGGCATCGGCGCGCTGATCATCGACTCGAGCAAGTGCGTCGCGATGATCACGGGCTTGCCCTCTTGCAGGCACAAGTCGACAATCTGAGTCTGCACGAGCGGCAGCGTGTGATAGTCGATTTCGATGCCGAGATCGCCGCGCGCGACCATCACCGCGTCCGTCGCTTTGACGATCGCGTGCAGGTTGCGTACGCCGCTCTGATCCTCGATTTTCGCGATGATTCGCGCCTTCGAGCCGAGCCGGTCCAGCACGCCGCGAAGCAGCGCGATGTCCTCGCTCTTGCGCACGAACGAGAGCGCCACGAAATCGATCCCAGCTTCCACGCCGGCGCGCACGTCCCGCTCGTCTTTCTCGGTGAGCGAGGGCAGATTGACGTTCATGCCCGGCAGGTTCACGTGCCGGCGCGAGCCGAGCTTGCCCGGCGTGAGCACGCGACAGCGCACGTGCGAGTCGTCGAGCTCGAGCACCTCGAGCCGCATCAAGCCGCTGTCGACGAGGATGGTCGCGCCGACCGAAACATCACCGGGCAGCCCGGGATAGTTCACGGACACGCCGCGCACCGCGCCCGAGGGCTTGTCCGTGTAGAACTCGAACAGATCGCCGACCGCGAGCGGAATCGGTTCCTCGACCACGCCGGTGCGGATCTCGGGACCTTTCACGTCCATCATCACGGCGACGTGACGGCCGAGCTGTGTCGAAACTTTGCGCACGCGGCGCACGAGATCACCCGCCCATTCGCCGGAGCCGTGCGCCATGTTGAGGCGAATCACGTCGACGCCGGAGGTGATCAGCTGACCGAGACGCTCCTCGCTCTCGGTGGCCGGTCCGACCGTCGCAATGATCTTTGTATGCCTGTAGTAGCCGCGCATGTTGGGACCCTTCATCAAAATCTAGCCCGTGATGTTGCACCAACGTTCCGCGACGTCGACTGTCTCGGCGCCCCGACCCAATGGCCGAGGAAAATGCGCGGAGCGCGCGTTTTGGCGCGACGCGCCACGCATTGCAAGTCCAGAGCGATGAAGCGCGTGCGGAACCGAAGACTCAGCGCGAATCCGGGTTCGCGCGCTGCCAAACGCGGCTTCCATCCGCGTGCAGCTCGAAGCCGAAGCGCGCGAACAGCTCGCCCAGCTCGGCGGCGTGGCTGGCGGTCACGGTCACGTAACGGGAGCGCTCGAGGTGGCGCACGACGGCCTGCAGGCAATGCGTGGCGATCCCGCGCCGACGATAATCCGGATGGGTGATGACATCGAGCACCTGCACCACGTACGGGTCGCCGACCACGCGCGCGAAGCCGACCAACCCGACGCGCGGCGCGTGCGCGGCCATGTAGAAGCGACTGGCGCCGAGCATTTCGACGGTTTCGCCGTCCGAGCGCCGGTTGTGCAGATCGAGCCCGACCAAACGGTACAGCGCGTTCAGCTGCGTGACGTCGATCGGTCCGTTCTCGGTGAACGCGATTTCGGTGAGCGTGGTCGGCTCGTCTTGGCGTTCGACGGCGCGCGCGGAGAAGCGCACCGCGCCTTGCGTGCCTTCGAAATCGTCCACGCGCACGCCGAGCTTCTCGATGCCGCGCCGGCGAATGTCGCGAATCACGAGGCCCGAGGTCATGGTCGGGCCGCCGCGCTCGATCTCGATGTCGACCGGCGACCAGAAGCGTAAAACACGCCGATCCGCGCCGCGGCGCAGCACCAAATCCAAATACGGCTCTTGCTCATCGACCGGCTCACGCTCGAGATGGAAGCCGACGATTTCGTACTCGAACGCGCGCGGTAAAATGGAATGCTCGACGTCGTCTTCGAACATCGTGACGGGGCGGCCCTTTCTCGAGCCGAAGTTATCAGCTTCGGCGCGCGCGCAATCATCGCTCCGCAGCGCGCGATGAGAATTGTCCTACATGGACTCCACCCGGCTGGATGTGTTTCGGATTTGCCGAGCTACGTTTTCGGCAGCTCTCGAATCTCGACCGTGCCGCCCGCTTCGTACACGGGATTTCCGGCGAGGAACTGGCGCGCGTCCGCGACGCTCTCGGCCCGCACGCGCAAATAACCCACGAGGTGTGCACTGATTTCGCCCGCGGCGCCGGATTTGTTCGCGCATTCTCCGCCGCCGATCGCGCTGCCGCCGTCGAAGCGGCCGGAGGCGCGCAGCTTCGTCAAATACGGACCCCACTCGGTTGCGAGCGCGCCGGGCGCCGCATCATCGTGCATGAACAAGAGGTAGTCATTCATCGGAGTCGCCTCGGCTCCGAAGATTAGCGACTTAACAATGTCGCGAGCAAATGGCTGGGCATTTTGGTCGAAGGCTCTTCAGGTCGGCGGAATGCGAATGTCGTCCGCGGTGCCGAGGGTGCGATCTTGGCCGCTCGAGATGATGGTCACGTCGTCATTGGCGCATTCGATTTGCCAAGGTTGACCCCAGGGATCGTTCGCCGAGTTGTCGCGATCGAGCTGCCGATCGCTCACGAGCTTGGCGTACGTCGGACACGCTGAGCTGCCGTGCTCGGCCCACCACAGCTTGACCGCGGTGCGGACCGTGCGCGCGCTCGTTTTCGCGGTTTTTTCCGTGGCGCCCGGCACGCGCGCGAACGCCGCGAGCGCGACGCCGCTCGAAACCAACGCGATGATCGCGACCACAATCAACACTTCCACCAGCGTGACACCGCGCCGTCCACGCCGACCCCGAAACCCTTTTCCTGTCATGCCTCACGCTGAGCAAACTGCGTGCCGCGCTAAAAATCTGGCGGAGCCTTCGACGTAACGGCGTGTCATTGCCAAATCGGGAAAGGTCGCATGCGTTCGACGGCGTTGCTTGTCAGGTTGACAGCGACGTCGGCTCCCACGCGCAGACAACTACCCGAAGAGCCAGGCCACGAGCAGCACCACGGCGCGATAATCCCAAAGCAGCGTGACCAAGATCCCGACACCGACTGAAATCCCGAGTCCGACCGCAATGCTCGGACCCGAGTAGAAATGCATGGCGATGCGGAAGCCCGCGAGCGCGCCAACGATGAAGGCGCACGCGAGCTTCAAGCGACGCGCGAGCGCTGGCTGTGGCTCGACGTCCGGCAGCACCGTGCGCGCACGCGTTTTTCCAGGGAATTTAGCGCGAAAGTGCAGCTCGGCCTCTCGCTCAATTTACCCAACCGAGCAGCGCGGGCAACTCTGAAAAAAACTGCGTCGCGTCGTTCATGAGCGCGTGCCAGCGAGCGTGGCGGAGCGCCGAAATCACGCCGAGCTTGCGGCTTCACCGCCGTCAGAGCCGGGGCCGTCCGGCGGCGGCAAGAGCAGGGTGAGCGCTTCGATTCGCGAGAGTGCGGCGGCGACGGCGTCGCGGGTTTCTGCTTCTCGGAAGCCGCCTGGAAAGCGCAACAGCAGCACGTAACACGAGCCGTAGGTTTTCGCGTACAGGTGCCAGCGGCTCACGTGGTTCGAATAAGCCGTGTCGAGCTGAGCTCCGCGCGTGAGCGACACGTGCTTCATCTTGGCAATCAGGCGAATGAGCTCCGCGAGCTCCTCTTCGGCCACGTACGCGTAGCTGTGCGCGGCGCACCAGAAGTTGCTCCAGACGTCGAACACGTAGGCGTTGAACGCCGCTGCGCTCGACACCACTGCGCTCAGCTCGGCGCGCAGATTTTCCCACTCCTGAGGTTGAGACACGCGGGCACGAGCTTCGCGCTCGGGCCTGCGAGCTGCAACGTGCGGAGCTCGCGCGGCTGGTTTTGCGCTCAATCGAAATCACGTCGTTGTGTGACGGAATTGGATGGTCGTGTTTCAACGAATCCGAGCGCCGAGCGAAGCGCCGCCGCCGACGCCCGCGCGCTTCGGTAAAAGCTGTTCACTCAATGTGAGCGCACACAAACGTTCGGCGAGGAACGATGCTTCGCGCGCGAGATCAGTTTCGTGAGTCCGGGGAATATGTAGCCGACCGTCCTACCGAGACGGTGCCGGGCCAGCATCATTTTAGAGGTTCCACGAACATGCTCCTTCGTCGCGCAGGGTTTGGTACGCGTTTGTTTTCGAGCTGGGGTGGGCGCTTCGCGCTGTTGGGCGCGATCGCCGGTGGGGCGCTCGTGCCGGCGTCCGCGTTCGCCGCTGGCTTGACTGGGCCGGTTTCCGGCTGGAATTCCGGCGTGCCGTCGTACATCTCGATGTACGAATACGTGCCGGCGAAGCTCGCGGCGTCGCCGCCGGTGGTCGTAGCGGCGCACTATTGCGGTGGCAGCGCGTCGGCCATGTTCGGCTTCACCGGCATGCCTGCGATCGAAGCGGCGGCCGACAAATACGGCTTCGTGATGATTTTCCCGCAAACCACGAATCCCGCCACTTCGGCGAAGTGTTGGGACGTGGGCTCGAAAGCATCCCTCACGCATGATGGCGGTGGCGACACGCAAGCCATCGCCGAGATGGTGAAGTACGAAGTGAGCAAGCGCAACGCGGACGCGACGCGCGTGTACATGATGGGCGCTTCTTCCGGCGCGATGCTGACCGAGGCGATGCTCGCGGTGTATCCGGACGTGTTCAAAGCGGGCGCCGAGTTCTCCGGCGTGCCCGCGGGCTGTTGGTCCGACGGTTGGTCAGCCGCGAGCAACTGGGGCGGCACCTGCGCGAGCGGCAATGATTCGATGAGCGCGCAGCAGTGGGGCGATCTCGTGCGCGGGATGGACCCGGGCTACTCCGGCTATCGTCCGCGCATCCAGCTGTGGCACGGCACCGCTGACACGACGATCAATTACAACAACCAAAAAGAAGCCATCAAAGAGTGGACGAACGTGCTCGGGCTCGCCACGAACCCGAACTCGACGGACACGACTTCGACCGCCGGCTTCACGATCGAAAAGTGGCAGAGCACGTGCGGCTACACGGTGCTCGAAGCGCACACGCAAGCGAACGGCGGGCACACGACGCCGATCGACTCGAACTCCGTGGTCAGCTTCTTCGGCCTCGATAAGACGGGCGCCGATCCCGAGATCACCGCGTGCGGCGGCAGCGGCGCCGGTGGCGGCGGAAACACCGGCGGCAGCGGAAATGCAGGTGGAAGCTCGAGCGGTGGCGCTGGACACGGCGGCACCACGGGCACTGGCGGCGCGATCGGCGGCGGTGGTTTGCCGGGCACCGCTGGCACCACGAGCGGCGGCGGCTCGTTCGGAACCGGCGGCACGTTTGGCGTCGGTGGCTCGTTCGGAACCGGCGGCACCTTTGCGACGACGGGCGGAAGCTTCGCGACCGGCGGCGCGTCGAGCGGGAGCGCCGGACACGTCGGCACGGCGGGCGGAAGCAGCGTCGCGGGCTCGACGAGCAACACGGGCAGCGGCGGCTCGAGCAACAACGGCACTGCCGGAGACTCGAGCGGCGGCGACGACAACAGCGGCTGCAGCTGTGAAATCGCAGGTGGCCGCGGTTCCGCGACGGGGCTCGGCGCGCTGGCGCTCGCGGCACTCGGTTTGTCGCTCACGCGCCGACGTCGGCGTGGCTGAGCGCGAGCCGCGCTGAGCCGAAAACTCAGCTGGTTCGCAGAATCGTTTCGATGCGCGACGTGATCGCGGCGAGCGCGGACTTGACGTCCGTATCGCCGAAGATCGCGTCCTGCACGTGGTGCCAAATCGTGTCTTCGATTTCGGGGTAGACCGCGAGCTTCGGCGGGATCACGACTTGGTGCTGGCTCACGGTTTGAAGCGCGCGCAGGCGTTCGAGCTCGGCGCCGCTGCTTTCGGCCTGAATTTCGGCCATGACGGACATGCGCACCGGCACGAAACCGCGGCGCGCTTCGAAGCTTTGTTGCTCGGGTGCGGTGAGGAATTGAAGCACGCGCAGGGCTTCTGCTGAGCGCGCGCCGGCGTGCGTGAGCGCGAACGTGTGTGCGCCCGCGTAGGCCAACGATTTCCCCGCTGGGCCGAGCGGGTAAGGGGCGAGCGCGATGCGATCCGAGACCGGACACTGCGAGCGGTCGCGATAGAACGCGTAGTAGCCAGGCCAATCGCCGACGAACGCGGCGTGGCCCGCGCGAAAATATTCGTGCACGCGATCGTAGTGCCAGCCTTTCGCGGCGCTCGGCGCGAGCCCTTCGTGCACGCACGTCCGCAAGAGCTCGAGCGCCCACTCGCCGCCGGCGTTTTGGATGCGCGGGCCGCCGTCTGCGGGGAACAGCTCGGCGCCCGCCATCTCGCACAGCTCGTAAAACGTGCCGAAAAGGCCGGATTCCATGCCGGGAAATACGAACGGCGTCGCGCACAGCCCGCTCTGTTTGAGGCGTCGTGAAGTGTCGAACAGGGCGTCCCAGGTCGCGGGCAGTGACGTGAGATCGGTGCGGTAGTGCAGGAGCCGCGCATCGAGGTTGCGCGGCAGGCCGAGCAAGCGATTCGAAACGCGTGCAAGCTCGAGCAAGCGCGGCACGAAGTCGGCGAGCGCGTCGGCGGCGATGAGCTCGTCGAGCGGCGCGAGCTGAGCGGCCTGCGCGGGCGCATACTTCGTGTGCGTGCTGACGACTTCATACGGCAGCTCAGCGCCGAAGCTCGCGAGGTGACGGTTGAGGCTCGGATGGTCACCTCGAAAGCCGATTTCGCACGCGACGCCGGATCGCGCGAGGTGCTCGTACAGCGGGTCATAGGCCGGGCCGCTGACCACGGCGAGGCGGACCGGTCTTGACCTGTATGACATATGATGTATGTCTAACTCATGCTCGAGCCGGCACCAATGCCCTTCGCGGAGCTCGCGCAGCGGGAAAAGCTGAGCGTTCAGGTCAGCCGCCAAATCGAGCAAGCGATCTTGGAGGCGCGCTTTGCGCCGGATTCGCTGCTGCCGAGCGAGGCCGAGCTCTGTCGCTCGTTCGGCGTCAGCCGCACCGTGATTCGCGAGGCGCTGCAGCAGCTCAAGGCGCGCGGCATGGTGCGCTCCAAGCCGGGCAGCGGCAGCTACGTCAGCGCGGTGAGCCTCGGCGATCTCGAGCGTTGCCTCGAGCAGCTGTCGCGCCGGAGCGTGGAAGCGCGCGCGTTCCTCGAGCTGCTCGATTTGCGGCTGTTGATCGAGGTGGAGCTGGTGTCGCGCGTCGCAGCGGCGCCTTCGGAGAAATTGCTGAAAGCGCTCTCGCAGGCGCTCGTGGTGATGAAAAAGTCGTATCTGGACCACGAGGCGTTCGCGGCGGCGGACCACGCGTTCCACGCGGCGATCATGGACGGCGCCGAGCACCAACTGTTCAGCGCGATCTTGAAGCCGCTGTCACCCCTCGGGCATAGCTATCGGCTCGAGACGTACGACAGCCGTGCGACGCTCGAGCAAGTGGTGCGCGAGCACACCGAGATTTATCGCGGAATTCAGGCGAAAAACGGCGAACGCGCGCGGCGCGCGATGACGGCGCACTTGAGCCACTCGCGCGAGCATTTCCTGGCGTTGCAAGCGAGCACGGTCCCCACTGCGCGCGCTGGGTCGCGCCAAGCACCCCCCAAAAAACAAACCAGGAAACGCGCGTGACGGAGCTGTTTTCACTCTCGGAGCGAGTCGCGGTCGTCACGGGTGGCGGCTCGGGGATCGGTCGCGCGATCGCGCTCTTGTTCGCGGCGCGCGGCGCTGAAGTCGTGATTTTCGACGCGGACGAAGCCGGCGCACGTTCGGTCGCCGACGAAGCAGAGCGTCCCGGAGCGATCTCGTGGTGTCAGGTGGACGTGACCGACGAGCAAGCGGTCGAGGCGGCGTTCGCCGCGTTGCTCGCGGACACTGGGCGTGTGGATGTGCTCGTCAACAACGCGGGCATCGCGCACGTGGGGCGCATCGACAACACGTCACTCGCGGATTTCGAGCGCGTGTATCAGGTGAACGTGCGTGGCGCGTTCTTGTGCGCGCGCGCCGCGGTGCGCGCGATGTTGCCGCGGAAATCCGGCGTGATCCTGAACATGGCGTCGATTGCGGCCTTGATCGGGATCGAAGATCGGTTGGCGTATTCGATGAGCAAAGGCGCGCTCCTGAGCCTCACGCGCTCGATCGCCGTCGACACGATGACGCAAGGCATTCGCTGCAATTGCATCTGCCCGGCGCGCGTGCACACGCCGTTCGTGGATGGGTTCATCGCCAAGAATTATCCGGGGCGCGAAGCGGAGCTGTTCGCGCAACTCTCGGCGTATCAACCGCTCGGCCGCATGGGCACGCCGGCGGAGGTGGCCGAGCTCGCGCTCTACTTGTGCTCGGATTCGGCGTCGTTCATCACCGGGCAAGCGTTCCCGATCGATGGCGGAGTGTTGGTGAAGTAAGCCATGAAGCTCATTCGATTTGGGGCACAAAGCGCGGAAAAACCCGGCGTGGTGGCGGACGGTGAGCGACTCGACGTGTCCGCGTTCGGCGAAGATTTCGACGAGCGGTTCTTCGGCTCGCGCGGTCTCGAGCGACTCGAAGCGTGGCTCTCTGAGCACGCGCGCAGTTGTCCGCGCGTGCCGGAAAGCACGCGCCTCGGCTCGCCGATTTGCCGACCGAGCAAGCTCGTGTGCATCGGGCTCAACTATCGCAAGCACGCCGCCGAGACGGGCGCCGCGATCCCGAGCGAGCCGATCCTGTTCTTGAAGTCGACCACCGCGCTGTGCGGCCCGAACGACCCCGTGATGCTGCCGAAGGGCTCGACCAAAACCGATTGGGAGGTCGAGCTCGCGGTGATCATCGGTCGCACGGCGCGTCACGTTTCGCTGGGAAATGCGCTCGATTTCGTGGCGGGCTACGCGCTGCACAATGACTATTCGGAGCGCGAGTTTCAGCTCGAACGGGGCGGGCAATGGGTGAAGGGTAAGAGCGCAGACACGTTCGCGCCGCTCGGCCCTTGGCTCGCGACACGTGATGAGCTCTCGCCGGATAGCTTGGATCTGTGGCTCGCTGTGAACGGTGAACGGCTGCAAACGGGCAACACTTCGGACATGGTGTTCGGCGTGCGCGAGCTCGTGAGCTACGTCAGCCAATTCATGACGCTGTTGCCGGGGGACGTGATCAGCACGGGCACGCCGGCGGGCGTCGGGCTCGGTTTCAAACCGCCGCGCTACCTGCGCGCGGGCGATGTCGTGGAGCTCGGCATCACGGGCCTCGGCAGCTCGAAGCAACGCGTGATCCCGTTCGAGCCATGAGCTTGCTCGAAGACTTCCGCGCCGTTCCGCAGCGCTGGCCCGCGCCGAGCGCGCCGCGGCCGATCGTGCTCATTGGCGCGGGCGGCATCGTGCGAAATGCGCATTTGCCGGCGTATCGTCGCATTGGTTTGCCAGTGCTCGGCGTGTTCGATCGCAACGCAGAAGCTGCAGCCGCGGTCGCGCGCGAGTTCGAGATCCCGAACGTGTTCGCGTCACTCGGCGCTGCGGCGTCGACAAGGGACGCGGTGTTCGACGTCGCGGTGCCGGCCGAGGCCGCCCTGAGCGTGCTACGCGAGTTGCCGCACGGCGCGGCCGTGTTGATGCAAAAGCCGATCGGGCGAAATTGGGCGGAAGCGACGGAAATAGCCGCGTTTTGCCGAGAGCGCGGGCTGATCGCTGCAGTGAACTTTCAACTGCGATTCAGCCCGGGATTCTTGGCGCTGCGAGCATTGAAGGAGCGCGCGGCGTTCGGCGCGATCACGGATCTCGAGGTCCGGGTGTGCACGTACACGCCGTGGCAGCTGTGGGACTTTTTGAAGGGCATTCCGCGCCACGAGATCGTGTACCACTCGATTCATTATTTGGACGCGATCCGCGCGTTGCTCGGCGAGCCGAAGTCCGTGTTCTCGCGCGTCGTGCGGCACCCCGAGCTCGCGGAATACGCCGACGTCTCGTCGACGACTCTGCTCGATTACGGCGAATTCTGTCGCTGCGTAGTGAGCGTGACGCACGCGCACGACTACGGCGCAGAGCACGCGGCTTCCGACTTGAAGCTCGAAGGTACGCGCGGCGCAGCGGTGCTGCGCATGGGCGTGAACCTCGACTATCCGCGCGGCGCGCCGGATCGTTTGCAGCTCGCTGGGCGCGCGGAACGCACGTGGCACGAAGCGCCGCTTCGCGGCAGCTGGTTCACCGAAGCCTTCGAGGGGCCGATGTCGAACTTGCAGCGCTTCATCGCCGGTGAAGACGCGAAGCTCGAATCGAGCTTGGAAGATGCGCTCCGCACCATGGCGCTGGTCGAAGCTGGCTACGAGAGCAGCGCGCGGAGCGGCGTGGAACCGGCGAAATTCCTCTCAGAAAATTCATGAAAATCACGAACGTCAGCACGCAGCTCATCCGCATCCCGCTCGAAGACCGCGCGATCGACGATTCGCAGACCGTCGTGCGCGACGTCGAGTTTTTGCAAGTCGCGCTCGAGACGGATGCGGGTATCGCGGGCTACGGCATGAACTGGAGCTACACGCCCGGCCTGCACGCCGCGCAAATCTGCGTCGACGAAAACTATGCGCACGTGCTGCGCGGCGGCGATCCGGCGCTGCGCAAAGAGCTCGTGCGTCGCTGCTACTTCGAGAATCATTTCGTCGGGCGCGTTGGCGCGGCGGCGGTGGGGCTCGCGGCCGTCGAGTTCGCGCTTTGGGATTTGGCGTGCAAGAGCGTGAATTTGCCGCTCTGGCGCTACCTGGGCGGGTGTCGCGAGAGCGTGAAGGCGTACAGCACGGACGGCGGTTGGCTCTCGTTCAGCGAGACCGAGCTGGTGCGCAACGCGGTCGCGCTCGTGGAGCGCGGCTTCGATGCCGTGAAGCTGAAGCTGGGTCGGCCCGATCCGCGCGAAGATCTCGTGCGCGTGAAAGCGGTGCGCAAAGCCGTCGGTGACGGCATCCGCATCATGACGGACGTGAACTGCGCCTGGTCGCTCCACACTGCGAAATCTTGGGGCGCGCGGCTCGCCGAGCACGACGTGTTTTGGCTCGAGGAGCCGATGCATCCGTTCGACAAAAAGGCGCATGCCGAGCTGGCGCACGCGATCACGACGCCGATCGCGCTCGGTGAAACCATCTACACGAAGTATGATTTCAGGGATTTTCTCGAACTCGGCGCGATCGACATCGTGCAGGCGGATGCGACGAAGCTGCTCGGTATCGATGAATGGCTGGAAGTGGCGGCGCTCGCCGCGGTCCACAACAAGCCCGTGATCCCGCACACGAACGTGCAGCAAAAA
>FTDA01001289.1_pt1 | contig 14011 bp, 10 predicted proteins | sample 1639731 | NCBI WGS metagenome assembly FTDA01 (sample SAMEA3914869, study PRJEB12502) | metagenome | biome: forest; material: soil | place: USA | collected 2012-03-12 | depth 0.1 m
GAGGCAGTGGGTCGGCCGCTCGACGAAGTCTTCCGCGTCTCCCACGAGCTCGGTCACGCGCTGCTCCGCAGCCGTTGGGGCACGAGCACGCCGATTGACGAGCTGCGCTCACCGATCGTGGATCAAGGGGACACCATGGGCGTGGTCGTGGTGTTTCGAGACGTGACGCAGCGCCGACGCGCGGAAGAGGCCGAAGCGTTGGAGCTCGCGAACGACCGCCTGGAGCAAGCGCTGCGCGGCTCCAACGTCGGGATTTGGGATTTCTCGCTGACCGGTCCGGAGCTACAAAATGCCTTGGTTTATTGGGTCAACGTCTGGGAAGGGCTGGGCTACGAGCCCGAGTCGGAGGGCCGCGCGCCGCACTTTCATCCCGAGCGTTGGCATCCGGAGGATCGCGCGCGCGTGCTCGAGGCGATCGGCGCGCACCTGCGCGGCGAGACCAAAGAGGTCAACTTCGAGAGCCGGCTGCTCCACCGTGACGGCACGCCGCGCTGGCGCTTGAACCGCGGCGTCGCGCTGCGCGACAGCGCCGGCACACCGATTCGCTTGATCGGCACGACCGTCGACATCACCGATCGCGTCGAGCTCGAGCGCGAGCTGATTCGCGCCAAGGAAGCCGCGGAGGCCGGCAACCGCGCGAAGGATGCATTCCTCGCCAACGTCAGCCACGAGATCCGTACGCCGATGAACGCGATCATCGGCATGACAGAGCTCGTGCTCGACACGCCGCTGCCGGACGAGCAGCGCCAGTGGCTTTTGACGGTCAAGTCCGCGGCCGACAATCTCCTCTTCATCATCGATGATTTGCTGGATTTTTCGAAGATCGAGGCGGGGAAGGTCGATCTCAACTCGGCGCCGTTCGGCCTGCGCGCGGAGCTCCGCGACGCACTCCGAGCGCTCGCCGTCCGCGCACGACGGAAAGGCCTCGTGCTCGAGGACGACGTGGCTGCGAACGTCCCGGACGGCCTCGTCGGCGACGCTGGCCGGCTCCGCCAAGTGCTGATCAACCTGGTGGAGAATGCCATCAAGTTCACGCCCGAAGGCAAGGTGAGCGTCAACGTCGAGCTCGGCTCGGCCGCGAGCTCCGAGAGCGAGGTGGAGCTTCGCTTCGTCGTGCGCGATACCGGCATCGGCATTCCGCGCGACAAACAGGCCATGATCTTTCAAGCCTTCGCCCAGCAAGACACTTCGACCACGCGCGAATACGGCGGCACCGGTCTCGGGCTCACGATCGCAGCACGCCTCGCGGCGCTGATGGCGGGCGGCATTTCCGTCGAGAGTGAGCCGGGCGAGGGGAGCACCTTCATCTTCAGCGTGACGTTCGCGCGAGCCGCCGAACGACGCGCAGACGACGGCACCGCGCCTGGTCAGCGTAGCGCTTCGAGCGTGCTGTCGGCCGGCCGGCGCTTGCGCGTGCTCATCGCCGAAGACAACGAGTTCAACGCCCAGTTGATACGTCAACTATTGTTGCGGCGCGGCTACGATCCGCACGTCGCGCCGGACGGAAATGAAGCACTGAGCCAGGCAGCTGCCGGCGGTTACGACTTGATGCTGCTCGATTTGCATATGCCAGGGCTCGACGGCTTCGGCGTGATCGAGCGGATCCGAGCGAGCGAGCGAGCAGCGGGCGGGCACTTGCCCGTGATTGCTCTGACCGCGCGCTCGCGCAAAGAAGATCGTGACCGTTGTCTCGCGGCCGGGATGGATGATTTCCTCGCCAAGCCGATCCACGCGGCCGCGCTTTGGGCCGTCGTCGATCGCGTGTGTGTGATGCAGCCGCCAGTTGGTCCGAGTCTGATCGATGCCCGTGTCCTGCTCGCCGCCTGCGGCGGTGACGGGGCGATCCTCGCCCGCATTGCGCAGGCTTTCCGCGGGTTCTTGCCGCCGGAGCTGGCGAAAGCGCAGCAACACCTCGTGGCTAGAGACGCGTCGGCCCTGCGTGAGAGCGCGCATCGCCTGCTCGGCATGGTCTCGGCGTTCTCGACCCGCTGCGCCGATGTCGCTTCGGCGATCGAAGACGCAGCTGCCGTCGGTGAGCTGGAGCTGCCGCAGACGCAGTTGCCGGAACTCGCGCGCATGTCCGAGCTACTGCTCGCCGAGGTCTCGCAGCTGACGCTCGAAGAGCTCGAAGCGAAGATCCGTTAGACCAATCGTTGACCACGGCGCCCGACCCTCGGTCACCCGAGCGTGCAGCGCCGCGCGTTCTGACGAGTGGCAAGATCCTGGTCTGCTCGCGCAGGCTTTCGACACGCCTCGCGCGCACGGGATCGCACGAAGCGCCGAAATTTGCGGCACTTTCGCCAGCGCGACGCGAGGCACGCCTCGTGCAGTGTGGTGTGCTCGATGAAAACGAGCTCCACGGAATCCGACTTGAACGAGTTTCTGACACGCGCGAAGCGCGCGCCGCAATACACCGCAGACGAAGAGCGCGCGCTCAGCGTTCGCTTCTGTGAACACGGCGATCGCGCGGCTGGCGAAAAGCTCGCGCACGCGCAACTCCGGCACGTGGTGTCGATCGCGCTCTCGTATCGCCGCTACGGTATCGCATTCGGAGAGATGGTCGCGGAAGGCAACTTCGGCGTCGTGCGCGCGCTCGCGAAATACGATCCCAGTCGCGGTGTACGCTTCACCACCTACGCCAACTATTGGGTGAGGTCGGCGATCCTCGAGCACGTGGTCAAGTTTTGGAGCTTGGTCGGCGGTGGTTCGGGCGCGCTGCAAACGCGCGTGTTCTTCAAGTTGCGGCGTGAACGCGCGCGCGCGCGCGCCATCCACGGCGACGGCCCCGAGGCAGATCGCGCGCTCGCGGAAGCCATGGGGGTGACGCCGGAAGTGCTGGTTTCCATGCTGGCGCAAGTGGATGCTCGGGATGTCTCCTTCGACCCGCTGCCGAACGCCGCGAGCGGACCGACGCTCGAGTCGATCGAGGGCGAAGATGATCAGGAGCGCGCCGTGTTCCTCGCTCAGGTCAGCGACGATCTGAAGCGCACCGTGAACGCCGCGCTCGGCAAGCTCGATCAGCGCGAGCGCTACATCGCGCGACATTGCCTGCTCGCCGATCGCGAACAGGAGCTGACGCTCGCGCAGGTCGGCCGAGACATGGGGGTGAGCCGAGAGCGCGCTCGGCAACTCTGCCTGCGCACGATGCGCAAGCTGCGCGCGCACGTCGAGGCGGTCGGACCCGCCACGGTGCGCGATTTCATTCGCTTCGAGTTTGCCGGCGCCGCTCCGCTCGCGGCGGCTGGGTGAGCTCGCGATGTCGCTTCGCAGGTGGGTGGCGTGCGCCGCGGCGCTCGTCTCGTTCTTTTCGCGGTCGCGCGGCGCGCGCGCCGACGAGCTCGAATGGTCCACGAATTGGCCGAAATTTCGGCTCTCCGAAGGGATCGCGACGACCATGCTCTTGGGCGGGACGGTCGCGCTGAACTACGCGCCGGTCCACGAGGCAGCGACCTTTCGCGGCGGGCTCTTGTTCGACGATTGGGTGCGCGAGCACCTGCGCGGCGAGACGCGCGCCGCGCAGGAGAACGCTGCGCACATCACCGACTACATCTACAAGGGCTCGCTAGGCGTGCCGCTCGTCGACGTGGGCGTGGCGAGCCTCCGAGGTAGCTGGAGCGTGGCCGCGCAAATGTTCCTGATCGATCTCGAGGCGCTCGGTCTTTCGGGTGCGCTGAGCGTGGGGCTCGAGCACGCGGTCGGGCGCGGACGGCCATACACGCGCGATTGCGGCCCAGACGGCAAGATCCGTGATAGCTCGGGTCGCCTGCTGTTCGAAGCGTGCGGCGGCAAGGAAGACAATCAGAGCTTCTTCAGCGGGCACACGGCGGCCGCGGCCACAGTCGCCGGGCTCACGTGCGTGCATCATCAACACCTCGCGCTCTACGGCGGCGGGCTCGCCGATGCGCTGCCCTGCGGCCTGATGATCAGCGCTTCGCTCGCCGATGGTGTGGGCCGCATCGTCGCGGACAAGCACTACGCGAGTGACGTGCTCGTCGGTTTGGGGGTCGGTGCGATCTCGGGCTACGTCGTCCCGTCCGCGTTGCACTACGGATTTGGTCGCGAACGCTCGCAGAGCTCCGAGCTCACGCTCGTGCTCGCGCCGCAGGTCTACGACGCCGGCGCCGGGCTCGGCGTTGCCGGCTTGTTCTGAGCGCGAACGACATTTTCAGACACGCTCGGCTCGGCCTCGGTCGCCACTCAACCGGCGCCCTCTTGCTCGAACGCAGCCAAAATTTTGCGCGTGATCCGCTCGAAATCTTCGATGTCGCGGTCGTCGAGCGCGGCGGCGATGCGTTCGGCCACCACCGAGCGAGCCTCTTCCACGCGCTTGCGCGCGCGCTGCCCGGCCGCGCCGAGCTCGAGCACGTACTGTCGGCGGTCCTCTTCGCTGCGTGAGCGGCGCACCCAGCCGCGCTCGACCAAAGTTTCGAGCGCGCGCCCGGTCAGCGCCGGATCGGTGCCCGTGGCGCGCGCGAGATCCGCTTGTGAGATGCGGCTGTTCTTGCCGATGTGGCGCAGGAACTTGGCTTGCGTGCTGCCCAGCTCGAGCGCTGCGTACGCCTCGGCGGCGACGGCGCGCAGGCAACGTGACACCGCTCCCAGTCGATCCAAAAACTCGCTGGGCTCGCCGCGTGTCACCCCCAAAAAATACTCGATGCTTCGGGCCCGTGCAACGGCGCGCGGGATAAATTCAGCGTTTTCGCGAAATAGTGGACGAGTCTACTAAGTCGACTCCGGGCCCGCCGCGAGGTTTGCCACGACGCGGCGCAAGAGCAGGAGCAGCTGCTTCTTCTCGTGTTCGCTGAAGCCGGCCATGGCATCGACCTCGCCTTGCATCAGCTCGGCTTTTGCTTTGGGCAGGCGTGCGCGCGAGCGCCGGCTGAGCGTGCTGAGACTCGCGCGCTTGTCTTCCGGGTTCGGCTTTCGTTCGACCACGCCATCCCGCTCCATGCGGGCGAGCATTTCGGCCATCGTCGGTTGCTCGACGTGCGCTGCTCGCGCGAGCTCCTTCTGCGAAAGCTCCGCGTGCTCTTCCAGAGCGATGAGCACGGGCAGTTGGCTCATGCTGAAGCCGAGCGGGCGCAGCCGGCTCTCGTGCAGGCGCATCAGCAGCTTGGACGCGCGGTTGATCCAAAACGCCGCCGTGCTCTCCGGATCCCAAACAGGTTCGGTTTTTCCCAGTTGCATAGGTGCCGAATTAATATTACATTGGGCCCTATGAAACAAGAAGAAAAGCGAATCGCCATCGTCGGCGGCGGCCCCGGCGGCCTGACTTTGGCAAAAATCCTCGTGGAAAACGCGGTTCCGTGCACCGTCTTCGAGCTCGACGGTCACGCGCTCGCGCGGCCCCAAGGCGGGTCGTTGGACCTCCACGCCGAGTCCGGCTTGCGCGCATTGAAGATGGCTGGGCTCTGGGACGAGTTTCAAAAAGTCGCCCGCTATGACGATCAGTACGATGCGCTCTACGACCGACACGGCACGCTCCACTTCGAGCACGCAGAAGGCGCGGCCGCGCTCGGCGACCGCCCAGAGATCGATCGCACGCAGCTGCGTGAGCTCTTGCTCGCGAGCTTGCCCGCCGAGATCATTCGTTGGAATAGTAAGATCTCGAGCGTGGTCGCGGTCGAGCACGGCAAGTTTCGCGTGCTCGCTGAAACGGGCTCACTCGGCGATTTCGATTTGGTGGTCGGGGCGGACGGCGCGTGGTCCAAGGTGCGCCCGCTCGTTTCCGCTGAAAAACCGGCGTACACCGGCGTGTTCATCGTCGAGCTCAACATCGAGCGGGTAGACGAGCTCCATCCGGCTGTGGCCAAGCTGATCCCGCACGGGAAAATTTCGATCGTTGGGGAGAGTCAGGCGTTCATCGCGCAGCGCAGCAGCAAGCAAGAGGTGCGTGTGTATTTGATGCTGCGTGCCGCGGAAGATTGGCTGAAGCAAAGAGGCCTCGCTGCGCTGCAGCCCGCGTCCGCGCGGGCCGCGCTCAAGGCCGAATTTTCGGGCTTTGCCGCGCCGTTTCTCGCGTTCATCGACGCGAGCGGCGACCGCATCACGCCGCGGCCGATCTACACGCTCCCGCCCGGTCACGGCTGGGAGCATCGCGCGGGCGTGACTTTGATCGGTGATGCGGCGCACGTGATGCCGCCGTTCTCCGGTGAAGGCGTGAACATGGCGATGCTGGATGCGCTCGAGCTCGGCCTCGCGCTGACGCACGACACGGACTGGGAGCCGGCCATCACCCGCTTCGAGTCAGCGATGTTCGCTCGCGCGAAAGAAGCCGCGACCGGCGCGATCGAGGGGCTGGAGTTCGTGTCCGACCGAGCGCTCGAGCACGTGCTCGAGCATTTTCGTGAGCTTGGCGCGGAAATCGCGGCTAAACGCTGATTTTACTGACTTTGCGCACGCTCAACCAAATCATCAGCACGGCGAACGCGAACAGCGCGGCGACGTGGGGGATCATCTCGAGCGGCCCGGCGTCACGCAGCACGATGCCGCGCATGATCGCGACCATGTGCGTCGTCGGCAAAAGCTGGCCGATGATCTGCAGGATCAGCGGCATGCCGTTGAGCGGGAACAAGTAGCCCGACAAGAAAATCGAGGGCAGAAACAGCATCTGCACCTTCTGCTGCGCTTCTTGTTGGGTGTTCGCGGTCGTCGAGATGTAGAGCCCGAGCGCGAGCAAGGCGCACAGGTAAATCGTCATGATCCCGAACAGGAACACGAGATCGCCGCGGATCGGCACGCTGAACGCGAAGCGCATGAGCGCGAGGATCAGCGCGGTTTCTCCGAGCCCGACGAATAGATAAGGCACGACTTTACCGAGCATCAGCCCGACCGGGTTCACGGGCGTGACGAGCAGCTGCTCCATCGTGCCTTTTTCGCGCTCGCGCACGATCGAACCGGCTGCGAGCATCACGGCGATCATCTGCAAGATCACCGCGACCAAACCCGGGATGATGAAGTTTGCGGTGCGGCCTTCCGGATTGAACAAGATGATCGGCTGCGCCGCGATCGGGACGCCGCTGCGCGCGTCCGCTTGGATCAGCTCGAGGTTTTGATTGGCGACCACGCCGTTCACCGCGGCGAGCGCGCCGGAGCTGACGATCGAGTCCGAGCCGTCGATCAAAACCAGTATTTTTGCCGAGCTTCCGCGCACGCGTCGATCGTGATAATCCGGCGGGATCACGATGCCGACGCCCGCGCGCCCGGCCGTGATTTGGTCGCGCGCGACTTGCGGGTTCGAGGTCACGATCTTGATGGCGAACGTTTTCGTCGCGCGCAGGCGATCCATCAGCTCGCGCGATTCGACCGAGCGATCTTGATCGACGACGACGGTCGGCACATCGTGCACGGTTTGGTCGATGAAGCCGTACATGGTGAGCTGCATCAGCGGCATCATCACGGCCAAAAACAAGATCGAGCGGTTCCGGCGAATGTGCAGGATCTCTTTGCGAAAGATCGCGAGGAACGAGCTCATCATGGCGCGGCCTCGGCTCGCCGCGCGGCGGCGGCTTCTTCCGTGAGGGTGACGAACACGTCTTCGAGCGAAGGCGCGATCTCGCGCAGTTGGGGGCGCTCGAAGCCAGCGCCCGCGAGCCGATCGCACAGCTCGGCGTCGCTCACGCCGCGATCGATCAAGGCGTGCACGGCTTGCCCGAAGATCGTCGCGCCGAGACAGAACTGCTCGCGCTGCAGCCAAGAAAGCGCCCGCGCGGTGCCGTGAGTTTCGATCTCGAGCCGGCGCGCGCCCGGTGGATTGACCGAGGGCAGGGCTTTGAGCTGATCCGGCGTGCCGGTGACGAGCAGCTTCGAGAGATAGATGTAGCCGACCTCACCGCAGCGCTCGGCTTCGTCCATGTAATGCGTGGTGACGAGCAGCGTGATGCCGTTCGCCGCGAGCTGAAAAAGCAGATCCCAAAGTTGCCGGCGCGCGACGGGATCGATGCCGGCCGTGGGCTCGTCCAAGAACACCACGCGCGGCTCGTGCATCAACGCAGCGCCGAGCGCCAAGCGCTGCTTCCAGCCGCCGGACAGGTGACCCGCGAGGCGATTCAGGTACGGCCCGATGTGCGTGAGCTCGACCGCATCATCCCGGCGAGCGCGCCGCTTGGCTTTGGGGATGTTGTAGATTTCGGCGTAAAAATCTAGGTTTTCGGCGACGGTGAGATCCTCGTACAGCGAGAATTTCTGGCTCATGTAGCCGATCTGCCGGCGAATCGCTTCGCCCTGCGCGACGACATCGAGACCGAGCACGCTGGCTTTGCCCTCGGACGGCGCGAGCAAGCCGCACAGGATGCGGATCAGCGTGGATTTGCCAGAGCCGTTCGGCCCGAGCAGGCCGTACACCGTGCCGCGTGTGACCGTGAGATTCACGCCGGAGAGCGCCGTGACTTCGCCGAAGCGGCGCGACACGTTCTCGACGCTGAGCACGGTTTCCGCGTTCACTTCGGCACGTGGATGAACGCGGCCATGCCGGCGCGCAGCTGCTCGAAGCCATCCCGCAAACCGACGCGCGTGGCGAACACTTGGTCCGCGCGCTCGTCCGCGGTCTGCAAATTGCGCGGCGAATATTCACCGACGCCGTTGATGTGCTCGACCACACCTTGAAAGGTTTGCTGGGGGAACGAATCGACCGAGATCGGCACGCTCTGCCCGATGCGGAGTTTGCCGAGCAGCGTTTCCGGCACGTAAATGCGCACGTACAGCTCTTTTTCCTCGAGCAAGACGGCTGCGGGCGCGTTCGCGCCCAAGATGTCGCCGGGACGCAGATCGAGCGCTTCCACGCGCGAGGGCAGGGGCGCCTTGATCGTCAGCTCATCGATCATGTTCTTGATTTGATCGACGCGGCCTTGCGCGCCGTCGACCTCGGCCTGCGCGGCCTTCAAATCTTCCGTGCGGGTGCCGGCCGCGACGAGCTTGGCGGATGCGGTTTGCTCCATCTCGCGCGCGGCGGCCTGCGCGACCTCGGTGCGGCGCGAGCCGTTCTTCAGCTCATCCAGCTGGTGCTTGAGCGCATCACGCAGTGCGACCGCGCCTTTTAGATCCGTGTCCGAGTTATCGACTTCGACTTGCGAGACGGCGCCGGTCTGCGCGAGCTGGTGCGTGCGGTCGGCATCACGCTGTGCTTTTTCGAGCGCGACGGCTTGCACCGCGAGCCGCGCTTCGGCCTGCGCGACTTCTTCTGGGCGTGAGCCCTGCACGGCTTGGTCGAGGGCGGCTTTGGCCGTGAGCGCTCGCGCGCGAGCCTCGGCCACCTCTTCGGGGCGAGCGCCGTGCTGGAGCTTCTCCAGGTTCGCCTCCCATTCCTCGAGCTGAGCTTGGGCTTGCGCGAGTTGCGCGGGAAAATCACCCGCTTCGAGCGTGAGCAACGGTTCGCCGGCGGTCACGCGCTCGCCTTCGCGCACGAGCACCTCTTTCACGCGCCCGCCCGCGCGCGAACCGACGGTGATGGTGCGCGCCTCGACCGTGCCGCTCCATTCGTACGGTTTGCGCTCGAGGTAGAGGCGGTAGCCGCCGTAGCTCAGGGCGAGCGCGCCCGCGATGATCAGGAAATTGCGTCGTCCGCGGCTCGGTTTGGGTTGTTCGTCGGCCATCTGTCGTCCGTGAGATCGCTAGTTATGAAGCTAATACTCCGAAACGAGGCGAACGTGCGTGAAGAAGCGCACCCGCTCGTGAAGAAACCTTCACTTCTTGCGAATTTTCTTGAGCGGCTTGGCCGGTTCGGGCAGGCCGCAGAAAAAATCCACCAAGCCCTCGATCAGCGTGTCCGCCGGCAGATTGTCGGCGGGCTTCATGAACGCATCGAAGGTGATCAGGTGTTGCAACGCGCCCATCCAAATCCGCGCGGCCACTCGGGGATCGCGCGCGCGAATCCGACCCGCGGCGATTTCTTGGGCGAAAAATCCGGTCAGGATTTCGAGCGTCTTCGTGACCCGCGGTGGCGTCCTTTCCCGCTCGATTAAAGCAGGATTCGACATTTTCATCAGAATGAGCGGGAAAATCTTGCGCCCGCTGTGCACCGTCGCCCGGCCGAGCTCGATCAGCACTTCCCGAAGCTCGCGGCCGGCCATGGCCTCCGGCTCGATCACCCGCGCCCAGTCGATTTCGTGGTCCGTGTCCATCGCGGCGATGAACAGGGCCTGTTTGGTCGGGAAGCGACGGAACACGGTGGCTTCGCCGACGCCGCAGCGCGCGGCGACCTCTTCCACGGTCGCGGTGGCGCCGCGATCGAGGAACACGGCGCGCGCGGCGGCCAGCACCTCGTCGTCGGTGATGCTCTGCGGGCGTGCCATTCCGGAGTACATGCTCCGTAATCAGCGGAACGTCAACTCGAGGCCGGCGACTCGCAGCGAGATGTTCTGGGCGTTCTGCGCGCGAAAGCGGGTTGGGAGAAGACGGACGGCGCCGTCACGGCTGAATGACGAATTGAACGCGGCGATTGCGCGCGCGCCCTTGCGGCGTCACGTTCGGCGAAATCGGTCGTTCTTGACCGTAGCCGCGCGCGGTCAAGCGACTCGGATCGATGCCGTGGGCCACGAGCCAATCGAGCACCGCGTTGGCGCGCGACTCGGACAGGGATTTGTTGTGCTCGGCGCTGCCGGTGTTGTCGGTGTGGCCTTGGATTTCGAGATGCGTGATCGTCGGCGTGCGCGCCAGCGTGTCCGCGATTTGATCGAGCAACGCGTTCGAGTCGCCGACGATCGCGCCGGAATCCTGCTCGAAATGAATCTGTTGTTTGATCTTGAGCTCGGTCGCGCTGACGCTCACGAGCGAAACCTTCGGTCGCTTGTGCAGGCCGATCTCGGGATGGGCATCTTCGCGCACGTGGAGGGCCAGGGTTTGCGTGTGGAACAGATAGTCGGGCGATTCGACCTTGAACGTGAGCTGACCGGGCAACACTTGCTCGAAGCGGAACGCGCCGCTCGCGTCCGTGTTCAACTTGAGGCTGCGGTGCAGCGAGTCGGTGAGCTCGATCGTCGCGTTCGACACCGGCGCGCCGCTGTCCGCGTCGATGATCCGGCCGTTGACGCTGCCGGCATGAGGGAGCGCTTCGAGCGCACAATCGACGTCGAAGAATTCGGCTTCGTTTGCTTTGGTCGGGGAAGCGGCGGACGCGCTCGGCGCGGGTGCAGCCGCGCTCATGGGCGCCTTCGCCGGCGCCGCGCTGAGCGTGACCTGGCATTCGCCGGGCTTGTAACCCTCGAGGGTAACGCCGAGCGTGTAGCTGCCGGGATCGAGGGCGTCCGAGATGAAGTGACCGTCCGCGCCGCTCGCCATCGCGGTGAGCGCGCGCCCGGAATAGTGCACGATCGCTTCGGGCAGCCCTTCGTTCTTGCCGTTTTCGTGCACGAAGCCGCGGATGCGGAGCTCCGGCGGCGCGGGCGGCAGCACGGCCGGCACCTGCTCGCGCACGATCACGCGCTTCGGCTCCGGTTCCTTCACGTCCCAGCGATAGCCGATGCCGACCCACAAATCCCAAGGCAAAGTCGGCGCGAGCTCTTCGAGGAAGTTCGACGTGCCCGACAAACCGACGTCGAGCGCGACCGTGCCGGTGAGGTGCTTGAGGAAGGGCGGCGTCACGCGCGTGCCGAGTGTGAGCGCGGACGGGAACGCAGAGAAGGAGTCGTCGTTGGCGAGGCAGCGATCGCCGAGCGAGACGCGGTTCCGGACGCAGTCGTAGTTCTGCCGATTCACCGGCACCGCGAGGTTCCACTCCGCGAACGGCTGCGCGACTTCGAAGCGCCCTTCGACGCCGAGGCCGACTTCGACGCGATCGACGCGGTTGATGTCGAGCCCGAAGCGCTCCACGCGCGTGATCGGCGCGCCGCGACTCTGCTCGACGTCCTCGACGAGGGCGCCGGAGTTATCTAAATAATAGCCGAGATTCGTCACGATTCGCAGCGGCACACCGCCGTTCGGCAGCTGCTCCAAATCGAGATCGGCGATCGCCGTCAAGCGAGCGCTCGTGCTCTTGCCGCTGAAGCCGACCGCGCCGGAGCCGCTCAGCAAATCGAGCTCGGCGCTACCGCCGAGCGAGAGCAAGCCGAACAGGGGATCGGGCAAGAAGACCTTGCCGCCGAGCGCGGTGTTGTTCAGCACTTCGAGCAAGCCGGGCGAACGTTGATCGTCGGAGTTCGCGAACGAGTGCAAGCTGGCGTACGCCTCGAGCCATGCGACCGGCGTCACGGAGAGGCCGAGCGTGGTTCCGAAGTGACTCACCGAATCATGCGAACTGCCGGGGCAAGGCGTGCTGCCGTTGCAGAGAAAACCGCCGCCGGAATAGCCGTCCGCGAGGAGCGAGAGTCGAAACGTGCCGACTGCGCCGGAGTTTGCGCCCTGCAGGTGCAAGAGGCCGGTGCTGCCCGACGTGCTGTTTTGCTCCTTTCCCGAAACCGACGTCGTAGATTTTGGCGGATCGGAGCTCGGGGCATTTTGGGCGCGTGCCACGCGAGCAGTGACGAACAAGGCAACGGCGACCGCGAGCAGGCGAGGAGTGAGTCGAAGCATCGTAGGGCAGTGGGGGATTGGTGAGCCCCGCGGCTCAGACAGCGGTGGTGGTCGCTGTACGCAGCGGGGCTCTTCCCCTGATGTGCACCGCCGGAGAAAGAGCGATCACGAGCGCTCGTCGATTTTTCAGGATTCGACTTTCCGGTGTCGATTTTTTTTGCCGCGGGTGATCCGCTGACCGCTCGCCCAGACACAAGCGAGTGTGGAGTGCCGGCTCCGATTCCGGCCAAGCCTTTGCGACGCCAGCTCGTCGCTCGAATGGAGATTTGTATGAAGAGCAGCCGACTCTGGACCCTGCTGTGCGCGCTGATGCTGTCTGCGGTTGCTTGGCTCAGCGCCTGCGGTGGCGCGACCGGACTACTCGGCGGCAGCGAAAGCACCGGCGCGACGGCCGGCGCAGCGGGCGCGCTCGGCGTGGCTGGAGCGGGAGCAAACGGCGGCTCTGCGGGGCAAACATCCGGCAGCGCCGGCAATTCGAACAATGCTGGCAGCGGCGCGCTCGCGGAAGCGGGCGAGGGCGGCGGCTCCGAGACGAGCGCGACTTTGGTCTCGATCGCGGTGACGCCGTCGATCGCGACCGTCGCCGTGGGCACCCAAGCTGCATTGAAAGCGACGGGCACTTATTCCGACAACTCGACGAAGGATCTCACGGCGTCCGCACAATGGAGCAGTGATAGTCCTGCGCTCGCTTCGGTTTCGGCGGGCTTGGTGAGCGCGGTCGCCGCGGGCACGGCGACGATCAGCGCGACGCTCGACGGAAAGAGCGGCAGCGCCGTGATCACCGTGCCGACGGCCACCGTGAAATCGCTCACCGTCACGCCGGCCACGGCGACGACCGGAATTCAGGGCACGGTTTCGTTTCATGCCGTGGTCACGTTGAGCGACGCGACCACGCAAGATGTGACGGACACGGCGACGTGGACTTCGTCGAGCGCGGCTGCCGCGAGCATTGGAGCGGGTGGCGTCGCGACGGGGCTCGCCGCTGGAACGAGCACGATTCAAGCCACTTCTGCCGGCGTGAGCGGCAGCGCTCAGCTCACCGTGACGAGCGCGACACTGGTTTCGATCGCGGTCACCCCGACCAACCCGACGCTCGGCGTCGGCGTCACGCAGGTGTTCACCGCGACTGGCTCCTTCTCGGACGGCTCGGTCGCGGATGTTTCGGCGAACGCGACGTTCAGCTCGAGCGCGCCGAGCGTGGCCAGCATCGATGCAACCACGCACAGCGCCAAGACGCTGAGCGCGGGCACCACGACGATCGCTGCGGCCGTTGGCACGATCTCCGGTTCGACCACGCTGACCGTGACGAGCGCGACGCTCGACTCGATCGCCGTCACCCCGGCGACGAACACGCTCGCGGTCGGCGGCAATGCAGCGCTCACCGCGACTGGCACTTATTCAGACGGCACGAGCGCGGATTTGACGAGCTCCGTCACCTGGCAATCGAGCAACGTGGCGGTCGCCACCGTTTCGAACGCGACTGGCTCGGCGGGTGAGCTCACTGGCC
>FTDA01001498.1_pt1 | contig 13987 bp, 7 predicted proteins | sample 1639731 | NCBI WGS metagenome assembly FTDA01 (sample SAMEA3914869, study PRJEB12502) | metagenome | biome: forest; material: soil | place: USA | collected 2012-03-12 | depth 0.1 m
CCCGCCAACTGCGACGGCGTGAACACGCCCTGCGATTGGACCGGCCAAATCGGTGAAATCAACGCCAACATCGACACGTTGGTGCAGCACCAATTCCCGGATCTGTACGCGAAGTTCCTGGCCACGGGCGCGCCGAACTCGTTCACCGTGCACGGCGACGACGCTCCGCCCTTCTACCTCGCCAAGCTCGGCGCGGGCCCGCTCGGTCAGACCGACCCGGACACGCGCAACTTCGAGCGCGAGATCGCCGGCATCACGGCGGTCAATCCGTACACCGGCAAGACCGATAAGATGATGGCGCAGATGGCGGATCAAACCGGCATGAAGGCGTTGCACATGATCACGACGGGCGATCCGGCGCGCAACGCTACGTTCACGTTCTTCGCGGACGCGAACTACTTCATCACGGATTTCCCGACCTCCACGTGCGAGACCTGCATCCAATCGCCGTTCGCTTGGAATCACGGCGATATTCAGCCGGAAATCGCGTCGACTTGGCTCGGCTTCGTCGGTCCGGGCGTCGCCAACCAAGGCGATCTCCAGGTCTGGACCGATCACACGGACGTGCGCCCCACGATGTTCGCGCTGCTCGGTTTGCACGACTCGTATCAGGCGGACGGTCACGTCGTGACGCAGGCGCTCACCTCGGGCGCAGTGCCCGCGGCGATGCGCGCGAATCAGAGCACGGTCGAAGCGCTCGCGGATGCGTACAAGCAAATCAACGCGCCGTTCGGCCAGTTCTCGCTCGCGATGCTCAGCGTCTCGACCACGGCCTTGCAAGCGGACGACGCGACGTACACCTCGCTCGAGTCGTCGATCGCGAGCTTGACCGGTCGTCGTGACACGCTGGCCACGCCGATCCGCGCCGCGTTCGACGCGGCCGCGTTCGCCGGCACGGCCATCGACTCGACTCAAGCGCAAGCGTGGATTCAGCAAGCCCAAAGCTTGCTGAGCGACGCGACCGCGCTCGCGTCCGGTCACTGAGCCACTGAGACGACTCCGGAAATCGGAAATCGCGATTTCTAGAGCCGAAAAGAGCCGCGTCACCGTTCTCGGTGGCGCGGCTTCTTTTTTGAAACTGGAGGATTGGGGTTCAGCGGTGAGCGGACGCTGCGCGCGTGGGTAGCTCGCAGCGCGTCTGTCTTCGGCGCATCACGGCTGCGGCGCAGTCTCCGTGATCCGGAACTCGACGCGGCGGTTGTTCTTCCTGCCTTCTTCGGTCGAGTTGGTGTCGATCGGTTTGGTTTGACCGAAGCCGTCCGAGCTGAGGCGCGTCGCGGCGATGCCGTGCGCGGTCAGCCATTTCACGACGGAGGCCGCGCGCCGTTTGCTGAGCGAGAGGTTCGCGGCGGCGCCGCCGCGCGAGTCGGTGTGGCCGCGCACTTGCAGCTTCGTGATCTCCGGGTGCGCTTGCAGGACTTCCATCACCGCGGAGAGCACGCCTTCGCTCTCCGGCAATAGGTGATCGCTGCCGGTGCCGAATTTCACGGGTTCGAGGATGCGGATTTCGTTTTGCTCGATGTGCGCCGCGGGGCAACCGTTGGTCTTCGGATCGTCCGTCTTCGGGCCGGCCTCGTTCGGGCAGGCGTCCTCGGGATCGAGGATGCCGTCTTTGTCCGTGTCTTTCGGCGGCGGGCAACCGTTGGTCTTGGGATCGTCGGTCTTCACGCCCGGGTCGTTCGGGCACGCGTCGTCGGTGTCCGGAATGCCATCTTGATCGGCGTCCTTCGGCGGCGGGCAACCGTTGGTCTTGGGATCATCCGTCTTCACGCCGGGCTCATCTACGCACGCATCTTCTTCGTTCGGGATGCCGTCGTGATCTTTGTCGAGCACGGGGCAGCCGTTGCGCTCCGAGATCTTGCTCGCCACGCCAGGCTCGTCCGGACACGCGTCGACGTCGTTCTCGAAGCCGTCGTGATCGCGATCGGGGTCTTCGGGGGTCGGCGGCGGCGCCACTTTTTTCGGCGGAATGTCCGGGAAATAGTCGATGTTCGCGAGCACGCGCACATCCGGCGCGCCGAGGCCGCGCGAGAGCCCCGGGCCGATGCCCGCGCCGAGCTTCACGTCCGAAATGCGGTAGTGCGCGCCGAACAGGAGCTCGGCGGGCGTCGAAGATCGTTTGAACGCTGCGCTGTTCAGCTGAGTGTAGGTAAAGAGCTCGGGACCGAACACCCAATCATCCGCGCGGAGACCGGCAGTCGCAGCGCCGAAGATCTGCTGTCCGCCCGGATCGCCGGCGAAGGGACGCTCGTCGGTGTGGAACATCAATTCCAGGCGCGCGGAGTACATGAAGGCGCCGAGCTCGCCGGCGAGCAAGGCGCGCGGCGCGATGCGCACCGAGCCGTCACTGGTGAAGGCCTTCGTGCTGCCGGTCGGGAGATACAAGTGCACGCCGAGCGCGAAGCTCGCCGGGCTTTTGTATTCGCCGAACGTGAGCACATCCGCGCCGAGGCGAATGTCGCCGAGGTTCGCGCCTTTCTTGGCGCTCACGTCTTCACCGTTCACGAGCGTGCCGTCGCCGTTCTGCACGAGCAAGAGCGGCACATCCAAGCTCACGCGAAAACGCTCGGCCAAGATGTAGCTTGCGCCGAGGTGAGCGAAGAATTGATTCTCGATCGGCGCGGCGATCTTCGCGTCGGTCGCGGCGTCGTACACGACGAGCGGATTGTGCGAATAATCCGCGACCAAGCCGAGCGCGAGGCGGTTGTCGCCGCGCAGATCGAGCGATTCACCGACGAACCAATCGCTACCCCGCTCGGAAGGATCGAACCGATTCAGAGCAAAGCCCGGCGCAACCGTTTGCGCTTGCGCCGAGCTGACCAGAAGCAGAACCGAGGAGGAGAGGAGAGCGGGGAGAAGAGGGCGAATCGACACAGGGAGCTCCTAGATATTCGAAACCGCGAAGGTCACGCCGGGCGATTGCGCCGACGTCGAACGCTGAAACCAACCAAACCGAGAGCGAGGGCGAGCGCTGCCGCGCCGTTGGGGCTCTTGCTCGGCGCCGCGTAAGAGCAGCCGCCACCGAGCGCGACTTGCGCGTCGGCATTTACGTCCGCGCTGCCGGCTTGTGCGCTCGAGCCAGCGCTCGAGTTGCTCGTGCCCGCCGTCGCAGTGCCGTGACCGGCGCTGCCGGCAGAGCCATCGGTGCCGCCGCTGCCGCCGCCGTGGCCGCCGAGCTCTTTGCCGCCGTTGCCGGCGATCTCTGCGTCACCTGCAGTGCCGCCGTTCGCGGTGCCGCCGTTGCCGCCCGTTGCGGGCGTGCCGGTGCCGCCTTGACCCAAGGTTCCACCGACACCCAGGTCACCACCGACACCCGTCGAGCCACCGAGATTGATTGTGCCGCCGGTGTTGAGCGAGCCAGCGGTGTTGAGCGAGCCGCCGAGATTGAGCGTGCCACCGAGATTCAAGGTGCCACCCAAGTTCAAGGTGCCGCCGAGATTGAGCGTGCCACCGAGATTCAAAGTGCCACCCAAGTTCAAGGTGCCTCCGAGGTTGAGCGTGCCGCCGAGATTCAAGGTGCCGCCGCTGCCGTTGCTGCTGCCGCCCGTGCCGCCGGCGCCACCCGAGCCACCGCTCGACGGGCAATTGTTCGGCGTGCGCGGTAACGCATCCGAGCTCAACACCAAGTGAAACGTGTTGTCGCAGGAGACGTTGGTGTAGTTCGGCGCCAAATCATTTTCGGTTTGGATCGTGATGACGGGCAGCTTGTAGCCGGTGGGAACGCACTGCGGAGTGCCGCCCCAAGCCGCCCAAGCGGTGGGTAGCGTTAGGCCAGCGGTGCCGAGAATGCCCATCTCGCCCGGGCCGTTGTGGATCCAGCCTTCGACGCCGGTGCCGTTCGAGAGCGTGAGTCCGGCCGCGCCAGCTTGAATGATGATGTAGCCGTCTGGCGGCACAGCGAGCGCGCCGACCGCGATCAGCTGATAAGGCAGAAGACAAGAGTTGCTGTCGAACAGCGCAATCACGTTCACGCCGCAGTCGAGCAGATTGGTCACCAAACCACCGCTGGTCGTGACCTTCAGTTCGATGAAATCACCGATATCCGTACCGGGTTGATTGTATTCGAACTTCGTCATTTCGACCGTGCACTGCGAGTTCGAAGAGAGGACGAGCGGCTCGCTCGCTTGGGCTACCTCGACGTTTTCAGCGCTTTCGCCGCCATTCGGTGATTCGCTCGCCGCGGAACACGCGACGGCCAAAACCGAGAACAAAGCCCAACTCTTCTTGAATCGAAATGACATGAATGGCCCCTACTTTGGAGAAAGCGCGAATCGGCGCGCCGCCGAGAGTGTTTGACTGCCAGTTGTCAGTGCAAGTCTCGCGCCGACGTTTCTCTTTCTCACGGTGCCGCTGGCTTCGCCGCGACGATCAAAGGAACGGTGAGCAGCGAGCCAGAGCCCGCCTTGACTGCAACAGTGACTGATTGCATCTCGCCACCACCGATGGGCTTGAGTTGCAACGTGGAATTGCCCGCGGGCAGCTCCAAGGTAAGTGGCGTGGTGCCGAGCATGCGCCCGGCGAGGTAGACCTCGGCGCGACCGTTCTTGGTCATCAGCATCACGGAGCCTTCGCTGCCCGTCGACTTCGCGCTCGCGCTCGCGCTCGGGCTTACGCTCGCGGGCTTCGCAGCGACGTCGCTCGCGCGTGCGCTCGACTTGTCGCGCGGTTTGCCGTCGCTCGTCGCGCTGGAGGTCTGCGCTACCGGAGCTTGCACCGAAGGTGCAGCCGTTGGCACTGCGGTCGAGATCGCAGCGGCGCTCGCGGTGACTGCGGGCTCGGCCGGTGCTTCGACCTTCGCTTGCGATGCGTCGTTCGCTCCGTCGTCGGAGTGCGCGTGGCGCGTGAGCAGCACGCCGGTGCCGAGCCCGCCGAGCACGGCGGCCGCGACCAATAATCCAAGCCCGAGCCGTGATTTTTTGAGCGGAACGCTCGGCTCATCGACGACCGGAAGCGGCGTTTTTCCGCTTTCTTGCTGCTGGCGCGGCGTGTTCTTGCGTTTGGCCGTCGCGCTCACCTCGACCTGTGCGACCGGCACCGAACCGGCTGCGCCGCTCGGGCGGAACGAAGCGCGATGCTCCGGTGGAATCACGGCGTGCGCGAGCTGCACCAAACCTTCGGCGCGCTGCGACGCCCCCGGAAAAAGATCCTCGATCCAGTCGGCGAGGTCCATCGAAGGCACGGTGTCGCTCGCGGCAGCCAAGAACCCTTCGAGCGCGCGCACCAGTTCGCGCGCGGAGGCATAACGCTGCGCGGGATCGCGCGAGAGCGCCTTGAGCACGATCGCATCGAGCTGGCGCGGGATGCCGCTCTCGAACTGCGAAGGTGCCGGGATGTTGCGCGACAACACCGAGAGCACGGTTTCACCCTCGCTCGTCGCGCGGAACAAGCGGCGCCCCGTGAGCAGCTCCCACGCGACGACGCCGAGACTCCACACATCCGTACGGCAATCGACGGGCGCCTGATTGAGCTGCTCCGGCGACATGTAGCTGAGCTTGCCCTTGATCTTGCCGCCTTCGGTTTGATGGCTGCGCACGCGCGCGCGCGCGATGCCGAAGTCCGTGACGCGCACGGTGCCATCGCACAAAACGAAGAGATTTTGCGGCGTGACGTCGCGATGCACGACATCGAGCGATTGTCCGCTCGTGTCTTTCAGCGTGTGCGCTGCGTGCAAGCCCTCCGCGAGATTGGCAATGATGCGCGCGATGATCGTCGGGTGCCTTGCGGACGAGAGGCGCGCGGGCGTGAGCGCTTTGAACACGCGCGAGAGTGGCTCGCCGCGCAAGAACTCCATCGCGATGTAGTAGCTGTCGCCGGCCTTACCGAAATCGAACACGCGGCAAACGTACGGATGATTGATGCGCGCCGCGATGTGCGCCTCGTCGACGAACATGTCGACGAATTGCTTGTCCTTGGCCAGGTGCGGATGAATGCGTTTGACCGCGACCGTGTTCTGAAAGCCCTCGAGCCCGTGCACGGCGAGGAACACCGTGGCCATGCCGCCGGACGCGATTTCGAGCGCCAAGTGATACGGCCCCGCCATCCCGCTGCTCGCGATCGGCATCGCGGCAGCTGAAACCATGCTCGCCTTGGCGAAGTCCGCGCTGACCGGATCTTGCGTCTTTTTCTTGGGCGGCACCGGCACGAGCGGAGCAGGTTTCACCGGCTCTTGGGCTACAGCGGCGCGCTCCGGCGGTGCCGGCACAGTGATCGCGATCGGCTCCGCGGGCGTCTCTTCGAGCTTCGGCGAAGGCACCTGCGGAATGTCGACTTCGAGTTGCTCACCCGCTTCGGCGATCAGCGGCTTGCGCGGCGCGGTGGGGATCTTCGGCAGCGAAGCGAGCAGGTTGGTCGCGACCTTCTGCGCGGAAGCGCTCGCCTGCGGTTTACGCAGCGGCGGTCCGGGTATCGTCTTCAGCGGCGGAGCGACTTCGGGCGAAGCTTTGAGGCGCGTGGTCGAACCCGAGCGGAAGAGCGTGGTCTCTTCCTCTTGCTCGTTCCGATTTTCTTCGCGCTTGTCGCTGTTGCCCATCGGTTTCACGCTCGTGCCTCCAGCATTCCGCGTCGTTCGGAATCCCGCTGCCCTGCTGTTTTCTCAAAACGGCGCGTGCGCGACTTTCATAATGAGGAGCTCAGTTGCGAGCGCGACATTGAGTTCGCGATCACCGTTCGATGATCGGTTTGGGCTGTTGCACAGATGTGCTGTTGCACAAAAGTAGCCGCAAATCGCTGCGCGATCACGGTGCAAGAAATTGCACTCCGTGATTGGAGTGAGCTCATTCACTCGCTAAGCTGTGAGTTCTGATGTCGGGGCAATTAGCACGCACTCTGCTCGTGGCAGACGTAGATACGAGCGCGGTGACGGCGCTGATTCGCGCGTTCTCGCGCGAGGGGTTGAAGATTTTACGCGTCGGCACGCCGAGCGAGCTGCTCACGCTGCTCGAGCGAGACGATGTCGAGGCCTTGTTCTTGGCCGCGACGTTCGGAGTCGAAGAGCCAAATCTGGTCCATGAGCTGGTGCAGCGGTTTCCGGACGTGCCGCTCGTGGTCATGGCTCAAGCGACCGAGCGCGCCGAGCTCGGTCGCTACGTGAGCGCCGGCGCGACCGATTTCGTGCGCTTGCCGATCGACGATGAAGAAGCCGTTTTTACGCTGAAGAAGCTGCGCTCGTTGCCCGAGCGCATCGCGGCGGAAGATGCGCCCCTGCCGCCCGATTCGAGCGGCGTGATCTCGCACTCCGCGAAGATGCGCGAAGTGTTCGCCCTGGTCGACCGCGTCGCAGCGGGCACTTCCACGGTGATGATCCGCGGCGAGAGCGGTACCGGCAAGGAGGTGGTCGCGCGCCGGATTCATCAGAAGAGCCCGCGGTGCAACGGCCCGTTCGTCAAAGTGCACTGCGCTGCACTCCCCGAGCAGATCTTGGAGAGCGAGCTGTTCGGGTACGAACGCGGCGCCTTCACCGGCGCTTCGGCGCGCAAGCCCGGCCGCGTGGAGCTGGCTGAAGGTGGCACGCTGTTCCTCGACGAAATCGGAGATATCTCCGCGGTGGTGCAAGTGAAGTTGCTCCGGCTCTTGCAAGATCGGGAGTACGAGCGACTCGGTGGCACACACACGCTCAAGGCGGACGTGCGCTTTCTGAGCGCGACCCATCGCAATCTCGAGAAAATGGTGAAAACGCGCGAGTTTCGCGAGGATTTGTACTATCGCCTGAACGTCGTGCGCGTGCTCCTCCCGAGCTTGCGTGACCGCCGCGAAGACATCGCACCCATGGCGCGCTACTTCGCCGCGCAAGCCGCTGCAGCGAACTGCAAAACTCTGCACCTCGATGAAGACGCGTTGCCCGTGCTGGCAGGCGCGCCGTGGCGCGGCAACGTGCGGCAACTGCAGAACTTCGTCGAGCGGCTCGTGGTGCTGAGCGAGCACGAGCGCGTTACGCGCGAAGACGTGGAAAACGAGCTCGCGCGCGAAGAAGGTACGCTGCAGGACGAGACCACTAACGACATGAGCGTGATCGAGCTGAACGCCGCGCTCCGTCACGCCGAGCGCCGCGCGCTGGAAAAAGCCTTGAAAAAGGCTGCCGGCAACCGCGTGCTCGCCGCGCGGCTCTTGGGCGTGAGCCGGCGCACGCTGTTCTACAAGCTGCGCACGCACGGCATCGGTTGAGCGCGAAAAAGCTCGTGGCACCGGCCTTGCACTGCTCGAGGTCATGAACCAACGAGCGAGCCAGAGTTTCCGCAGCGAATCGATCGATCCGACTCAAGCCGAGCCCACCGCGAACATTCTCAAAGGGACGTTGTCCCGCATCAAAGCCGCGAGCGTGGTCGGTCCCGTTGCGTCGAGCGTCGCTTCGTCGAAGCCGCGTCCGGGCAAGCCGCCCGTGCGCTCGCCGCTCGCACAGTTGTTCCCGGTGCAAGCCGATCACGCCGGCCAATTCGGCTTGGTGTGCGAGATCGCCTCCGGCGGCATGGCCACGGTCTACTTGGGCGTGGATCGCTCACCCAAGAGCAACGACGAAATCGTCGCCGTGAAGCGCATCCACCCACACCTCGCGCAAGACACGCCGTTCGCGGAGATGTTCATCGACGAGGCGCGTCTCGCCGCGGCCGTCGACCATCCCTCGGTGTGCAAGGTGATCGACTTCGGGCGCACGGAGCACAGCTACTACATCGCGATGGAGTACCTGCACGGCGAGTCGATCGCGAAGCTCTTGGCGGCGGAAGAGGGCCAAGAGCGCGATCCGCGCACCCCGCGCTATGTCGCGCGCATCATCGCGAATTTGGCGGAAGGCTTGTACGCCGCGCACACGCTCAAGGACGAGCTCGGTCGCGATCTCGACGTGATTCATCGCGACGTGACGCCGCACAACTTGTTCGTCCTCTACGACGGCTCGGTGCGCATCACGGACTTCGGGATCGCTTGGGCACGCCATCGCTTGCACCAGACCGAAGGCCAGCAACTGAAGGGCAAGCTGAGCTACATGTCGCCCGAGCAATTGCAGCGCTCGGAGCTCGACCACCGCGTGGACTTGTGGGCGCTCGGCGTCGTCCTGTGGGAGATGCTGGCGGGGCGGAAGCTCTTCCGCTGCTCGAGCGAAGGTGAAACCGTGGTCGAGGTCGTCGGTCGCCGCATCCCGAAGCCGTCCGAGCACAACAAGAACGTGTCGCCCGAGCTCGACCGCATCGTCCTGCGTTGTTTGGCGCGCAACCGCGCCGAGCGCTTCGCGACTGCTCGCGAGCTGTCGCAGGCGCTCGAAGGCTTCCTCAAAGGCTCGGGCGAACCGGTGGGCGCGCGCGAGATCGCGGCCTGGATGAACCGCATCTTCCCGAACGGCGCGCAGAGCGGCCGCGAGATGCTCGCTGAAGCTCGCGGCATCGCGTCCAGCATGCCGCGCTACGAGGCGCCCGCGCGCTCGGTGCGGCCCCGCGCCGCAGCTCCGAAAGGGATTTTGCCGCCCGCGCCGATGAACCTGCACCTGAGCGCGGACGACCGCGAAGACACGACGCAGATCTACGCGCCCTCGCGCGAGACGTTGGCCTCGATTCAAACGCCGTTGTTCCAGCCGTCGATGACCGATGTGCCGCTGTACGAGGAGGCGGTCACGCCGACTCGGCGCGATGGTCGGCGCGCTCGATCGCGCAACGTCGCTGCGGTGATCGTCGGCTGCGCCACGCTGTTCGCCGCGGGCGTCTCGAGCGTGAGCTTCTTGCGCGGGTCGTCGAAGGGCGTTTCGGCCTCGAACGCGACGGCGCTGGTCGAGCATGCGGCCGCGTCGAAACCGGCGCCGGCGAGCAAAGCCGCGCTGACGGCCAACGCCGGCTACGTCCAGCAACCGGTCACGGTATCGCTCGACGCCGCGCTGCCTGCCCAAGAAACCAGCAAGAGCCCGACGAAAACCGCGGCATCCGCGTCGCTCGCGAACGCGCCGAGCGCGAAATCATCCGAGTCGAAAGCGCCGAAATTCGCGGCTGCTCCCGCGCCGTTCGTCAACAAAGAGCCGGGTAGCGCGTTCATCAGCAGCCGCGCCGGCGCGGCTGACGTATTCGAGAACGGGCGTTTGCTCGGGCGCTTGCCGGGTCACTTCGATTTCGCGCCCGGTGTACACACGCTCGTCGTCAAGACCGGCAGCAGCTCGCAGACGATGTCGATCAACGTCGCGCCTGGCGGCTCGATGATCGTGAACGTGCCGCTGTCGAACGTCGCTTCGTTCTGAGCTCTCGAAAAGTTCCGACAACCAAGAGGCCGTCATGAAATCCGATGCGAAGATCGCGGTGGAGTTACCCGAGGTGCGCCTAGTCGGCCGCGAGCGTGAGCTCGCGACCCTGGTTCGAACGGCCGAAGCGGTGGTCGAGCGGGGCGAGCGCCACGTCGTCACGATCTGCGGCGCCGAAGGCGTGGGCAAGACGCGCTTGCTCGAAGAACTGTGTCAGGAACTGCAGCAAAAAGGCTTGTTCGAAGATCGCGTGTTCCGCGTGCAGGCTTGGTCGTGCGATGGCGAGAACGCGCTCATCGCGCGTTTCCTGCGGGCGTACTTCGAGCTCGATGAGCGCGCCGCGCACGAAGAGCAAGTCGCGGCGCTCGAGCAGCGCGTGTCGCAAGTGCTGTCGGAGGCGAAGGCGCGCGACGCCTGCCACTTTCTCGGGCACCTCGCTGGCATCCGCACGACGGGCACGCCGCTCACGCGCGCGCTCACGACCGATCCGTTTCGCGTCGGCGTCGTTCAGCAAGCGTCGCTCGCTGGCTTCCTCGACGCCGATGCCGCGGCGGCGCCGCTGTGCTTGATGTTCGAGGATCTGCAGCTCGCGGACTATCAATCACTCGAAATGGTGCTGTTTTTGGCCGAGAGCCTGAGCAAATCAGTGCTCATCGTGTGCAGCGGGCGGCCCGAGTTCTTCGCGCAGCGCGAGCGTTGGTCGGCATTCGGTGCCCCGCGTCACGAGCTGCTCGAACTGTCATGGCTCGATGCTGCCGATGCGGATCGGATGATCGATGACTTGCTCGCGCCGTGCGAAGGCGGCGGTCCGGTCGCGCTTCGGCGCTTGGTCGCCGAATACGGTCACGGCAATCCGCAGCTGATTCGCCGCGCGGTCGAGTGCAGCTTCGCGAGCGGTCTGCTCTCGCGTGAGCTCGAGACCGGCAGCTGGTGTTTCGACGCCGCGCGGCTCGGTGAATTTCGCATGCAATCGCTCCGACCGCACGAGCGCTTGGCGGGCCTGACGCCGAGCGAAGAGCGGGTGCTCGAGCACGCGGCAGTGGTCGGTGATTATTTTTGGCTGGGCGCATTGCTCGCCCTAGCGCGCGCGGAGGCGACAAATAGCGCCGAAAATGAGCCGTTCCAGGCGATCGCGCTCAGCGTGCACGCGCTCGAGCAACGCGGCTTGATCTACGAATGTGAGCGCTCGATCTTGGCAGAGGAGCGCCAGTTCGCGTTTCGCGACGAGGCCGAGCGGCGCGAGCTCCTCGCGCGCATCGATGACCGTCGGAAGCGTCAATACCACCGCACCGTCGGCGGCTTTCTCGCGGACGCTTTTCGCGACCGCAACACCACGGACATCAGTGCGCTCGCGGGCGAACACTTCGAGGCGTCCGGCAGCGCCGAGCGCGCGGCCACGCTCTACCTCTCGGCAGCAGGTTTGGCGCGTAGCTCGTACGCACCCGAGCGCGCCGCCGAGCTGTTCGGCGCAGCGCTGAAGCTGCTCACCGGCGACGACGACGAACGTCGCCTCCGCGCTCTCCACGATCAAGGGGACGTGCTGCTCAGCGTCGGTCGCACGGAAGAGGGCATCAACTCCTTCGAAATCATGTTGCGGCTCGCGCGGCAGTCGAATCGCTTGTCGAAGATCGGCGTGGCGCACAATCGGATCGGGCGCGCGCTGCGCCAGATCGGGCGGCTTGGTGAAGCACAGAAGCATTTTCAGCGCGCGCTCGAGGCGTTCAGCGCGGCGGGTGACGAACGCGGCATTGCTTCCACGCGCGACGATATCGGGCGCCTGGCTTGGATGCAGGGTGATGTTGCCCACGCGCTCAGCGAGCTCCACGCGGCCTTCGAGCAGCGAAAACAACTCGCAGAACCGCGCTCGCTCGCGCTCAGTTTGAACAACATCGGCTCCGTGTTTTTGGATCGCGGCCAGCTCGGTGACGCCGAGCAAGCGTTCGCCGCAGCGCTTTACATCCGCTCGCGCATTGACGACCGCGCGGGCCAAATCGAGACGCTGGAAGCGCAGGGTGAGCTTGCGTTGCGGCTCGGCGAGCACGTCTCCGCTGTGGAGCTGCTCGAACGCGCCGAAGCGATCGCGAAGGCGACCGGCGATCGCGCGCGGCTTTTGCCGGTGCTCGCGCTGCTCGGACGCGCGCACTCGTGCCTCGGCAACGCGGATCGCGCGGTTTCTATGCTCCAGGTCGCGCGCGTGCTGGCCGTCGACATCGGCGACGAGCTGAGCCACGCGGAGGTGCAGCGTCTCTTGGCCTGCGCCTATCTCGCGACGAGCGATCTGCCCGCCGCCGCCGAAGCCGCCAACATCGCGCTTTCGATCGCGCGCAAAGTGCGCAGCAAATCCTTGCTCACGCGCGCCTTGCGCACGCTCGGCACCGTGACGGCGTCGGGCGCGTGGGGCGAAGCGAACGAAGGGCTCGCGGTCGATCAATTCATGAGCGCAGTGGCGCTCGCCAAAGAGACCGGCAACGAGCTCGAGCTCGCGAAGACGTACCGCGCCTTCGCGAGCTACGCGCGACGCTTCGAGAACGCGGCGATTCGCGCCGAAGCCGCCAAGCTCCGCACGATGGCGGACGAGATCCTCACTCAATATCGCCCGCGCGCGAGCGGCAAATACTCACTCTTGCCCGAGCCGGCATCCACCAGCATCGTGGGTTTGCCGGCGCTGCCGGAGAGGTTGGAACGGCTGGCTAGCTAGCTAGATTCGATTGGTCGGGCGGGACTAGTTTGAAATGTTTTTATCCCGGCGTTCGTCTGCGTCGCTCGGCCGTTCGCGCGTCGAGCGGCGCGCGCGCCAAGGCGCGAAAGAAGCTCAAAAGAGCAGCGTAATCACGACCGTGTCCTGATAATCCCCGGCTTTGGCGTTTTGGAGCGCGGGGATGCGGCCGTAGATCTGGAGTGTGGTCGGTAGGATGTTGAGGATGACCGGGCCGTAGTTACTGCTGCCGCCCGTCTTGTCGCCCCAGACCGTCATGCGTGAGGCATCCATGTATAGATTGTAGCTGAGCGTGCTCGCTCCGAGCTTCATCGTGCGCGCAGTGTATGTTCCCGAGCTGCCGGTCGAGAGATTGATGGTGATCGAATCGAGCGCTTGCAGCGCCGAGCACTGATAGGTGAGCGAACCGACGCCGTCGGTGGGAGTCGCGGAAAAGACGTTGTATGTCCCGAACGCCACCCCCGTTACCGTGTTGAAGCCGCACGAGGCGGCACGCGCGGGGAGCGTAACGAGCGCGAAACATGCCGCAAGCGTGAGGCAGACAGCGCGCTTCATCGGCTCCCCGCGTCGGTGACGCACGGCGTTTTTCCGACGTTGGTCACGGCTTTGCTCGTGTGCGAGACATGCAGCGTGACGACGCAGCTGCCGCCTTCACCCTCGGCGCGACCCGACCAAGTTCCCTCCGGGAGGCCGTCGAGCTCGAACTCGCCACCCACTCCGATGGGTGACGCCCAGGCCTTGTCATCGACCATCACCGTCAGCGTACCATATTGCACCGCGTTGAGCGGCAAGCCACGTGGGTCGAGCGCGCCGCGCACGAGCCGCAGTCGACGAGTCTGAAACACGATTTTTGCGCCTCCGTGCGGCGGCGGAGCGACGATCACTTCACCGTCGTCGAGCTCCAGATCGCTCGCCAAGTCGGGGTCGTCGACGCGCACGCGGTTGCCGTAGTAGGGCAGGAGATTCGGCAGGAACGCGACCCCTGCTGCGTTCGTGCGCGCGATCTCTTGGTTGTTCAAATATGCCGAAGCGCCGGCGACGCCGGGCACGACCGCGACCCCGAA
>FTDA01001180.1_pt1 | contig 13901 bp, 14 predicted proteins | sample 1639731 | NCBI WGS metagenome assembly FTDA01 (sample SAMEA3914869, study PRJEB12502) | metagenome | biome: forest; material: soil | place: USA | collected 2012-03-12 | depth 0.1 m
GAGCTTGAAACCTTCGTTCACCAACGCGCCCGAAGCGCGGCTGCGGTCACTCACCGCGAGCACATCACTCGAGCCCGCGACGTCCGCGGGCTCGAGTGATGTGCTCGCGGTGAGTGACCGCAGCCGCGCTTCGGGCGCGTTGGTGAACGAAGGTTTCAAGCTCGGGCCGTACACGATCGCGGACGTGGACCGAAAATGGGACTCGAGCAGCGGGACGAGCATCGGTCCTTGGGGCAAGCAAACGAAGACGACCGGCTTCTCGTTCACGCTCGCCGGCGGTGACACCAAGCTCAAAGGCAAGTGCGAGAGCGAGCTCAAGAAGCAGAGCATCCTCGGCCTCGGCGGCTCTTTCGATTGGGGCAGCACGACGATCGCCTGTTCGTGCGAGGGCGGTGCGGACAAGGCTTCGCTCGTGCTCTCGAAGGATCAGAACAAGATCTCGCTCGGCGGCACGGATTACCCAATCCAACAAATCCACAGCGTGCAGGGCGGCAGCGATCAGAGCACGCCGACCGGCTTCCGCGCGGACTCGGACGGTCCCGTCGGCGCGGTGGAGGTGCTCTATCCCGGTCAGGTTTGGCTGAAGAAGGGGTTGGACGAGCCCACGCGCGGCAATGTGAGCTGCCTCTTCACCGGCCTGATGCTGTACAAGCCCCCGAGCGACAACTGAACGCCCGGCAGCCGGAAAGCACGCGGATCGCGCGATCCGTCGTCGAGTTTGTGCAGCTCGGCGATCCGCGCTACAACAGCGGCGCACAGCATGTTCGGTAATCGTCTGGCTGCTCTCTCGTACCTGAGGTCGCAACGAGCCGTTTTCCCAGCAGCGACCGTGTAGAAGGTGCTTCGGCACCGACGGAGCCGAAGAATCGGCTCCGGCAGTAACGCTCCCGAGAGGGAGCTCGAGACAGAGAGTAGTAGAGAATGAACAACCGATTGTACGTGGGTAACCTTTCCTTTCACACCACGGAAGACTCGCTTTTCCAGGCGTTCACCCAGGTGGGTGAGGTGACCGAGGCCAAGCTCGTGATCGACCGCGAAAGCGGCCGTTCGCGTGGGTTCGGCTTCGTGTCGATGAGCTCGGAAGCGGACGCGCAAAAAGCGATCACCGAGCTGGATGGCACGCAGCTGGATGGTCGCCCGCTGCGCGTTAGCATTGCGGAAGAGCGCAAGCCCCGCGCCGGTGGTGGCGGCGGCGATCGTCGCGACCGCTGGTGAGCTAACGCTCGCACGCAACGCGCGGCGCGTGACTTCTTCGCGCGCCGCGCTCGGCTTGCCCTTCCCGTGGCGAAGGCAAACCGAATCCCCCTTGGAGCCACTGAAAGGTCTTAGCAATGCCCGGACCTCAAAGCGCAAAGAAGCGTGCGCGAGAAGCAGCACGCGTCGAGCATCAGCGCGACAAAGCGAGCAAGCGCGAAGAGCGCAAAGCGACCAAGCCCGCGCGTGTCACAGCTGACGGGGAAGATCCAGACATCGCCGGTATCGTCCCCGGCCCGCAGCCGCTCCCGCCCGATCAAGATTGGTGAGAGCGTGGGCGCTGAGCGGTCGTCGTGGAGACGCCGCTCGGCGCTGTTTTCGGGTTTCGACTCAGAGTGAGTCGGTCGCGCGCCACAAGTACCAGCTCGCGACCGTGCGAAACGGTTTCCAGCGCTCGCCGCGCGCAGCGAGCTCCGCCTTGGTCGCGATTTCCGGCAAACCGAAGGCGATCGAAAAGCCCTTCCTGACGCCGTAGTCGTCGAGCGGCAGAATGTCCGGGCGCCCGAGCCGGAACATCAAGAGCATCTCTGCCGTCCAGCGACCGATGCCGCGCACCTCGCTCAGCCGCTCGATGATCGTTTCATCATCGAGGGCGTGGATTTGCGCGAGGGTCGGTAGCGCGCCGCTCTGCGTGCGCTCGGCGAGATCGCGGAGCGCGAGGAATTTGGCGTTCGAGAGCCCGGCGCCGCGCAAGTCGGCTTCGCTCGCCGCGAGGATTTGTGCCGCCGTGAGCGCGCCACGTGCGCGCGGGAAGAGCGCGCGCACGCGCGCGAAAATCGTGGCGGCGGCTTTGCCGTGCAGCTGCTGATACACGATCGATTCGGCGAGTGCCGCGAAGATGCTCGGCGTCGTGCGCAGCTGCAATCTACAAACTCCGATGCGCTCGATCAATTTGCGCATCTTCGGATCGCTTGCGGCGATGTGCGATGCGGCTTCGGCGGGATCGAACGAGAGCGCGCCGTCACCATCGAACAAGCTTTGCTGTGCTTGCTCGATTTTCAGCATTTTGAGCTTCGTTTTTGCGCCGCCGGGCGCGGAAAATCCGCCGATTTTGCCGCCAGCCGCGAGCACGCGATGACACGGCACCACGATCGCGAACGGATTTTTTCCGAGCGCTTGCCCGACCGCGCGCGCCGAGCCCGGCGAACCGATGCGCGCCGCGACTTCGCCGTAGGTCAGCGTTTTGCCCGGCGCGATCGTGCGGGCGTGCTCGTACACACGCCGATGAAACGGCGGCACGCCGGCCATGTCGAGCTCGATTGGATTCAAATCTGCGACCTCACCGCGCAGCAGCGTCACGATGCGATCGATCGCGCGCTGGACCGCGGCGGGCGGCTCGCTCTCGGCCGCTTCCGGGAAGCGCGCGACGAGCTTCGCGCGCAACGCTTGTGCGCGCGTCTCGGGCAAAAGCAGCGCGCGAATGCCGCGCGCGCCCCAAACGACGCCGCAGCGCCCGACGCCGGTTTCGAAGAGCGCGAAGCCGTCGTGTTTCATCCACGTGACATTAATCGCGCGCGCGAGATCGCGCTCGCAGATTTTCGTGCGGCGATGCGCGACGCTGCGCGAGCTACCAGTGCGCGCGGCGCCGTCAGCGCTGAACCCCAAATCTTCGGTTGCTGCCGCGGCGTGTTCGGTCTCTAGAGGGCGAGTGAGTCATATTCATTTCATCGGTGGCGAGAAGGGTGGCGTCGGCAAGAGCGTGGTCGCACGCGTGCTGGCACAGTGGTTCGTCGATCGTTCGGTGCCGTTCGCCGGCATCGACGGGGATCGTTCGCACGGCGTGCTCGTGCGTTCGTACGGCGAATTTTCCCAGCTCGTCGAGCTGAACGATCCGAACAGCGCGGATCAAATCTTCGATCGCGCGCTCGGTGCGGATCGCCGCGTGCTCATCGATTTGCCGGCGCAGAGCATGCGCGCGCTCAGCGCGTGGCTCGAAGGCGCGAACGTGCTCCAGTTCGCGCGCGAAATGGGCATCGCGCTCAGCTTCTGGCACGTGACCGATGGCGGCTTCGCCTCGGTGAACGAGATCGAAAAAGCGCTCGAGCTGCTCGGCGATCGCGTGACGCACAAGGTCGTGAAAAACTTCGGTCGCTCGAAAGATTTCGCGCAGCTCGACGAATCCCCCGTGATGCAGCGCCTGCACGCGCTCGGCGCCAAATTCATCGAGCTGCCGGAGCTCGACGGCACCGCGATGTACAAAGTCGATCGCCTCGGCTCGAGCTTCTGGGCCGCCATTCACAGCAGCGACGCCGAAGGCCTCAAACCGCTCGAACGTCAACGCGTCAAGCTCTGGCTCGACCGCGCGTATCAACAGATCGATGCGCTTGGCGATTCTATCTGAAGCTCCGCGCGGCGTCCGCACATCGCGTGAAGTTTGATTTTTAGGGTTCAGCGCAGACGAAACTTCCGCGCATCGGTAGCTCACCGCACAACACGGACGCTCTCCTCTTTCGCGCCCAAGCGCGCGCGGAGCGTGTGGGCGGGATGCTCGCTCTTTCCTTCGCGCCTCAGCGCGCGCGATGCGTGTGGGCCGGATGCACGGAAATAAAACAAAGCTCCAGACTCGCCGGGCTGATCACGGTTTTAGAACGGCGGCGGGAGCCAACGCGACCTGACCGAACAGGCGCCAGTCGCGTGGCTCGACGCGCGTGCGGCCAAGCTCTGTGCTGGCGCAGGGCGAAAAACAGGCTGAAGACGAGACAAACTCCGCGAAACAGAAAACTTCAGTAATCCCGCCGTAGCCAGCGCTCGAGCCCTTGATGCACGAATTCGGCTTGAACGGCATCGAGGCCGACGAAAAGATACCCGGTGCGATCGTCGCGCAGTTTCACGACCAGGGCGCGTTGGTGGAGCTGGGCGAAGCTCGCTTGGCCGATGCTGATGCTGGCGATATCGGCGCGCGGTACGGCGATGGGGCCGCCGAGCCAGTGTCCGCTCTGGATCGAGAGCTCTCGCTCTTGCACCAAAACGGAGGTTTGGCGCGGGCCGCCGCGCAGCCAGCGCAGGAACGGCAAACCGATCAGCCAAAAGAAGAAGAAGATGTGGTGCTGCCAGGAAACGATGACGAGCGCGAGCGCGGCCGCGAGTAAGAGCACGCGCGGGATGGCGAGCAGCGCGAGCGTGCGCGCCGCGATGCGTACGGTGATGAGCACGATCGCGTTCGCGGGGTAAGCGAGCGAGACGCCGGGCGGCGGCGGCGGATCCACGCTTTCGGATTCGGCGGAGGCGAGCGTGGAGTCGGTCACGCCGCGTTGTACCAGTCGGGCGCCGCGGCGCCAGCGGTGACCGAGCTTGGACGCGAAGTTGAGCGACTCGGCCGTACTCTCAACGCGGCAGGAAGCTCACGTCGTCGATCCAAAAATCGAACGGGGTTTGTTCGGGGCGGGCGGTGAATTCGAGGCCGTCGAGCGAGCGGGGATCGAATGGAACGGGCTCGCCGAAGCCGATTTGAGCGAGCTCTTCCCAGCGCACGGTGACGTGCTCGAACTGCTTCCCGAGCTTGATCGTCTTCGCGTGGACGTCGAAGCAATCATGCTGGCACGTGCCGCCGAACTCTTCGGTCACGACCTGCGTCATTTTGACGACCAGCCGAATTTCCCCGCGGCCGCGCGCCCAAAATTGAACGCCCGCGTATGCCGAAGCGTCGTAACAGTGGTGCGGGTTCAACGTGAGGCTCAGGCTCGCGCCCCACTTGCTGAATTTGCTCCCGACGTTGTGCACCGCGAAGTGGCTGTCCCCGCGCCCGCCGGGGATGCGCATGGTCGAAAACGGTGTGCCGGGCGGCGGCGATTCAGTGCCTGTGCCGTCGTTGTACGTGAGCCATTGGCCCGCGCGATGCTCGAGCATGGGCGCGTGCGCATCGCCATCTTCGAAGTCGTCGATCAGCGGGCTCGTGCCTTCGGCGACGAGCGCGGGCGCGCAGCGCGCGAGCGGAGAAGCGCCGCTCGGAATCGGCGCGGGCGTTTTTAGCGTCGCGGGCGAGCTCGCGTGCGGCTCCGGCGTCACGAGCACCGGTTGCTGGACCCGGCGGTGCACGAGCAGCACGGCGGCCGCGAGGGCGAGCGTCGTCATCGCGGTGGCGACGCCGCCCGCGACGTAACGCCGTTGCCGCGCGCGGTACTCGGAAATCACGCGCGCGAACGCGGCTCGGCGCAGCGCCGCGGCAGGCTCGTCCTCGCGCGCGCTTGCGAGCACACGCTGCTCGAGCTCGCTGCCTCGTTGCGACAAACGCGGGCCTTCGAAATCATCGGCGGTCATGGGCGTACCTTGGCGAACGCGCGTTGCGCTTGTAGGCGCTGAATCGCGTTTTGAAAATACTCGCGCGCGGCGCGCAAGCGTGAGCTCACCGTGCCGATTGGCAAGCCGAGCGCGCTGGCGATTTCCGGCACCGTCATTTCCTCGAGCTCGAACGAGATGAACGCGCTGCGTTGCTCGAAGCTCATGCCATCGAGGATCTCCTGGAGATCTTTGCGGGCGCGTGACATTTCGGTGAGCCGATCCGGTCCGGGCTCCGTGCGCTCTTGTTCTTCGACGGCGGAAAGCGACTCTTCGCGCCTCCGCTTCAAGCTGCGCCGGCGCGTGGAAGCGACGCGCACCGCCGTCGCAAATAGAAACTGCCGCTCACTGCCGAGGGTGATGAGCTCGAGCTTGCGGCTCGCGACGAGAAACACCTCTTGCGCGCCGTCGTCCGCGTCCGGATCGCTCAACCCGAGACGACGCAAGCTGCGCCAGACGAAGTCGAAGTGCGCCTCCATCAGGCTCTCGAGGCGCGCGGCTCCGCGCCGACCCTCGGCTGTGTTGAGTTTCTGCGCCGGCAACGCGAACGGCTCCCCGAATCGAAAAGCGGAGAATGCGACTTCCGGCACGCTCTTACCATGGCCAGAATCGCCCGCGACGATCGGATTTTCGGCGAGCGTCTCGGCGCGGCGCCGTCCGCGCTGCCGCGCGCGATTTTCAAATCGACCGGGTAGGGCGCGGCCATTGCGGGAGTGAATGCGCAAACTACGAGGTTTGGGGTCCTTTTTGCCGTTCGTCGTCGCGGCGGCGCCCGTGCTGGCTCCGCTCGCGTGTGGAAAAACCAATACGCCCGATGATCCGGGCCTGCCGAGCGGGATTTTTGGGGGATCCGCGGGCGCGCCCGAACAACCGACGCTCGCGAGCGCGGGTGCGCCTGCAACGAGCGAAGCCGGCGCGCCTTCGAGCACGACGCCGATGGCGATTTGTAAAGACGTGCCGCAAGGTCAGCTCGCGCTGATCGACGACTTCGAGGACGGTGACTCGACCGCGGTGTTCGAAGCCGACCGAGAGGCATACTGGTTTACCATCCACGACGACAGCGTCGGCACGATCGTGCCGGACACGGATTTTTTGCCGGTCGCCGGCGGCGCGCACGGCTCGAAGTATGCGGCGCACATCACGGCGTCCGGCTACAGCACGTGGGGCGCCGCGTTCAGCGCCAACATCACGCACTTCGCGAACGGCATTCGCTGCCCGTTCAACGCGACCAAGTTCAGCGGCTTGCGCTTTTTCGCGCGCGGCGCGGGCCAAGTGCGCGTCGAGCTGCAGATCTCGGAAATCGTGGACCAAGAATACGGCGGGACGTGCAACCCGAACGCGGGCCAGGTTTGCTACGACTCGCACGGCGCGTGGATCACGCTGACCCCGGATTGGAAGCTGTATTCGCTGCCGTGGTCGGCGTTCGTGCAGCGCGGTTATGGCACGCAGGCCGCGTTCCACGCCGACGGCATCTTGTCGTTGCAATACGCCTTCGAGGTGGCGACCTTGCCCGTCGATGTTTGGTTCGACGACGTGAGCTGGGAGGATGGCTCGCCCACGCCGCCGCTCGGCGCTGGTGGTGAAGGCGGCGCCTCGAACGGTGGCGCAAGCGGTGCCGATGGTGGCGCCAAAAATGAAGGCGGCGCGAGCGCGGGGCAGGGAGGCACATGAGCCACCGAGCCGTTGCCCTCGCGCTGCTCGTCGTGTCGAGCGCGTGCTCGAATGCCGAGACGACGCCGGCGCAAAGCTCGAACACGGCGCTGCTCGCCGGCGTGCGTCGCCTGAGCTCTGCCGAGCTCGACATCGCAGCGGCGCGCGTGCTCGGACAACCGCTCGCGCTTTCGGCGGTCTTGCCGCCGGACACACGGCAGTTCGATTTCTCGCGAAATGTCGGGCAAATCGTGGACCCGCTGACGCTCCGCACTTTGTACGACGCGACGGAGACGGCGAGCGCAACGCTCGATTTGCGCGCGACGCCGTTTCCGAGCTGCGCGGCGACGGCGAACGCAACGGATGCTGCGTGTGTGTCGAGCACGGTGAGCGCGCTGGCGCGCCAAGCATTCCGGCGACCAGCGACCGATGACGAAGTCGCGTCGCTGACGAAGTTGTTCGCGACCGGCGCGGACGGTGCGGATTTCGCGGGCGGCGCGGCGTTGGTCGTGCGCGCGCTGCTCGGCTCGCCGAAATTCTTGTATGAAACTTCGCTCGGTGACGGCGCGCCGGGCACGCGCTTCTCGCTCACCGACGCGGAGGTTGCTTCACAGCTCGCGCTGCTCGTCAGCGGTCAGCCGCCGGACGATGCGCTCCTGACTGCAGCGGCGAACGGCGAGCTGCGCGTGGGCGAGAATCGCGAAGCACAGGCCGTGCGCTTGCTGCAAGAATCGGATTCGCGTTTCTTGTACCGGCGTTTCATCGCCGAGTGGTTCGGCACGGTGAACCTCGACGGGCTCACGAAAGACAGCGGCGTAATCACGGATTTTCCCACGATTCGCGCCGCGATGTTCGACGAGACGAACGCCTTCGTGGATGACGTGATGAGTGAGCAAGGCGGCTCGCTCGCCGCGCTGATCGCCGGAGGCTTCAGCGTGGTGCCGTCCGCGCTCGCCAGCTTGTACGGCATTGAGCCGACCACGCCCGGCGCGCGCGTCGCGCTGGCGCGCGTCGGCCGCGTCGGGATTTTGCAGCAAGGCGCGTTCCTCGCGACGTTCGCGCACGAGACCGAGAGCGCGCCGGTGCTGCGTGGCAAGGCCGTGCTCACGCGGTTGCTCTGCGACAACCTGCCGAAGCCCACCAACTTGAACGTGGAGATCACTTTTCCGGCGCCGGATCCGAACGCCACGACCCGCGCGCGCTACGCGCAGCACGCCATCGATCCGGTGTGCAGCAGCTGCCACGACTACCTCGACGGCGTCGGCTTCACGTTCGAGAACTTCGACGCCGTCGGCCGCGAACGCGACACGGAGAACGGACAACCGATCGACACCTCCGGGCACATCACCCTCGACGGCAAGACAATAACGCTGAAAAATAGCATCGATCTCGCCGATGCCCTCGCGGATTCGGAGGACGTGCGGCAATGCGCGGCGCGCCAAGTGGTGCGCTTCGCGGCCGGGCAGAGTGCGCCGGACGTCGAGTTCGGGTTTGCGAGTGCGGTCAAACAACTGCCGCTCGATCGCCGCGCCTCGGTGATCGGTCTGATGCTCGAGTACGTGAAGAGTGATTGGTTCATGACGAGGAAGCCGCAATGAGCTCACGCAGATTTTCTCGCCGCGCCGCGCTGACTGCGCTCGGCGCCGGAGCCGCCGCGCTGTGCTTACCGCACGAACGCGCGCTGCGCGCGCAGAGCGCGGCCACGACGGCGAAGTATTTCATCGGCGTGTACATGCCGCATGGTATGACGCGCGAATTGTGGACGCCGAAGCCCGGCTTCGACATCGCGTACGACGGCTCCGTGCTCGCGCCCTTCGACGACGCGACGACGTACGGGCAAAGCTTCAAGAGCAACGTCGTCGCGCTGCAGGGCTTGGATCTAACGGCCGGGATTTTGGCTGCGACGACCGGTCACGACGCTTCGCGGGTGATCCTCACGGGCAGCGGCACGAACGGCACGAACTCGTCGATCGATCAGTTTTTGGCCGTCGAACAGGGCCTCGGGCAGAGCACGCCGCTCGCGAGCCTCGTGCTCGGCGTGGGCAACGCGGATCCGCAGCTCGATTGGTGCATCTCGTACGCCAAGGGCGGCAGCGCGCTGCCGAAGATCGTGAGCCCGGCGGACACGTTCACGCAAGCATTCGCGCAATGGATCGTGGGCGCGGATCCGGCTGCGCAAGCGCGCGCGGCTCGCGAACGCGCGCTCGGCCAGAGCTTACTCGACTATTGGACGAATGACCTGAACGCGCTGTCCGCGCGCGTGCCGCAAGCCGAGAAGGACAAGCTCGATCAACACGCGACCGCGCTCCGCGAGCTGGAGAAGCGGATTTCCGGCCAAACCGTGGACTGTACCGTGCCCGCGACGCCCGACAAAACCACGTTCCCAGCGACGCTCTCGTATCAAGGTGGCGAGCCCTATTTCGAGACGATCACGAACTTGCAAATCGATCTGATGGTGCAGGCGCTGTCGTGCGGCGTCACGCACTTCGCGACGTTGTTCCTCGCGGATCTGAGCCGCACCCATTTCGATCCGGCCTTGCCCGAGGACGTGCACACGGACGTCGCGCATCGGTACGCGGCGTCCGATCCGACGACGGGCACCGGCGGCGATCCCGCTTCGTGGGCGCTCCTCGCGCATCAACATCGCTACGCGTACGGCAAAGTCGCGCGCATCTTGCAGCGACTCGCCGAAGCGTCACTGCTCGACCAAACCGTGCTCGTCGCGATGGGTGACATGGGGGATCCCGCGAAGCACAGCTCACGCCAAATTCCAGCCATTTTAGCGGGTGGTTGGGGGGGCGCCTTGCGCGGCGGTCAGCACATTGACCTGGGCCTTGCCGGCACGCCCAGCAACAAGCTGCTCGTCTCGATCCAGCAAGCCTTCGGTGTCGAGAGCGATACCTACGGCCAATCCACCGATCCGACCATCCTCAGCGGCACACTCGATCTGACGTAACGCGCGGCGCCCTTTACAACTGGCAGCGGCGACTTAAATCGGAGACCTGCCGAAATCCGTCCGCGTCGCCGTCGCCGCCGAAGATCCCTTGGTGCGGAGCGGGCTCGTATCTTTGTTGATCAGCGAGCCGGGGTTGAGCCCTGTGCTCGAAGTGCCCGGGCCGACGGACGCACGGATCGCAGAAGCGGGCGCGGAGCTCGTGCTTTGGGATGCAGGCGCGAGCAGCGAGCGCGCGCATTCGCTCGAAGGCACGCCAACCCTGGCCTTGGTTCGCGATGAAGACGCGGCGCTCGAAGCCGTGCGCGCGGGCGTGCTCGGCGCACTGGCGCGCAGCGCGGACGGTGAGCGCGTGATCGCCGCGCTGCGCGCGATTTCCGCGGGAATCGCCGTGTTCGAGCCGGCCTTCCTGCGCTCGCTCGCGAGCCCGCGCACGGCTCCCGCTGACGCCCTGACCTTGACGCCGCGCGAGGCCGAAGTGCTGGCCCTGGTCGCCGAAGGCAAATCCAACAAATTGATCGGCGAGCGGCTCCACATCAGCGAGCACACGGCGAAGTTTCACGTGAACGCGATCCTGAACAAGCTCGGCGCCGAGACGCGGACCGAGGCGGTGGTGATCGCAGCGCGTCGCGGTTGGTTGATGCTTTGAGCGCGCCGTGGTCGTTTCGACCCTGCCCGATCGGCTAGGCGCAAAACTGACCGATCGGGCGATACCCGAGCTCAACGTTCGCCTCTAGCTTCGAGGGATGACGAACCCGGCACAAGATTTTTCGAATGCGCTCGCCGATGCGACCGAGCGCGGAGCTCCGAGCGTGGTGCGCGTGGAAACGGGCCGACGCCGCCCGGCGAGCGGCACCGTGTGGTCGACGGACGGTTTGATTTTGACCAGCGCGCACGCGCTCGAACGCGAGGACGGCCTGGAAATTCAGCTCGAATCCGGCGAAACGCGCCCGGCGACGCTCGTCGGTGCGGATCTGGCGAGCGACGTCGCGCTCTTGCGCGCAGAAGGAGCTGATTTCAAAACTCCCGAGCGCGCGCCCGCGGATTCTTTTCGACGCGGCAACTTGGTGCTCGCCCTGAGTCGCCCGGGACGCACGGTGCGCGCAAACCTCGGCGTGATCAACGCGCTCGCCGACGACTGGCGCGCGCCGGGTGGCGGCAAGATCGAGCGCTACGTGCAAACCGATGTCGCGATCGAGCATGGCTTTTCTGGTGGCGCGCTGATCGACGCGTCAGGGCGTCTGATCGGTTTGAACAGCGCGGGCATCTTGCGTGGCACGGCGCTGACGCTGGCCGTGAGCACGCTCGAGCGCGTCGTGAGCGCACTGCTCACGCACGGTCGCATTCAGCGCGGCTACCTGGGCGTCAGCTCTTCGCCCGCGCGCTTGCCCGAGGCTGCAGCGCAAAATGCCGGTCAGCGCGTGGGGCTGATCTTGACCGGGCTTCAGCCCGGCGGCCCCGCGGAAACCGCAGGATTTCTGCTCGGCGATGTGCTCTTGAGTCTCGACGGACAAGCGCTCGCGAACATCGGCGATCTGCAAGCCGCGCTCGAAGATCGCGCCGGGCGCGCGGCTGCCGTGAAGATCTTACGCGCGGGGAACGTGCAAGAAGTGTCGGTGACGCCGACGGCGAGGTCGTAAATCATGTCGCGGTTGAGCGAATTTTCGGATGAGCTCGAGGCACTCGTGGCGGTTGCCGCGCCGAGCGTCGTGGCTGTCGAACATGGTCGCGGTCAGGGCAGCGGCATCATCGTGTCGAGTGACGGTTACGTCGTGACGAACGCGCACGTCGTGCAAGGGCGTGCCGGCGCGCTCAGCGTGCGCCTCGCGGGCGGCGACGAACTATCGGCCGAAGTCGTGGGCGAAGATCGCGCGAGCGACCTGGCCGTGCTGCGCGTGAGCGCCTGGAATTTGCCGAGCCTTTCGCTCGACGAATCCCGGCGCTTGCGCGTCGGGCAGCTCGTGCTCGCGATCGGTAATCCGCTGCGCTTCGAGCGTTCGGTGAGCCTCGGAGTGGTGAGCGCGATCGAGCGCAGCTTGCCGGGACCGAATCGCCGACCGTTCGAAGGCCTCGTGCAGACGGATGCCGCGATCAACCCAGGCAACTCGGGCGGCCCGTTGCTCGATGCGCACGGCGCGGTCGTCGGCATCAACACCGCGGTGATTCCGTACGCGAACGGGCTCGGTTTCGCGATCCCGGCGCACACCGCGGCGTGGGTGACCGCCGTGCTCATACGCGATGGTCGCGTCGAGCGCCCGCTGATCGGTATTTCGGCGCAAGGCGTCGATCTCGCGCCGCGCGTGGCGGCGGAGCTCGGGCAGCGCCGGGCGGTGCGCGTGCACGCGGTCGCGGCGGATTCGCCGGCCAGCACGGCCAAATTGAAGCCTGCGGATCTGCTGCTCGGCGCGAACGACAGCACGCTCTTCAGCGTCGATGACTTGCAGCGCGTGATGGTGCTCTCGCGCGGAGCCGACATCTCGCTGCGCATCGTGCGCGATGGCGCGCCGCTCTCGCTCTCCGTGAAACCCGAGCTACGCAAAGCCGCCTGACAAAAAAAGAAACGAGCCGCGACGTGCGGCTCGTTTCTGTGCTCGTTGCCAGATTTGGCAATCAGCTTTGCGGCGAGCTGGTCGGCATGCCCGCGTCTTTCCAGCCGCGGATGCCGGCGCGCATGACGCTCACGTCGGTGTAGCCGGCGGTGGTCGCGCGCGCCGCTGCAGCATCGGACGCGCGGCACTGCGTGCCACCACAATAGAAGACGAGCTTGTCCGACTTCGCGGCGGGCAATTGGCTCAGCTCGTAGTTCTTGCCGGTGAGGAGCACCGCGCCCGGGACCACGCCGTATTCCTTGCGCGTGTCGGGGTCGTTCGCGTCGAACACGGTGGCGCTCTTCTCTTTGGTGTAGCTCGCGACTTGCGCGACCGTTACTTCCGGAACGGCCTTCGCATCCGCGTTGCTCGGTGCCGCGGCGGCAGGCGCCGCTTGATCACCGGTGGAGGACGAGGACGAGTGACAGCCCACGGCGAGCGCCGCGCACACGGCCCCAGCCAACGACAGCTTTACGATTTTGGTCAGCATGAGCCCAAGTGTACGCCTGCTGGCAAAAGCGCAAACGACGAACGTGTGTCCATAAGTTACGCATTTTTACGGCAAATGCGCGCTCACGTTGGTGAGCGGGGACGAGTGGGCTAGACCGGGCGACCCTCGCCGTGCTGCTCGCTGTTTTGGTCGCTGTTTCGTCCGTGATGTTGGGCGCGGCTTTGTCGTTCGCGCCCGCTTCGCGCGGGCTGCTCGGCTACATGCGCACGTTTGCCACGCTCGCTGCCGTGGCCGTTGTGATCACGCACCTCTTGCCCGAGGCGCTGTACGAGCTCGGCCCGAGCTCGATTTTACTGTTCTTGGCGGGTTGGTTCGCGCCGACGCTCGCGCATTTCGTGGGTCAGCGTTCGACGCACGGTCGCCCAGCGAGCGCGGTATTGGAGGCTGGCTATTGGGGTTTGATTGCCCATCACGTCGCGGACGGCATCGGCCTCGGCACGTACACGCGTTTACCGGAGGGCTCGCATCTCGACGTGATCGTCGCGCTGGCCGCGCACACGGTGCCGCTCATCGCCGTCGTGTCGCTGGCCTATCGCGTGACGTTCGGCGCGCGCGCGGCGCTCTTACGTTCACTCGGCTTGGCGCTCGCGAGCGTGGCCGGGATTCTGCTGTCCGCGCTGGTCGCCGGCGCGACGATCGAACGCCTCTCACCGATCGTCGCGGCCGTCGC
>FTDA01001537.1_pt1 | contig 13864 bp, 10 predicted proteins | sample 1639731 | NCBI WGS metagenome assembly FTDA01 (sample SAMEA3914869, study PRJEB12502) | metagenome | biome: forest; material: soil | place: USA | collected 2012-03-12 | depth 0.1 m
AAGGCAACAGCCTCACCGATCAAAAGCTCGTGATGTGCCACGTGTTCGGGCACGTGGATTTCTTCAAGAACAATTTCACGTTCCGCTCGACGGATTTGGATGCCGGTGAGCACATCGCCGATCCCGTCGGTCGGCGCAAAGACGGCTACGATCCGAATCGCCGCTGGGTGGACAAGATGGCGAACCACGGCTCGGCCGTGCGCCGAATCGTGGATCGTTACGGCATCCACAAAGTCGAAGAGTTCATCGACGTGTGTTTGTCGCTCGAGAATTTGATCGACCCGTGGTCACGCTTCGTCGTGCGCCGCCGTGAATCGAAGCCGGATGAAGAGCCCGAGCAAGTGGAAGTGCCGCGCCTCCGTGCCAAAGATTACATGGAGGAGTTCATCAATCCGAGCGAGTACATCGAAGAGCAGAAGCGCAAGATCGAAGCCGAGCGCGACCAAATCAAAGGCAAATTCCCCGCGCAGCGCGAGCAGGATGTGCTGCAGTTCTTGACCGAGAACGCGCCGCTCGAGCGCTGGGAACGCGCGATTTTGAGCATCATCCGCGAAGAGGGTTACTACTTCGTGCCGCAGATGCAGACCAAGATCATGAACGAGGGCTGGGCCTCTTACTGGCACTCGAAAATGATGACGCAGGATGTCTGCGATTGGAGCGAGATCGTCGATTACGCCGAGAACAACGCGGGCGTGATGGCCACGAGCGGCGGGCGTTTGAACCCGTACAAGCTCGGCGTGGAGCTGTTCCGCAACATCGAGGAGCGCTGGGACAAAGGCCAATTCGGCCAAGAGTGGGAAGACTGCGACGATCTCGACGTGAAGAAGAACTGGGATCTGCGCCTCGGCCTCGGCAAGCAAAAGGTGTTCGAGGTGCGCGCGCTGTACAATGACGTGACCTTCATCGACGAATTTCTGACCCCCGAGTTCGCGATGGAGAACAAGATGTTCACCTTCAACTGGTCGAACCGAAACGAGCGCTACGAGATCGACACGCGCGAATTCCAAGCCGTGAAAGAGAAGCTGCTCGCTCAGCTCACGAACTTCGGCAACCCGACGATTTACGTCGAAGACGCGAACTACGAGAACCGCGGCGAGCTGCTCTTGATCCACGAGCACCGCGGCGTGGACTTACGCAGCGACTACGCGCGCGAAACGATGGCCAGCCTGGTCCGAATTTGGAAGCGCCCGGTGTGCCTGGCGACGCAAATCGACGGGAAAAAGGCCTTGCTTCGCTTCGACGGCAAAGAGCACGGCGTGCGCCACGACGCGCCTTGAAGCCATGAGCTTTCGTTTCGAGCTGGGCCGCGCCGCGTCGTTCACTGGCGGCGCTTGGCTCGTGCTCGCGGGTTGCGCGGGAGCGAAACCGGACGCGCCGGTGCAGAGTCCCGCACCGCTCGCGAGCGCGAGCGCGGCGGACGCGACGGTGAGCGCAGCTCCGCCGCCTCCGCGCGCACTCGCGAGCGCGCCGGCGTGTCCCGGCGCGAGCACCGGCGGCTCGTGCAAGGACGTGAAGCCGGCCGGCGCAGTCACGAGCGCGACCGCAGAAGCCCCCGCCCCACCGCCGCCAGCGCCGAAGCCTCCGCAGAACGCGCTCGCGCGCGGCAGCGGTGAGCCGAGCGACGCCGAGCTCGCCGCGGGTGATCGCGCGTACGACGCAGACGATCTCGCGGGCGCGAAAGCGCATTACGAAAAAGCCCAAAAGCTCGCGCCCAAGGATCCCGCGCCGATCGTCGGGCTCGTGCGCGTGGCACTCGCGGACAGCAATGTCCCGACTGATTACGCCGCGGCGCCGAAAAACCCGCAGATTTTGGCGCTGATCCGCAAAACGGAGGCGGCGTTGAAGCTCGATGCCGAGTACGCGCCGGCGTACGTCGAGCGCGGGCGCTTGCTCTTGATTTTGGGCTCCGCGCCCGAAGCGCTCGCGGCGCTCGATCACGCAACCAAGCTCGCGCCGGACGCAGCCGAAACGCAATCTGCGCTCGGCGTCGCGCTCCTCGCGACGGGCAAAGGCGCTGAAGCGCTCACCCGGCTGCGGCGCGCGAGCGAGCTCGATCCCGATAATCCGGATCGCTTGACCAACCTCGGCACGGCTTATTTGATCGAGGGGGATGTGGCCGAAGCGGTGCGCGCGTTTTCTCGCGCCGCCGAGCTCGAGCCGAACGACGCGCGCATCCACGGCGATCTGGGCGCCGCGTATTTGGCCTTGAATCAGCCGGCGAAAGCGCTGCCGGAGCTCGACCGCGCCGTCGGCTTGGCGCCGGATCGCGCGACCTTCGTCTCCAATTTGTCGTACGCCTATTTCCTCGCCGGGCGCTTGGAAGACGCGATCAAGACCGCGAACAAGGCCTGCGCGCTCGACCCGAAGCTCGGCTCTGCCTGGATCAACCTCGGCACTGCGCTCGCCAAAAAAGGCGATCTGACCGCCGCCGAGCGCGCGTATCAACGCGCACTCGCGCTCGATCCCAGCGATCCGCGCGCGAAAGCCAGCTTGACCGAGCTGAGCGAAATGAAGCACGGCAAGCCCGCGCCGAGCGCGCCCGCGAATTCGAGCCCGCCGAACGACAAGTAAGCTTTGCCAGACCGCCCGGCCTGGAGCATTCTGCGCGCGCCATGCCGGCCCGAGTTCGCGATTTCTCAGCCAAAACAGCCTTCATCGGCGCCGCGTTCGCGCTCGCGGCGTGCGGCAGTGAGTTCACTGCCGCGGGTGGTGGAGGCGCAGGCGGTGCGGCCGCGAGCGCTGGCACGAGCGGAACGAGCACGAGCGGCGGCAGCGTGAACGGCGGCGGCAGCGTGAACGGCGGCGGCGCAAACGGCGGCAACGCGAACGGCGGTGGCGGCGCGACGGGCAAAGGCGGCACCACGTCGAGCGGCGGCACGAGCTCGGCCGGCGCCGGCGGCAAGCCGTCGACGACGTGCGACTGCAGCGCAGGGAGCTACTGCCAAGACGGCACCAACAAGTGTCGCTCGTGCGCGGACTTCTCGCGGCTCGAGTTCGCCGCGCCCGTGAAGCTCGCCACCGTGAGCCAAACTCAAAACGGCAACGAGCGCTTCCCGCGGCCCGGCGCGACCGCGAGCGATCTCTTCTATCGCTCCGGCAAAACAGGCACGGAAGAGATTTGGTACGCCGCGAATCCGGTGAGCGGCGCGGGCAAACCAATTCTCGATCCGAATCCTTCGGACGCGGGCGTTCCGGCTTTGCTCGACGACGGCGCACCGCTGCTCGCGCCCGGCGAATTCCAGCAGAATTTCTTCTTCGATCACCTCGATCCGACGACGAATTCGCGGCGCCTGATGATCGCGACTTGGCCCGCTACTGATTTGAGCGGCGCGACGTTGGCGCCGACGCCAATCAACAGCGATGGTGACAACTTCAGCGTCGCTTTGGCTCCGGAAACGCAGCGCGCGTATTGGATGAGCACCCGCAACGGCAAGGGCGCACAGCTCGTGACCTCTGCGATCGTCAACGGCTTGCCTTCGGATCCGACCGTCGTCGATTTGCAGGTCGGCACGAAGATGTGCCCGTTCACGGGCGATGATGCGACGCCGTGGGTCAACCTCGCGGGCACCTTGCTTTTGTTCCGCAGCGTCTCGCTCGAAGACGACTGCGTGACGCCCAATGATTCGGGCGCCTACGACATCTACGCGGCGCCGCTGGCCAAAGACACCGGCCTCCCGACGACGAGCGGCATCTCGCTGTCTTCGCTGAACGTGATCGGCGGCGGTTCGAACGAAACCGATCCGAGCTTGTCGGCTGACGCGTGCTTCATTTACTACGCGTCCGACGGCGGCTCTTCGGACTTCGACATCTACCGCGCGGCGCGTGACTGAACCCGAGCCGAAGCGCTATTCGCCGCCCATCGCGGCGACGTAGTTTTCGAGCACCGCCAAGTGCTCGGGCGCGATGGCAGAGAATTCGAGCCCGACCGCGCCGGTGCCGCGCGCCATCTTCACCCAGCGCGCGATCGCTGGGATTTCCAGCAATTTGCCGGTGATCGGCAGCGCGAAGCGCACCTTCACGCGCTCCTCTTGGCCGAAGGATTGCGGCGCGAGCACGAGCAAGCCGCCGACGGAAATGTCTTCGCTGCGGCCGTCGAGCGTCGTGCCGTTCGCGCGCAAGATGCGCACCGGCGTGACATACGGCGCGCGCGCAAAGCGACGGCGCGTGGCCGGCGCGGGCAGCGGCGGAGGAGCGCCCTGCGCGCCCGCCATCGCCGGCGCGCCGGCGTGCGCAGGTCGCGGCGGCTCGGCCACACGCGCGGACAACGCGGGGCCGCGCTGACTGCTCGGCAGGATCGGCGCAGCCACGCGGATGCCGAGCAAGCTCGTGCTCTCACCGACCGTCACGTGACTGAGCGCTTCGGCGAACGCGCGCATCGAAGCGTGCCGCGCCGCCGGATCGCGCGCGAGCGCTTTCTCGATCGCGTGCCCGAGCCCGTACGGCACTTCGGGGCAACGCTTGCACAAGGATGGCACGGGCTGGGTCGAGACCTTGAGCAGCACTTCGCCGAAGCTGCCCTCGAACGGCACGACGCCGGCCAAAGCCTCGTACAAAGTCACGCCCAGCGCATAGATGTCGCAGCGCGCATCGATCTCGTCGCTGGCCAGCAGCTGCTCCGGTGCCATGTACTCGGGCGTGCCCAAAACCGCGCCTTGCTGCGTGAGCTTGCGATCCGTGGCTTTCACCTGCGCGACGCCGAAGTCGAAGATCTTGGCGACCTCGCGCCCTTCGTCGTTGCGCGAGATGAAGACGTTGCTCGGCTTGATGTCGCGATGCAGGATGTCGTGCTCGTGCGCGGCGGAGAGCGCCTCGCACAGCTGGATGCCGATGTTGATCGCGTCCGCCACCGGCACACGCCGCCGCACGGCGAGAATGCCTTCGAGCGTGCGCCCTTCGAGCAGCTCCATCACCAGATACGGCGTGCCGTCTTCGGTTTCGCCCGCATCGAGCCCGAGCACGATGCCCGGGTGACGCGCCGCCGTGAGCGCGCGCGCCTCCAGCAGGAGCCGCGTGCGGGACTCGGTCATGCCCGCTTGCTCTTCGATCAGCAGTTTGATCGCGACGGATCGCCCCGTGTAGAGATGCTCTGCCTCGAACACCGCGCCCGCGCCGCCGCGCGCGATCTCGCGCTTCAACCGATACCGACGGTCGACGATCGCGCCCACGTCGAGCTGCGCGCTCTTCCCGACGCCGGCGCCAACGCTACGCGCACCGAGGCTGTGCATTCTCTATTCGATACGGTCGGGATTCGGCGAGCTTGAGCCCCGCGCGGCAAGATCGCAGCGAAGTCCGGCAAAATCCGCGCGAAAGCGGCCCTCACCCACCTCTGCTTACATCACTCGCCGACGCGCACGCGCATGGTCCCGCTCGAAGGCGTGAACGGCAGCTCACCCTCGCGCACGCGCACGACCGCAGGCCTCTGCGACAAGAGCCTCCCGGTGAACGCGTGCAACCCGAACTCCGTGCCCGGGTCGTTCGCGTCGAAGCGCGCGTGCACCAGGTAAAGGCCGGGTCGCGCGAACGTGTGCGCCGGGCACATCTCGATCAAGCGGCTGACCGCCGATAATTGTCCGCCCGGGCGCAGCGTCTGAAACGCCGATCGATCCGGCGAGCGCAAATCCGGCTCGGGGTCGCAATGAAACACGCCGTCCGGCCCGCTCACTTCGTACGTGACGAGCTCGCGCCGGAAATAGAGCTCTTGTTTTTGCTTGCCGTGATTGGCGATCGTCGCCGTCGCGACGGCCGCGCCTTCATCCGTCGCGTCACCACCCGCGAGGGTGAACACGAGCCCGGACGGATCGGGCGGCGGCTCGTCCGCCTTGCTCGGCTTGAAATCCGAGCCGAGCGTGAGCGGCGTGCCCGCGAGCTCTTTCACGCGACGATCCGTCGGATCACCGCCGTTCTCGGGCAAAGAACCTTTGGCTTGCACCGGCTCGGCCACGAACGGCTCGCTTTGCTTGCCCGGCGTCTCCTCGCGCTTGCCGGCCTTCCACGCGACCTTCATCTTCGGCGCCCAGCCGAAGCGCGGGCTCACGATCGCGCCTTCGACCAGCGCGGCTTTCCCGAGGCAATACAGCCGTGGATCGAAATTCTCGACCAACCCCTCGCCCGGCTCGAGCTTGAGCGCGAGCGCGGGATCGACCGAGCTCGGCACCACGTCCGCGGGCAGCCGGCACACGCTCGGCTTCTTCGGCTTTTGTTTGGTCTTCGCCTTCGGATCCGGCGGCGACGTGACCTCGAGCGTGAGCAGGCGCGCATCGAAAGCCACTTGCGCGGCCTCGGTGCCGCGATTCACGACCGCGAACGCCCACGGCAGCTCCGCGCCGAGCTCCACGATCTCGAAGCGCAAGCCGAGCGGCGCGCCGCCGGGGGCCTCGCCCGTCTTCGCGAGCAGCGCGTGCGAGACCGCGGGATCCACCACCGGCGGCTCCTCTTCGGTCGCGGGCACGGCGACCGGCGCGGCGTCGCTGGCAGCATCACGCGCGCCGGCGTCGATCGCCGGCGGCGTGCCCGCGTCGTCATCGAGCGTCGCGCCGGGCAGCGCCGCGCGATTGCCACCTGCGCAACCGGACGCGAGCACCAATAGCGACAAACCCAAACCGCTCGCGGCACGCATGCGGGCGGCGTAACATATCCCCCGTGCGCGGCCTATACCCGATCGTCGATGTCGATACCCTGCGGAAGCTCGACGATTCACCGCAAAAAATCCTCGAATTCGCGTCGCTCGTGCTCTCGGTCAGGCCCGCGTTGCTCCAGCTCCGCGCCAAGCACGCGGGCGCTCGTGACACGCTCGCGCTGCTCCGCGCGCTCAGGCCGCTGTGCACCGCGCACGGCACGCGCCTGATTGCCAATGATCGGCCGGACCTCGCCATTTTGGCAGAGTGTGATGGCGTGCACTTGGGCCAAGAAGATCTGCCGCTCTCGGTCGTGCGTCAGCTCGCGCCGGGTTTGCTCGTCGGTGTCTCGACGCACGACTCGACGCAACTCATTGCAGCGCTCGCTGAAAAGCCGGACTACGTCGCATTCGGCCCAGTTTACGGCACGGCCTCCAAAGAGCGCGCCGATCCAACCGTGGGCCTCGCCGGGTTGACGAACGCGCACGAAGCGGCGCGCGCAGCCGGCATTCCGCTGGTCGCGATCGGCGGCATCACGCTCGCTCGCGCAGCCGAGCTCGCGCCGCATTGCGAGCTCGGCGCCGTGATCGCCGCGCTCTTGCCGCGCGCGCCGTCACTCTCCGGAGTGAGTGAAGCTGCGCGTGCGCTGCACCTCGCGCTCGGCGCTTCTTGATTTTTGGGGTTCAGCGCTGACGACAAAGCGCGCGCTGGTAGCTCGAGCTCCGGCCCTCAAATCTCGCGCAAACGGTAGACCATGGCTTCGAGCGCGAGCGCGGGCGACACGTTGCGCTCGACATCTCGCAGCGCCGCGAGCACGACGCCGTAGCTCTGCGCGGCGCGCTCCGCATCCGCCGGCGCAGCGCTCACTTGCACGCGCCCACGCAGCGCGAGCGTCTGCGCGAAGTACGCAAGCAAGCCGCGCAAGCTGTCACGCTCACGCCGCGTTTCAGCGAATTTGATCGCGGGCGCGAGATCGCGCGCCGCGATCGCGGCCGTCGCCGCCGAGACGAACTCTTCACGTTCTTTGATCGCGTCTTCGGAAGCGAGCTCCACGGCAAACGCGACGCTGCCTTGGGCGAGCGGCGCGACCTTGGAATCGAGCCCCTTCTGCTCCAAGATTTGCGCCACGAGTGCGTCCGAGAGCGGCGAGAACCGAACCGGCAAAGTGCGCGAGCGAATCGTGTCGAGCAACCGATTTTCGCGGCTCGTGAGCAAGATGAAATGCGTGTTCGGGCCGGGCTCTTCCAGCGTCTTCAAGAGCGCGTTCGCGGCCGAGACCGTGAGCTCTTCGGCGGCGCGCACGATGAACACGAGCGCGCGGCCTTCGTGCGGCCGATAGCCCGCGCGCTCCAGCACGATGCGCCGAATCTGCTCGATGCTGATGCCCGTCGCCTCGCTCGCGCTGATGCGGCCGCGGTAGAGCCCGCGCTCGATCAACACCACGTCCGGATGCGCGGGCACGTGCGGCTCGTCTTCGGTGATTTTCAGCGCGCGCGTGCACGCGCTGCACTCGCCGCACGCGCGCTTGCCGCCGCGCTCGCAGACCAAAGCTTGCGCCAGCGCGAACGCTGCCAGCTCCTTGCCCACGCCATCGGGCCCCTCGAAACGATAGGCATGGTGCACGTGCCCCGTATCGAGCGCGCGGTACAGCGTCTGCAATGCCGGCTCTTGCCCGAGGATTTCTGAAAAAGGCATCCTGCTCTCGATCTCGATGTCGCGCGCCACGCGAACAATGCCTCGATTTCGCGCGAGCGCAAAGCCGCGCGCGTTGCAAATGCCGGGAGCCCGGGTAAGGCTCGGAGCTCAAGCATGTCCGCATTGCCGTTCTCCGATTTGCTCTGTCCTGCGCTCGCCGAGCTCAGCTCGTACACGCCGCACGCGGGCGACTACGAAGTTCGCCTCGACGCGAATGAAGCGCCCGAGCTCTTGTCCGACGCCGCCAAAGCGCGCTTGGCCGAGGCCGCCGCAGGCGTGAAATGGGAGCGCTATCCGGACGCGACCGTGCTGGAGCTGCGTCGCGCGCTCGCCGAGCACTCCCGCGTTTCGCCGGAAGAAATTCTGGTCGGGGACGGCAGCGACGAGATCATCACGATGCTGCTGTCCGCGCTGTCACAGCCGCGCGATCGCGCGGACGGCGCGCTGATCATGACCACCACGCCGACGTTCGTGATGTACCGCATGAGCGCGCGCGTGCGCGGCCAGCGCGTGCTCGAGGTGCCGCTCGACGCGCATTGGGATCTTTCGCTCGAAGCCATGCTGCGCGGAATCGAGCTCTCGCCGCCGAACCTGATCTTCCTCGCCACGCCGAACAACCCGACCGGCAACCTGATGAACCGCGAGCGGCTCGAGCGCGTGATTCAGGCGGCGCACAAGTCCCTCGTCGTGATCGACGAGGCATACATTCCGTACGCCGAACGCGATCACCTGGACCTGTATCGACGCTACGAAAACGTGGCCATCATGCGCACGCTCTCGAAAATCGGCTTTGCCGCGCTGCGCGTCGGGTGGCTCATCGCGCGGCCGGCGCTCGTGCGCGAGATCGACAAAGTGCGCCTGCCGTACAACATGAACACGCTCGCGCAGGTGCTGGGCAAGCTCGCGGTCACCGAGCTCGCCCCGGAAATTCGGCGCATCGTGAGCACGGTCGTGGCCGAGCGCGAGCGCGTGAGCCAAGCGCTCGGCGCGCTCCACGGCGTCTCGGTCACGCCGAGTCAGGCTAATTTTTTGTGGTTCCACGCGGAGAAACCAGCCGCGGATTTGTTCCACGGCCTGGGCGAGCGCGGCGTGCTCGTGCGGAGCTTCCACCCGCGAGGTGGCCGGCTCGCGAACCAGCTCCGCGTCACGATCGGCACCCGGGCGGAGAATGATCGCTTCCTCGCCGCGTTACGCGAGCTATTGTGAGCCCAGTCACTTTTTCATGATCGCGCGCGCTCTGCTTCGAGTCGCGGCGCTCGTCTTGGTCGCGAGCACCGCTGCCTGCACCGAAGGTGCCGGCGGCGTGACGCGCATGGTCGGCGGTGTCCGCTACGAAGGGCGTTTCATCGCGCCCGAAGCGTACGCCGCCTACACACTCGGCATCGAGCACGAGACGCGCGGGGAATACGCCAAAGCCGTGAACGCCTTCGTCGAGGCGCGCGCCGCGGATCCGGAGAGCCCGGAAATTTGGGCGCGCATCGGCTCGTGCCAATGCTTCGGCAGCAGCGCCGAACAAGGGCCGGCCGCAGGCATGCACGCGTTCGACAACGGCATCGAGCTCGATGCTGACTACTACGGCAATTACCTCGAGCGCGCGCGTTGCGAAGAGCGCGCGCGTGATTTCGAAACCGCGCTGGAAGATGCGCACGAAGCCGTGCTGCGTCGGCCGCAAGACGAGCCCGCGAATCTGCTCGTCGCGCGGCTGCTGCAAACGCTCGGGCGCACGGCGGAAGCGCGTTCGTGGCTGGAGGCGTTTCAGAGCTTTCACGAGACGTCGCCCGCGATGCGCCGCGCGCTCGAAGCCTCGCGCGTGCCCGCTCGGCCATCCGCGCCGCCGAGTGATGCGCGTTCGCCAGCGACGCGCTCGGCCGCGTTCGCCGAGCTCCGCGCCGGCAAGCTCGAAGCCGCCCAAAAATTGGCGAAAAACGAGCTCGACGCCGATCCGACCAACGCGGATGCTTGGATCGTCACGCTCGTCGCCTGTGACGCCCTGCGCGACAACGTGTGCTTCGATGCCGCGCTCGACGAGCTGAGATTGCCCGCGCTCACGCCGAGCGACGCCGCGCTCGCGCTCTTGAGTCAGCTCGTCGCGCGGCGCGCGGGCGCTACGATCGCGCGTTGAAGCTCGAACGCGAAACGCTCAGTGCGAAGCGCTGGGCGCGGGCGCGCCGCTCGGCGCCGGAGTCGCGCTCGCGTGCACGGCGGCCCCGCCCTGACGCGCGGCTTGCCACCTCGCGAGCTCGAACGGCAGCTCGAAATTCAGTTCCACACTTTCACCCGCGTGCACTTCCACGGATTGCGAGCGCTGCGCCATCGTCGCCGGCGAGAGCGCCGAGACTTGCACGTTGCCGACTGGCACGCGCGGAATCACGAACGAGCCGTCGAGCTTCGTCACCGCGTGCGTCGGGAACTTCACGACCAAGACTTCGGCCAGCATGAATAGGCGCATGCTGTCCGTCAGTTCGAACCGCGCCGGGCGCGAGGGATAGAGATGAATCGCATCACCGCGAGGCAGTGCCACGAGCTGCGCTTTCATTTCCTCGCCCAACAAATCCGGCACGTACGGGCGCGAATCACGGCTCCGCACATCCAAGCTTTGCCCGAACGTGAGCACGTACGTGCGCGAGCTCCAGGCGCAACCCGCGGCGTCCGCGACGACGCTCGGCGCATCTTCGGGCACATAGCCTTCGTAGCCGGTGACGCCGATCACCACATCCGCCAGCGTACGACCGGGGCCTTCGCGGAAGAGTTTGCCGTAAAACTCTTTCGCTCCCTGACAATCGCCCGGAATGCGACCGATGATCTCGCTCTGCACCGGCGCTTCGTCCCCGCTGACGTGGACCACGCCGCGGATCGAGCCCGTGGGGCCGCTGTACGGCGCTTCACCCTTCGGGTTGACGGCCGCGCTCACGACCTTCGGATCCACCGCGGGCAGCGAGGAAGCGACCGGCGCCGGCAGCGTGCTGCTCCCAATCGTGACGGGCGCCGAGGTTTGCGTCTTACTCTTGCAGCCCGCGAGCGCGCACAGGCCCACCCAACCGGCGAGCGCAAGGGTGAGCCGACGTGCGATGATTTCAGCCATCAGCCGTGATTGATACCAGCCGCGGCGGCAACGTCGAGCGAAGAGCTCGGCAAGATGCCGAAAGCGAGCACCAAAGCGGCCGCCAGCACCAGCGCCACCACGACGAAGCCCGAGCGCATCGGCGTCGCGATCGGCGCGCCCGGCTCCGGCTCCCGCATGTACATGTAGACCATGACGCGCAGGTAGTAATAAGCGCCGATCACGCTGTTGAGCAGACCGATGACCGCGAGCACGTTGAGCTGCGCATCGACCGCGGCGCTGAACACGTACAGCTTGCCGAAGAAGCCGGCCGTCGGCGGCACGCCCGCGAGCGAGAGCAAGAAGAACGAGAACGCGAGCGCCGCCGCGGGGTGACGCTTGCCGAGCCCAGCCAAATCCTCGTAGCTCACGGCTTCCGCGCCGCGGCGACCACACAGGATCAGGGCACCGAACGCGCCCACCGTCGAAACCGTGTACGTCAGCATGTAGAAGAGCACGCTGGAAGCGCCCTGCGCCGATTTCATCGCCGCGACCACGCCGACCAAGGCGTAGCCGGCATGCGCGATCGACGAATACGCCAGCATGCGCTTCACGGAATCCTGACGACCCGCGATCACGTTGGCGACGGTCATGCTCAGCACCGCCAGGCACGCCAGCACCGGCGGCCAGCCCGTGCCGCCCCAGCTCATCAAGCGCGCATCACCGAAACCGACGAGCAAGATGCGGAGCAAGATCGCGAATGCGGCGCTCTTCACGGCCACGGCCATGTACGTCGTAGTCGGAGTCGGCGCGCCTTCGTACGCGTCCGGCGTCCACATGTGGAACGGCACCGCGCTGATCTTGAACGCGAGCCCGGCGACGACGAGGCCGAGCGCCACGAGCACCATCGGCGCGCTCACCGTGTTCGAGGCCTTGCCGATGCCGCCGATCGCCTCACCGATGCCTTGAAAATCCGTGTGTCCGGTCGCGCCGTAGAGCAGCGCGCCGCCGAAGAGCGTGAGCGCGGCCGCGAAGCTGCCGAGCAGGAAGTATTTCAGCGCCGCCTCGCTCGCGCGCACGTTGCCGCGGCGCATGCCGATCATGCAGTACACGCCGAGCGACATCGTCTCGAGCGCGACGAAGAAGCTCAGGAAATCCCCGGACGCTGCGAGCGCCATCGCGCCCACGGTCGAGAACACGAGCAGCGGGAAGAACTCACCGCGATCGATGTTGTGCTCCGGCAAGTAGCCGCCCGCGAGCAACGAAGCGAGGCCGCCGCCGAGGCAGAGCGTGAAGCAGAAGAAGAGCGTGAAGCGATCGACGATCAAGTAAGGCGCGAGCGCGCTCGCTCCTTCGAGCGTCTCGGGCCCGACCTTCCACAACGCGACGCTGATCAACGCGCCTGCGAAGAGCACGACCGCGCTGCCGAGCGCGAGCTCGTCAGAGCGACCGGCGCCTGCGTCGGTCGAGACCACGCCGGCCGGAAGCGGTACGGCGACGGGTTTGCCGAACGCTTCGGCCAGCATCAAGAGGAGGCCGCCCAAAGCGACGGCCAAGATCGGCGAGACTGCGAGCAATACGTTGAAGTTCATTGCCCGACTCCATTGAGGGCTTGAGCTTGGCCTTCGGCCTTGCCCGGTGCTTCCGGGTAACCGTGCTCGAGCGGACCGCCCTGACGCGGCGTCAGCGTGGCGAGCTCGGCGTCACCCATTTCCAAGTAAGCCTTGCGCGAATCGGTGTAGCGCTCGAGCACGCCGTGCACGCCGTCCGTCATCCGGCTCAAAAACAAGCTCGGGAACAGACCGATCACGAAGATCAGCGCGATCAACGGCGCGACCGCGATGGTCTCGCGCACGTTCATGTCCTTCAGGCGCTTGTTCTTGGGGTTATTCAGTGGCCCGAAGAACACGCGCTGCACGACCGAGAGCATGTACACGGCCGCGAGGATCACGCCCGCCGACGCGAGGCCCGCTTGCAGCTTGGCTTGCATACCGAGCGTCTGCGACACGAACGTGCCCATGACGATCATGAACTCGCCGACGAAGCCGTTCGTGCCCGGCACGCCGATGCTCGACATGGTGACGATCACGAAGAGCGCCGCGTAGATCGGCATCACCTTGGCGATGCCGCCGAACTCACGCACGAGGCGCGTGTGGCGGCGGTCGTAAATCACGCCGACCAAGAGGAAGAGCGCGCCGGTCGAGACGCCGTGATTGAGCATCTGCAGCAAGCTGCCCTGCACGCCCGCGGCGTTACCCGCGAACAGCCCGAGCATCACGAAACCCATGTGCGCGACGGACGAGTAAGCGACGAGCCGCTTCACGTCATCTTGCTTCCAGGCCACGAGCGCGCCGTACACGATGCCGCCGCCGATCGCGACGCCCGCAAGAGTGGCCGAGGACATCCAAGCCACGCCGCCCAAGAGGCCCATGCAAAACCGGATGTAGCCGTAAGCGCCGAGCTTGAGCAGCACCGCGGCCAAAATCACCGAGCCACCAGTGGGCGCCTGCACGTG
>FTDA01000471.1_pt1 | contig 13779 bp, 21 predicted proteins | sample 1639731 | NCBI WGS metagenome assembly FTDA01 (sample SAMEA3914869, study PRJEB12502) | metagenome | biome: forest; material: soil | place: USA | collected 2012-03-12 | depth 0.1 m
GAAGTGATGTGACGAGGGGCACCCATCGAAAATATTTTCGCTGCGGAGCTCTTGCTTTCGCCCCGTGCGCGAACGAGACGTTCAGCACTTTGACGAATGCGTCTGCGTGTAGCTCGTGGCGGAACTGCGTCGCGGGTGAAATGGTGGCCGCCGCGGGCAGCGCGACGTCCGACCGTTCGTGCAGTGCGTGCGGAGCGGCACGTTCAGCACCGGCTCGACGTGTCTGCCTGCGTGGGCTGGACCACGTGCGCCGCGGGCTCCTACGTCTCGAATGCGCCTTCGCCGACCGCGGATCGAAATTGTCAGGCCTGCCTCACGGGCACATTCACGTCCCTGATCAATCTTTCGATTTGTTTGCCGCGAGGGAGCTGCGCTGCGGGCAGTGAAATGACGTTGAGCGAGCACGATGCCCCCGTAGAAGGCGATGCGACCCTTCACTCCTCGAGAACGCGCGCGCCCGGTCTCGCTATTCCTGCCATTCATGGGAGCTCATTTCGAGCCGCGTAAGCACGCTTTCCCAGTTAGCCGTTCGGCGCTCGACGTGAAACCGTTCTGGCTGCGCGCGCGCTTCGGCTAGCAGCGCGGAGCGAGTCGTGCTCGAGAAAAGAAAGACGATCTCGAGCAAGCGCGGAACAATCACGATGTCCGGACACGGCGGCGGCAGCTCCGGACGGGTTCGATGAAAGTATCGCATTGCCCGAGTAACGCCGCGCCAAGCGCACAAGGCGGTTGGAACATCGAGGAACAAGACGAGATCTGCGTGCTCGCGTACGAACGAGGAAACGCCGTCAATGACCCATTCGGAGCCAGAAACGAGCTGCTGCTCTGCGAACCTGCGCGATTCACTGGGCCTCTTGGTCCAGCCTGGTAGCCACACGATCGAATCGAGTGAAAATACCGGCAAGCCGAGCCGCGCTCCGAGCAGCTTCGCTACGGTGGTCTTGCCCGAGCCCGCGTTGCCCGTGACGTTGATTCGCATGAGCTCAAGCGCGTTTGCGGCGCGCAGGGACGAATGCAGCGATTGCCGCCGCAGCCGCGAGCTTGTGCCTGGCTTGCCACGGTGGCCCGACCTGTTTGCCCATGGCCTGCAGGCATGAATCGAGATCTTTGCGGCCGAGCGCGGTTGCGGCGTGGTCGAAGACGGTTTCTCGGTCGTACCAAAATACGGTCCAGCCGCGCGCGATCGCAGCGTTGGCGAGCGCTTCGCGGTACATCACGGAATCCGCGACAGTTTGCGCGTGATTGTCGGCGATACGCTCTTCGATCGTGGCTGGGAGCTTGGGGCATTCGCGCAGCGCGATGCCGGTGATGGATCGTCCGACGGCCGCGGCGAGCGTTGCCAACGCTTCACGCGCGCCCTGCTCTGCGGCTGCGTGCACGCGTTCCACCAAAGCGATGGCGTCCGGCAGCGAAATCGATTTCGCCCAGGGGGTGTTCAGGTAGCGCCCGACTGCCCACGAGCCTTCGTGATGATACGGATGTGTCGGCCAATCGGGCCCGGTGAGGTCGATGCGCCGGCGATCGAGCAATTGACCGCCGAGCGCGATCGTGACGAGCTCCGCTGAATTGCCGTGCTCGGCAACACCGACCACTGCGGACTTTCGCGACGTGGGCATCGTAAACCGGGATTTTAGGGGTGCGGTCTTGTCACGACGAGCGAAATCGGTGCTCACTCAGCTCGGGCGTGCGGAGGCGATCGCAAAGTGGTGAGAGTCTTTAGTTTTCATTTGGTCCGGACGAGACTCGTCACGTCGGCGAGCGCGCTGCTGCGGCCGCCCACCGCGAAGAGTGTCCCCGGCCTACGTCACGCCGAGTGCATGACGGTGATGGAGCTCGGCTCGCCGATTCTCTCTCGCGCCCGCATGCAGTGGAGACACTTGGCGGTGTTCGCCGCTTGGGAAAATGAAGAGGCGCTGGACGGTTTTTTGGCGCAAACCAAGCTCGGGCGGACGCTCGCATCTGGTTGGCACGTGCGCCTGGAATTTCTGCGGCGTTGGGGCCACGTCGCCGCGCTCGAAGGGTTGCCGGCGCGCGCCGCCGAGGTCGAGCCGAGCACGCCCGTGGTGGCCGTCACGCTCGCGCGCATGCGGCTGACCCAAGTGCCCCGCTTCATTCGTTGGGGTAAGCCGGTCGAAGAGCTCGTGCGCGATCATCCCGGTACGACGTTGGCGCTCGCGGCTACGCGCCCGCCGCATACGGTCAGCACATTTTCCGTTTGGCGCTCGCAACGCGAGATGACGGACATGGTGCGAGGCTCGGATTCAGTCCCCGGCGCCCAGCGCCACGCGCTGGCAATGGTCGAACGAAGCCGCAAAGACTTTCACTACGAATTTACGACGCTCCGCTTTCGGGCACTTTCCGAGCATGGCTCTTGGAGGGGCCGGAGCGAAATCGTTCCGAAATCTTAGAGCTGTTCCGAGATCACGGCTGCGACCTGGCTCAAATCATTGTTCAGCTGATGGTCGCGCCCGTGCAAGCGATGGACGTGCGCTCGTGGGATCGCATGCGCGTAGAGCTCGACGTGTGCTGGCGGCGCGGTTTCGTCTGCCAGGCCGTGAAAGAAATGGATCGGAGCCTTCGGTAAGCGCGCGCCGAGATCGGCGGGAAATTCGAACTCCGTTGCAGGCCAGCCGCCTTCGCCGACGAAGGGCACGGAGATCAACAAGAGCGCACGCACGTTCGCGGCTTTCGGCTGCTCGGACAAGGTTTTCAGCAGCATCGTTCCGCCGATGGAGTGACCGACGAGGATTGCGTGAGCGGGCAGCTTTCCCAGCTCTTTCTGCAATGCTTCGCGCCAACGAACGTAACTCGGCTCTTCCTCGTGCGGCATGCGCGGGTAGTGGATCTCGAAATTGCTGCCGAGCTCGTGACCCAGGCTCGCGACGAGCTTGCTATCCCATTTCTCGTGCGCGCCTTTGCCTCCGCCTTGCACGAACAAGATCTGTTGTTTGTCGGTCATGATGTGCCGGAGCGTACGGCTCGCGCGCAGCGCGCGCACCCGACAAAAAGATCACATCACTCGCGAGCGGCGAATGTGCTCCGATAGATCTCCAGCTCGGCATTCGGCGACTGCAAGCGAGTGAGCCACGGACGATCGAGCGGCGACATCTGCACGCAGCAAATTCGGAGCGAGCGGCGACGCGCGACGTGCTCGAGCACCTCGAGCAGCTGCTCGAGGTGGGTGCCACTGAATGGGCAATACAAGAAGAAGACCGTGCCTGTGCCGTCGCGTCGCAAGGCTGCGACTGCATCAGCGAGCACGAACGAAACTCCCCGTAGATTCAGCTGATTTGCGCGTTCGCGCGCGGCCGCCACCAGCTTGGGTTGGAGCTCGAGCCCGATGCATTGCGCGCCCGTGACCAAATTCACGAGCAACGCAACGCGGCCAATTCCTGAGCCGATATCCACGAACACGTCCTCACTCGTGACGTTTGCATGCGCGATCGCGGCGAGCACAGTTGCGACGGGGCAAGGTAGATAGGGCACTGAGCCGTGAGGCAGCGCGGGATCATCTTCCGGAATTGCGTGGAAGCCGCACAACGAGTCGAACCAGGGATCGCGCGCCTGCGCTGGGACGCGACTCAAAGCCTCGCTGAACGCTGATGCCACCGCTGTACATTTAGCATGGGATGCGGTCTCCTTCGCGGCGAAGGGCGGTGCCAACATGGGTTACGAATTTCGCGTGCTGCAGGCCTCGGAGCGCCAACTCATGGCGATTCACGATCGAGCTCGAGTCGGGCAGCTCCCGCAAAAGATCATTGGGAATCTGAACCGCGTTTGGCCGTATTTGCGCGCAAGCGGCGCGAAGACCGAGCACAACGTCGTCGTGTATCGTGATTTCGATCGCGCGGCGGGCGTGATGACGGTCGACGTCGGCGTCGAGGTCGCGGCCGCGCTGCCGGGTGACGGCACGATTGTGCCGGTTACGACGCCCGGCGGGCTCGTCGCAACCACGGTGCACATCGGCTCGTACGCGAAGCTCGGGGACGCGAGCAGCGCGCTCCACGAGTTTTGCAGGGCTCACGATCACCCAATCTCCGGCCCGACCTGGGAAGTGTACGGAGACTGGAGCGATGATGTGAGCCTGCTGCGTACGGATGTGTTCGTGCTCGTGTCGCGTTGAGCACGCTGGATGGTCTCATTCGCGCGCGCCCAGGCGAAAGTAGACCGAGAAGCCGTAGTCGACGAAGCCGAGTCGTTTGGCGATGCTGCGTGAAGCCGCGTTTTGCGCGAGCGCGCGGTATTGTGGCAGCAGGCCCGTGCTGAGCGCGTGAGCTGCGGCGTGTGCGACGGCAGCGCGGCCGAACCCTCGTCCTCGATGTTGCGGATGAGTGATGACCGAAATGTGCGCGAGCGAATCATTCCAAATTTCGTAGCCGGCAAGAGCAAGGAGCTCACCCTTTGAATCGACGACTCCGAAATTTTGCGCAGCGCTCGGCTCGCTGCCACCGTGCTCCCATTCCGCGGGATCGCACGCCGACCGAAGCCGTTCGATCGCTTCCGGTGAAGAGATGGGTAGGGCCAGCGGCGCATTGCTCAAATCGAGCGATTCTGAGCTGCCGTAGGCCAACCATGCCGGACCGATGAGCTTGGTGATGGGTCGCGGGCAGACGGACGCTAGCTTCGCGCGGAGCGCAATGACGTCGAGCACATCCGAAACTGTCCACGCTTGCGCGATGCCCGAGACCGGCGCCACGACGTCGAGCGGGAGTGAGATCAGCGGAGCGCCGCCCGCGACCAAGATCCAAATGCCTGGCGCGCCGCTGAGCTCGCCGGTGTGCTGCTGCACGCGAGCTCGTTCCGGACGCAGATCACGCGGCGAGCACGCAAAGTCGCGCGCCCACCAAACATCCGCGGCTGCAGTGAAGGGAGCAGAGGTCATCGCATCAACGCTCGTTCTTCAACCCAGCCGGCGAAGAGCGCTCGATCGAAGCGACGAGCTGGGCGCACCCGATCGCGCCGTAGGCTTGCGCTACCATCCAAAAGCAGTGCTCACCCTCGAAGCGCATCGGGACATCAATCGGCCTGTGTGTGCCCGCCGCGCTCGAACCAATACCGCCGCGTTGGCGGGCTGCCGTCGGAATGGAGATAACTCGACTCATACCGTCCGCCGGCCTTCTCGATGGTGCGTCGCGAAGGCACGTTGTCTTCGTCGCACGTGACCAGGACGGAGGCGATTCCGAGGCTGGACGTCAGCGCGAGCCCGCGTTGAAGCGCGGCGGTGGCGAAGCCTCGGCCGCGGAACTCGGGGAGCACGCCGTAGCCGATGTGGCCGCCTTGTTGGAGCAAGAAGTCGTTCAGGGCGTGGCGCACCGAGAGGCGCGCGACGATGCGAGCGCCCAGCACTCCGACTTCGAAGCTCGCCGCCACTTTTCCGGCGCGCAGGTTGCGCCCGAGCCGGTGATCATCGAGCGTGGCGAGGTAGGCTGCGAAGTCTTGGCCGGGCGCATAGTCGAACGCGAAGGCGAAATGTTCTTGCGCCATGATGCGCTGAGCGTTGTCGAGCTCGCGCTCATCCCCGAGCTGCAATCGCCTGAATACTAGCTGGTCCATCGTCACCCCTTGCTACGTTATCCGGTCGAGGTCTTTTACCTTATGCCTCTTCGGGCAGCTGCGCGAGGGGCGCCGCGTTCCTCGACAGAGCCGCCCGCTGCCGGCTACCCTGCGGCGCCATGGAACGAGTGCTCGGTGTTGGCGGCATCTTCTTCAAGGCGAGTGACCCGGCGAAGCTCAAGGCTTGGTATCGCGACAACCTCGGCTTTCCCACGGACGAGCACGGTGAGGTGACGTTCACGAAGGAGGGCGACCCGAGCCCGTTCGTCGTGTGGTCGCCGTTCCCCGCTGACACGAAATACTTCGAGCCGAGCACCGCGCCGTTCATGCTCAACTTCCGCGTCAGGGACCTGCACGCGATGCTCGCTCAGCTGCGCGCCGCCGGCGCCACGGTCGATGAAAAGGTCCAAGAGGCGCCGTACGGCAAATTCGGCTGGGCGATGGATCCCGAAGGAAATCGGATCGAGCTGTGGGAGCCGCCGATCGAGAGCTGAGTCGATTCAGTCTCGAACGCGACGATCAGTGCTTGCTGCCGCCGCTGCCGGCCGCGGGCAAGCTCGCGGGGCCGTAGGTCAGTGGATGGCTCGCGCACGCCGCGCGGCAATCGGCGATGCCGCCCGAATCCAGCAAACAATCGTGCTCGCACGGGTTGGTTGCGGCCTGAAGTCTGCGCATGTCCGCGTGCATCGCGTAGATGGCCGCGACGATCACGAGCCCGACGAGCGCGGCTACGACGAGCAGGGTTTTCTTGAGGATGCTCGGCATGGCTCGAATCCTTCGTCAGGAGCGGTGCTACTGAGCATTATCCCAAACGCGCAGCTCCGTCGAACGACGGTGCATCCGCAACGTTGCTACAGGTTGGTTCGAGGGCTGTCCGGGTAGGTGACGAACGAGGCGCGACGTTCCGGAGCTACCTCGCGCGTGTAGATCTCGAACCCGCGGATGTATTTGCTCCGATACAACGTCTCGAGCTCTCCAAGATCGGCAATGCGCTCCTGATTGCGGGCGAGCGCGCGGAGCACTTCGCGGCCGGCTCGACGAAATGCCGCCGCGAGCTCATCGGCGAAGGTTTCTTCCCGGTCGCACAAAAGTCGTGCGGATTCGGGCAGCACGCCGAGCATGCGCTCGGCCGCGAGCTGGTCCACGATTGCTTGCGTTGAACCCGCCATCGCAATCGGCGCAGCGGCTCGGATGCCCGGACGAGCCGAGCGCTAGTGCGCCAGATTGCGCATCCTGGTGCGCACATTTTGCGCTTCCAGAACCTTTTTTGTAGTCCCGATTCGAGCCGGTTCGGGAGTGCTCAGGACGGGTGAAAGTAGCTATTGGCCGGTCGTCGACGGAGTCATTGTGGAGATTCGCGCCGGTGGTGATTTGCCGAGAAAAATAGGCAAAAAATCGACGCGCAGCGCGTTTCGGAGCGCGGCTCGAGCGAGCTTCTTGGCTGGCCTAGGGGTTGCAGTTGGGCTGTTACGCGTTCGCGCCCGATGACACGCCGGTGTCGGCTGGACGAACGCGCGGCTTCGCGCAACTGCGCCCTAACACCGAGGATCCCACTCATGCGAATTTCGTCGATGGCTTGCGCGTTGGCGCTTGCGGTTACTCCAGTCGTCGTGGCTTGCGGTTCGTCGAGCGATAGCTCTGGCGACGACACTAGGTCGTCCGGAGGCTCTTCGGCCTCGACTTCCGCGGGCTCGTCCTCGACGGCGGGCAAATCGTCGGGTGGCTCGTCGTCTTCGGCGGCAGGCGCTTCGTCGACGGGCGGCTCGTTTTCGACCGCGGGTTCGTCCTCGACTGCTGGCTCGTCCTCGACTGCTGGTTCGTCCTCGGGCGGCAGCTCTTCGACCGCAGGTGCTTCGTCGACCGGTGGCACTTCATCGACTGCAGGCTCGTCTTCGGGTGGCACTTCATCTACTGCGGGCTCTTCCTCGGGTGGCAGCGGCAATGGCACGGCGGGCAGCGGCACGGCGGGCAGTGGCACTGGCGGCGGCAGCACTGGTGGGAACGTCTTGGCTGGCTGCACCATCGATGGCGGCTGTCCCGGTAACATCAACTGTGCGTACGCGAACAAAGCGGATGATCCGATTGCGACGACCGGTGACCCCAGCCACGACGACATCTACGACGCGTGTATCGTCGATGCGTTGAAGCTCGCGGGCTTTCCGGACGCGTACGTCGCTCAACTGCTCAAGGGCCAGGCCAAGCAAGAAGGCGGCGCGATCGCTCCGAGCAGCAGCAACGGGCAAGAATCCGACGAGTGCGGCGGCCAGAATTGCGGCATGTGGGCGATCAGCGCGGGCAGCATCTCCGGCGATGATCAATCGAAGGGCGGCGTCTGCGGCGTGAACAAGACCGATCCGCTCACGGGCAAGATCGACACCTCGCACAGCTACGGTCTGTTCCAGGACACGCCGGGTTGTGAAGGCACGTTCCTGATTCCGACTCTGCCTTCAGGCTACACCTGCACCGGTACGGGCACGGCTGACATCATTCCGTGGAGCACGACGCAGAAGAGCTTCTACTGCGAGAGCGAAGCGAGCCTCGGCACGCCGAACCTCGATGGCAAAACTGTCAAGGGGGTCATCGACGCAGTCATGGATCCGTCGGATCCGTACTACAAGCTCTCGATCTTCAATCCTGCGTACAACATCTTCGTGCACATGACGTACACGTTCAAGGTGGAGTACGACCAAGCCAACGCGACCGCGACCGGCTGCGATCCGTACCAGAAGCTGTACAAGGTCGTCGCGTACTGGCTGAACGGCGACATCAGCGACAACTGCAGCGTTCCTACGGGCGGCGGGCAGGGCGGCAACCTCGCGTACGTCAAAGACGCCGTGAGTTACTACAAGACGATGTACGGCAAGACCTGGCCCTACGAAACGCCGAAGTAAGTAGAAACGCGCAGAGCTTCGAGCGACGGTGCTTAGCGATGGCACCGTCGCTCGTTGCTATTCGAGGGACCGTGCGGCGATTGCTAGCGTCATGAAGACGCTGTTCGGATCTGCGACGTAGTCTCCGAACGGCGGACACTCGCTGAACCCTTGGCTACGATAGAGCGCCTGGGCTGCGTCGAAGTACGTCCAGGATCCAGTCTCGAGGCTGAGCTGATTCATGCCCTTGGCGCGCGCGACCTCCACGATGTGACGCAACAAGGCCCTGCCCACGCCGAGTCGACGTGCCGACGACGCCGTGTGCATCGATTTGATCTCGCCGTGCGTGCGCGACAACTCCTTGAGCGCGCCAACTCCCACGAGCTTGTCAGCATCCCAGACGGACCAAAATGAGATCTCCGCTGACTTGAGGGCTTCGAGATCGAGCGCATGGGCACTGCCGGCAGCCGTCGCTGCGCGAGCCGTGGCGACGTGATGCTCGAGCAGAGCGACCACTCTCGGATCATCGAGACCGCCCGGGACGATCTTCAACATGGAAGCTCAATATCGCATCTCGAGTGCGATGGCAGCGAGCAAATCTCAACGGTGCTTCGGCTCGATCGCGGCATTTCGTGACTTTGGCACGGGCGGGTTCACGGTCGTCAGGCGATATTCGCCGTGGGTGTCGGGGGCGGCCCAGAGCTCGCCATCGCCCAACATGAACGCTCCGTTGCGACAGAAGATCTCGCCGGGATCCGCCTGAACAATCGCGCTGACTTCAGACGGCGTAAAGATGCTGCCGTACTGGTCGAGGAACTGCGCGCGAGTTTTGACGGAAGTCGAGGCGCGTAGCGGAAAATTCACGAGCTCCGCGAGCGCGGCCTTGTCGGACGCTCCGACGAGTCGCGCCACCTGCGTGAAGAACGTCGCTGCGCGCGCGTAACTGATGCCGTTTGCGCCGCAGTAAGACTCACTCTCCGAGCCGCCATCCGCGCCCACGATCACGACGTGATCATCGGGACCGACGACCGCGGTGCGACCATCACGCAAGGCGAAGCGTTGCTCAGCCGGGGCTGCGGCGTCCGCAATGGGCGTCGAGCTTGGCGTCATTGGCGAGGCCGCGATCGGTGACGAGGCAGCGTCGGCGGTGGTTGCGCCCAGAGCCGATTGGTCCGCGCGCGGGTGACATTGCAATAGCAGCGCGGCCAGTATCGAAAGGAGGACCGCGAGAGAGTAGTGGCGCATGGAGTGTCCTTCTTTAGTCGTTGGGCGCGCCGGCGGAGCTTTGCGAAAGCTCGATGCACTTGTCGACGCAGACCTCGAATTCACCCGCACCAGGCGGCGGTGGACTGCCGTTCGGATCTGTCTGGCTGCCAACGAGCTCTGTGAATTCGATCGCCGGGCAGTTCGACGCAACGACACACTCTGCGACGCAAGTGCTGACCGCATCACCGCATGTGCTCAAGTCGAGCGGCAGTCGCACGTACTCCAGCATCGCTTCGTGCTGCAATTGCGCGTTGCACTCGTTCAACCTATCGCGCGCGACATCGCAGGTCGACCGCGTGCCTCCGCACGCACCAGTGATGCACGCCAAAAAGGGAATCACGCCCACCCGCTTCGTCATTCGTCGAGCTCGCGTTGTAGCTCGACGATGCAGCGCGAGTCATCACCCGGAAAAGGCTTTTCTGCCCCGGTCGCGATGAACAGCGCCCGCCGGTACAGTCTCTCCGCTGCGGTGCCCGGCACGACCCAAAGCCGGACGCGCTGCATCGCTCGAGCCTGAGACCATTCGAGCACGGCCGTCACCAAAGTCGTGCCGACGCCCGCGCCTCGAGCCGCTGGCGTAACCCACATGCCGCCGAGTCGGCCTGTCGTGGGATCCGAGCGGTCCTGAATCGCAAACACCATTCCGACAGCCCTTCCAGCAACCTCCCCGATGTACGTGCCGCAAGCAGCTCCGGGGGAATCCGAGCGCGTGAACGCGGTCCATTCTCGAGCAGATCGCCGCGCGGCAGTCTCGAGGCTTTCGGCGAACTGATCCGGTGCATCGTTCAACGCGGCGAATCGGAGGGCGCGCAGCAATGACCATTCTTCGGCTGCGAGTTGTCGGATGCAGACAGCCATCTCTATCGCGCGCGTGCCTGCAGTTTTCGCCAACCGCCAGCGCGATTGTTGGCGATGATCTGCTTCAACATGGTTTTCAGCGCGCGAGCATTGACTTTCTCGCCCTCGCGAAGCGCAATCGTGCGGGCGGTTTTGTTGTCGTGACCACTGGTGATGATCTGGTGCGGGTCCGGCACGATCGCGCCGTCGTACAGGAACACATTCACCCAAGCCTTGGCGGCGAGCAGCGCGCAGACATTGCCTTCGAGCGTGAAGTACGGCAGCCGCGTGCGCTTGATCGTCTCTACGACCTCCGGATCTGCCGCGTGCACCAACTCGCGAATTCGCCGACAGATGACTTGCTGCCACTCTGGTAACGCCGCGATGTAAGCGTCCACCCGTGGATCGATGTGCTGCGCTGGCATTGGCTTCACACTGCGGCATCCAAGACCAATTCGAGCTCGAGCACGGCGACGTCTCCGGCTCGGGCGCGCCAAGCTTCGAGCAGGCGCTCGGTTTGGCGTGCGTCCGCAGCGGCGATCGCGATGCGGCGGTGTGGGCCGGGCTCGGCGAGTGCGTGAGTGTGCTCGGTGTGAGCGGTGCCTTCACTGCAAGCTTTGCAAAGCATCTGGAGACTGGTGCTCCAGTCTTCCACGAAGAGCTCACACTCGCGCGCGAGCTCTTCGAGTAGATCGACGGCGTCCGAGCCGGGCGCAGCAGCGGAGAGATCTACTTTTGCAACCCAAGTCGAGAGCTGCGAGGCGCGCAGCAGTGCGAGGCAGTTGAAGACGGGGACGTCCTGGCCGTTCAACTTGCGCTGGCCCGTCGCGGCGCCGTCATTGAGCACCACGTCTCCACAGCGAAATCCGGAATCCGGCAGCGGAATGCTGCGCAATATCGCGCGAGCTGGATCGATCCGCCGAGCCCAGACCACTTCCGCGTCTCCATTGGGATCGAGTCGAATCGGCGTGGTGCCGCAGGGATACTCGAGCGGACCCTCGCCGTCCGGAATCGCAATGCCCGCGCCGCGCCAGGCAGAGCGAGCCACCTCCCAACGCTCGAGCGCGGTCGCGGCGATGCCGAGATTCCACCAGCTCGCTGGATCGGTGGCATCGAGCTGGGTCGCGCGCAGGTTGTGCTCGAGTGACGCCTGCCAATTCGACTGATATTTGTAGAGCAGGCCCAGGTTGTACTCGGGCACTGACCAGTTCGGATCCGCGCGGCAAGCTTGCAAATACGCAGCCACCGCTTCACTCGAGCGCCCGAGACCATCGAGCTTGCGTGCACGCTCATTCGCGCGACTCGCGCGCGCCCGCTTCCCGAACCGCGCGAGGAGCTGCTTCATCGAGTGAATTCGTCCTGCTGGTTCGAATGGGGCGTGGTCGAGCCCGGCCATTCACGCGCAAGCAGCCCTAAAAACGCGGCATCGTGCAGCTTGCCGAGATGATGCCAGCGCTCGCGCAGATACCCCTCGCGCTTGAACCCTTGTCGATCGAGCACGCGAAGAGACCGAACATTTCCCGGATCCGTATCCGCCTCGAGACGATGCAGTCCGAGGCCGTGAAACGCGAATTCGATGAGCAGCGTGAGCGCTTCCGAGGCGAGCCCTTTGCCCCATGCCTCACGCGCGATCGCAAACCCAATTTCGGCACGCCGATGAGTAGCATCGAGGTTGAAGAGCGTGCACGTGCCCAAAACCTTGCCCGTCTCGCGCGCGCAGATGCCCCATTGAAACAGGCGCCGCGCTCGGAAAAGCTCGTGGATCCCGGCGATCAGCGCCGTGGCGCCCGCGATATCCTCGAGCGGCGGCGAGCTCCAAAATCGCATGACCTCCGGATCTCCGAAGATCGCGAATACGTCTGCGGCGTCAGCCTGCGTGAGCTGCCGCAAGCTCACGCGCCGTCCCACGAGCGTCTGCAGCTCATCACGCCAAGCAAAAGCCGCCATCACCTCCACACAGTTTATCAGTATCTAGCCGAAAAATCGCGGCCAGCGCCATTTTCGGTTCGCTGCCGGGGGGGGGGAGGGTAAATCGGCTTCGGGGTCGCTAAGCTTGCGGCATGCGCTCGTCGAGAGCTCGCGGACGACCATCGCACCCGGACGTGCTGACGCCGGCGGAGTGGCGTGTGATTCATTTCGTGCGCCATGGGCTCACTAACCGGCAGATCGCCGAGCGCTTCGGCGTCAGTCTCGACGCCGTCAAATATCACGTCGAAAACATCGTCGCCAAGCTCGGGGTCGGCGGACGCGCGCAGCTCAAGCTGTGGCGCGGCGCGCCGAACGACAGTGCGCTCGGCCGCAGAAAGGCAGTCATGGGACATACCCTCGCTCTGGGTGAGCTCGGGCAGATCTCGCGCTCGGTCAAGAACATCGAGCAATCGATCGACTGGTATCAAAACAAGGTTGGCCTCACTCACTTGTACACATACGGCAAACTCTCGTTCTTTGATTGTGGGGGAACGAGGCTGTTTTTGGAGGAGAAAGCCGAGCCCGCGGCGGAGTCCGTGTTGTACTTGCGCGTGCCGGACATCAACGTTGCGCACGAGCAGCTCCAAAGCCGAGGCATCGTGTTCACGAGCGCGCCGCATTTGATCCACCGCCACGTTGACGGCGTAGAAGAGTGGATGGCGTTCTTCGACGACCTCGAGGGTCGTGCGCTCGCGATCATGTCGCAAGTCGCGCCGGACTTGCGTGAGTTCGCCAGCGCTGCAACGTAGATTTCGGTATCGGCGCTTGCCATCGAGCTTGAACTTCGCGGCCTCGAATAAACTGGAACGACCGCGATGAGTGCAGCTGACGCCCGCGGCGTCGAAGCAGCGCGCGAGCCACGTGCTGACCCGCGTTGAGGCCGCGCCCGTCTTGTCTGCCCAGGCCAACGCGCCGCGCCAGGGACAATACATCGCGCCCGCCCAACGTACCGCGTTCAGCTCCGAGCGCTCGCCTGCCGAATCATCACGCGAGCTGGGAGCCTCACATCCGAATGGTTGTCGAAGGGGCGTCCCCCGTGCGCTGGATAGGTCACCCAGTTTTTCAAAATTGCCTCGTGCTCGAAGCCGCATTTCTCGAGCACGCGAATGGATGCCGGATTTTCGAGGGCGCAAGTGGCCCAGAGTCGCGAAATGCTGGGCATGGCTTCGATGATTTGCACGACCTCGCGCACGGCCGCCGTCGCAAAGCCATGACCCCAGAACGGCCTGTGGACCACGTAGCCGATCTGGGCGCGGTGCTCGGTTATCGTCGCTTTGACGATGCC
>FTDA01001887.1_pt1 | contig 13630 bp, 9 predicted proteins | sample 1639731 | NCBI WGS metagenome assembly FTDA01 (sample SAMEA3914869, study PRJEB12502) | metagenome | biome: forest; material: soil | place: USA | collected 2012-03-12 | depth 0.1 m
GCGTTTGGCCGCTCGCGCGCTCAGCAGCGCGACTGGCGCCTGTTCGGTCAGACTCTCGTTGGGTCCCGACTGCTTTCTAAAACCGTGATCAGCCCGGCGAATCTGGGGCTTTGTTTTATTTCCGGGCATGCGTCGGGTGACCCTGGGCGCGCGCTGGGGCGCGAACGGAAAGGAGCGGAGCGTGCGTCGGGTTGCCAGGGGCGCGCGCTTAGGCGCGAGGGAGCATGCGTCGGGTGACCCTGGGCGCGCGCTTAGGCGCGACCGGAAGGAGCGGAGCATGCGTCGGGATGCCCGGGGCGCGCGCCGAGGCGCGAAAGAGCGCGGAAGAGATCGAGACGAGAGAGACGCGATGCGCGTGGCACGTGGCCGTCACAGTCCGTTGCAACAAGCCTCCTTCGGAGCGCACTTTGACTCCACGGGGCCGGCGTTCCCGGCTATATTCCGGCCACCAAAAAACCAATGGCACAACACGTCACCTTTTCGCCTTTGCCCCCTGACGCCGAGTCCCGACGCGCGAATGCCGAGAGCTCGCAGCTCGAGAACGGGCAGGGCGAATGGACGACCGAGCGCAGCACTCAGCGCTATCAAATCCAAGGTTGGGGCTCGCCCTACTTCGCGATCAACGCGCGCGGCCACGTCGAGGTCACGCCCGATCCGGAGCGCGGCAAGACGATCAATCTGTTCGAGCTCACGCAAGACTTGAAAGCGCGCGGCCTCGATCTGCCGCTGCTCATCCGCTTCCCCGACATCGTCGGGGATCGCATTCGCCGCATCAACGAGGCGTTCCAAAAAGCGATCGCGGAGTACGAGTACCCCGGCACGTATCGCGGCGTGTTCCCGGTCAAGGTGAACCAGCAGCGGCACTTGGTGGAAGAAGTCGTCTCGAGCGGCCGGCAATGGAATTTCGGCCTCGAAGCGGGCTCGAAGCCCGAGCTCTTGATCACGCTCGCCGCGATGCAAGATGTCGGCGGCCTCATCATCTGCAACGGCTACAAGGACCTGAGCTACATCGAGACCGCGCTGCTCGCGCAGAAGTTCGACAAGACCGTGATCGTGGTGCTCGAGCGCTTGGAAGAGCTCGACATCGTGTTCAAGGCGTTCGACAAATTGCAGATCCGCCCGATCCTCGGCGTGCGCGCCAAGCTCACGACGAAGGGCGTCGGCCGCTGGAAGGATTCCGCGGGTGACCGCGCGAAGTTCGGCCTCACCACCTCCGAGATGATCGAAGTCGTGGATCGCCTGGCCGAGCGCAACTTGCTCGACTGCTTGCAGCTCCTGCACTTTCACATCGGCAGCCAGATCTCCAGCATCATCCCGATCAAGAACGCGATGCAGGAAGCGTCGAACATCTACGTCGAGCTCGCGAAGATGGGCGCCAAGATGGGCTACATCGACGTGGGCGGCGGCCTCGCCGTCGACTACGACGGCTCGAAGACGGATTTTCACGCTTCGAAGAACTATCAGCTCGAAGAGTACGCGGCGGATGTCGTCTCGCACGTGCAAGCCGCCTGCAACAAGGCGGACGTGCAAGTGCCGACGATCGTGAGCGAGAGCGGCCGCGCGATCGCCGCGCACCACTCCGTCCTCGTGATGGAAGTGGTGGGCGCGAACGAGGTGCGCTTTGGCGATCCGGTCGAGCCGAAGGCGGAAGCGCATCGCCTGCTGAAGGAGCTGTTCGACACGTACTGCGGCATCCAGCCGAAGAACGTGCAGGAGAGCTATCACGACGCGAGCCAGGCCAAAGAAGAGGCGCAGAGCCTGTTCAAGTACGGCTACCTCGGGCTGCGCGAGCGCGCGCAAGTGGAGCGCCTGTATTGGAACTGCTGCGAGAAGATCCACCACACGCTCCGCCGCCTGAAGTTCGTGCCCGAGGAGCTGCAGCACCTCGAGCAGAACATGAGCGCGATTTACTACTGCAACTTCTCGCTCTTCCAATCAGCGCCCGACATCTGGGCGATCGATCACTTGTTCCCGATCATGCCGATCCACCGGCTCGAACAAGAGCCGACGGTGCCGGCCAAGCTCGCGGATCTCACCTGCGATAGTGACGGCATCATCGACCACTTCATCGACGTGGAAGATGTGAAGGGCTCGCTCGATCTGCACCGCTTCGACGACAAAGAGCCGTACTACCTCGGCATGTTCTTGAACGGCGCGTACCAGGAGATCCTGGGCGATCTGCACAATCTGTTCGGTGACACGCACGCGGTGCACATCGCGCTCGCGGATCACGGCTACAGCGTGCGCCACGTCGTCAAGGGCGACAGCATCACGGATGTGCTCCGCTACGTGGAGTACGTGCCGGAGAACATGATCGAAGCCGTGCGCCGCCAGGCCGAGCGCGCGACCAGCGCGGGCCGCCTCACCAACGAGCAGATGCGCACGCTGATGCAGCACTACGAAGAGTCGCTGCGCAGCTACACGTACCTCACCGGCGACGAATGAAGCCGCGCTCGGCGGCGCGTCACTGCACGCCGAGCAGCTCGAGATCGTAGACCAAGTCGCCCGCGGGCAAACCGCGGCGCGGCTTGTCGCCGTAAGCGAGCGCGGCCGGGATCCACGCGCGTGCCTTCTCGCCGATTTGCATGAGCGAGAGCGCTTCGCCCTCGCCACGCGAGACATCGGCGCGCGTGAGCGAAGCGGGCCGACCTTCGAGCTCGGTGCTTTCGAAGAGCACGCCGTCCGTGGTCCAGCCGCTGAAGCGCACGGTCATGCGCTCGTTCGGGCTCGCCACTCGTTTGCCCTGGCCCGGCGCGAGCACCCGCAAGCGCAGCCCGGATTTTTGGGTCTGCGCGCTCGGCGGCGGCGCCCGCAAATCCGGCGGCGTTTCCGGCGCGCGCAAGATCTCGAGCAGCGTGAGATCCAACGTCAGATCATCTTCGGGCGGCGGTTGCGCGGGATCCTTCGAGCGGTACGTGAGCTTGCCGGGGATCCAAATGCGCCGTCGCTCGCCAGTCGTCATGTGCTCGGCGACTTCGGCCAAGCCCGGGAGAGCGCGGCGCAGGCACTGCGTCGTCGGCGCGGCGCTCTGCGTGGTGTCGGCGTGGAGCGAGCCGTCGCGCTTCCACGCGCTGTAACGCACGCGCACGCAGTCGTTCGCCTTCGCGGGCGCGCCGCCCTGCCCCGCTCCGAGCACAATGCTCGCGACGCCGGAAGGCTCGACCTCGGCGTTTGCCGGCGGCCTCGCGACATCCGCGGGCGCAACCTGTGCGCTCGCCGCCTGCGCGGACACGACGCCCGCGCTCGCACTCGGCGAGCTCGCACTCGCCGCCACAGGCGACGTTTTCTTCGCGCAACCTCCGCCGATCACGAGCGCGAAGCCGAGCGCCGCGAGCTCACGGCGCATACACCTCGAGCTCGTAGATGCGCGCGGCCGGGTCGCCGTCTTGCGTGGGCGTGATCACGTTGAGCTTCACGTAGCGCGCGTTCTCCGGCGTGAACGTGTGCGTGGTGACGCTCGCCTCGTTGCCCGTCACGTTCGCGACGGTGTCGTACGCGAGGTGGTCGGCGCTCACTTGCACCGTGAAATCCCGCGTATTCATCGCGAAGGCTTCGCCGCCGGCGTTCGCGTGGCGCACGATCACGCGCCCGATGCGCGTGCTCGCCCCCAAATCCACCTCCAGGTATTTGGTCGCTGCGAGCGAGCACCATTTGTCGCCGTTGCCGAGGATCACGCTGCCGTTGACGGCGTTCGCCGGCCCTTCGGTGGTCGCGCACGCGGCGCTACCGTTCGCAGCTTTGTTCAGCGCGAGGTTCGGCGGCGGCGTCGGGCGCAAGCCGTACACCGAGATCAAGTGCGAGAACGAAGCGGCGTAGACCTTGCCGTTCACGACCGTCGGGTTGCTGAATTTGGCGAAGTTGAGCGTGCCATCCGCCGGAGCGAGGCTCTCCCACAACAAATTCAGATTCTCCGCGTCGTAGGCGCGCAGCACGCCGGGCACGATCGCTTGGTTGGCATCGCCGACGCGCGGCGTGGTCGCCCACACGATCGCGCTGTGCGCCGCTGCGCCGTTCGCGGACAGCGTGAGCATCCCGCCGGGCATGCCCTCGGGCGGCAGCACATTGCTCACGAGCGCCGACGGCACGTCGAGCTGGCGCGTGCTCGGATTGTAGTGGAACGCGCGCAGGTAATCGTTCTCACCCGAGAGGTAGACGAATAGCCCGCTCGGACCGGTCCACTGCGCGAGCGAGTTGTGGATGTGATGCGTCGCGTCCGGACGCACCGTCGGATCCACGGCGGCGAAGCTCTGCAGGATCTGCGTGTCGTTCGCCACCTCGTGCCCGAGGCTCGCGCTCGCGGGATCGAGCAAGTACAATTTGCCTTCTTTTCCGCCGCCGACGAGCAGATTGGGCCCGTTCAGCCAGCTCGGACCGGCCGAGCCCAGATCCCAATCGTACGCGTTGATCGTGTCGTAGTTCGAGGGCGTGAACCAATCGAGCAGCGCGGTCGTGCGCGGCGCGAGCTTGACCCAGGATTGCCCGAAGTTGGTCACGCCGTCGAACGTGCCGTTCCCGGTCATGAGGTAGACGTTGCCGCTCGCGTCGAACACGGGCGCGGCGCCGGCTTGCCAGATGCCGCCTTGGCTGCCGTCCGGCGTGTCGTTGAACACGCCGAGCTGCGCGAGCGAGCTCGCGTCATAGGCCATGAACCAACCGTGATAGGTGCCCGTGTCGCAGAACGAAGACCAGCCGAGGTAGACGGCGCCGTTCGAAAGCGCGAGCGACATGCGCTGGTTTTGCACCACCGGATCGAACGTGACCGTGACTCCGCCCTTGGTTTTTGCGGTCCCGCCCAGCACGACAGGGCTATTCGTGCGCTCGACGCCGGTCGCCATGTCCACCGCGTGCAGGCGTTGCAGCGTGGTGCCGGCCGCGCCTTCGATCGTGCGCGTCACGAAATAGAGCGTGCGCGTCACCGGATCAATCACGGGCGTGGCCACGCTGCCGATGTTGCCGCCGTAATCGTTGTACGTGCCGCACGCGGAGCCCACGTCATTGTGATTCGTGGGTCGCCCGGTGCCGTTGAAGTTCAGTTGCCACAAGGGCGCGCCCGCGGCGTCCGCGTCGAAGGCGTAAATCGAGTTGTTCACCGTCGCGGCGTAGATCACGTTGTGCGTGCTGCCGGCGATCGCCGTGTTCGGCGCGTACAAGATCTGCGCGTACACGTCGTCATCGACCGTCAAATCGAAGACCTTGCCGAAGCTCGCGCTATTCACGTTCGCGGTCGTGAGCGTGGTCTCGGACAAGTTCGCGTTCGAGCGCTGATTGTCGTAGCTGCGCGTGAGCACACTGACGGCGCTGCTCACTCCGCCGCTCCCGCTCACGCCAGCGCCACCGCTGCCTGCGCTGCCGCTCACTCCGCCGCTGCCCGCAGCTCCACCGACGCCCGCGCCGCCGACACCACCGGCGCCGCCTCCCGCAACTCCCGCAGCGCCGGCAGTGCCGCTCGCACCACCGCCTGCGGCGCCCGCGCTGCCGCCAGAGCCTCCGTTTACAGATCCGGCAGCGCCCGCAGCGCCGCCGTTCAACGCGCCAGCACTGCCGCCACTCGGCGCGCCGCCGCCGCTCGAAGCTCCAGCGCCGCCGTTGCTCGCGCCCGCGTTGCCAACTGCCCCGCCGTTGCCGCCTTTCGCAGCGCCGCTCGCGCCAGCCGTCCCCGAATTCGCGCTCGCGCCTGCGTTGCCGCCGCTGTTTACGCCAGCCGCTGCGCCGCTCGCGCTCGAGTCATCAGCGCTCGAAGAGCCGCACGCGATCACGCTCGCCGCCGCCAGAATCAGCGCCCCCCACCCAATCACACTTTTCGAGCTCAGCATGTCGTGACTAGCATTTGCCGAGCGCCGCGCGCGCGTCGAGCAAAAACGTGCTCGAAACGCAGCCGCGCGCAGGCTCGCTCACGCCGCCACTGGACGGGCGAGCGCACGAAGTCGAAAGGAAACCAAAGGTAGTGTCGTTTCTTCTCTTAAGCAGATCACAAATGTTGTGCGGGCTCGCCAGCGCGCTCGTTCTCTTCGCCTGCAAGCAGCACACGGACGAAACACCGCAGCTGCCGGTCAGCGCGCGCGCCGGCGTTTCCGCGACGCCTCCCGTCAGCTCGAGCGAGCCGTACGCGAGCGCGAAAGCCAAAGTCGCGAGCGGCGTCGCGACGAACGAAGATCGCCGCACCGCGTGCAGCTTTCGTTCGGGCGCCAAGCCGCGCGACACCGTCGACGCGCAAGATCCGACCGGCGACAAGATCCCGATCGACCATTTCATCGTCGTCCTGCAAGAGAATCGCTCGTTCGATCAATACTTCCAGGCGTTGCCGCAAGCGGGTCAGCCGGACGTCGACGTCGCGCCGCCGAGCTACGAAAATCCGGACCCCGCGGGTGAAGGCGAGATCGTGCACCCGTACTTGCTGACGGACGCGTGCATCCAAGACGTGCCGCACAATTGGATCGCCGTGCATCACCAGCTCGCGGACGGCAAAATGACGGGCTTTCTGGCCGCGGCGAACCCCGACGGCAAACGCGCGCTCGGCTACTACGACCAAACCCTGCTCGGGTACTACTACGCGCTCGCGAACACCTTCGCGATCGGTGACCGCTACTTCGCGTCCGTGCCCGGACCGACGTTTCCGAACCGCATGTTCTTCTTGTCCGCCACCTCGTTCGGACACGTCAAGAACACGCCGCCGCCGCCGCGCGACGAAGAGAGCACGCTCTTTCACCAGCTCGAAAAGAAAGGGCTCTCGTGGGTCGTCTACTCGCAGGGCAGCACGTTCGAAGAAGACATGTACCCGCGCTTGCACTCGGAGAAGGGCGAACACTTCCGCCCGCTCGCCGACTTCTACACCGACGCCCTCGCCGGCCGCTTGCCGTTCTTCACTTGGCTCGAATCGACGTACGAAGGCGAATTGCCGAGTGACGAGCACGCGCCCGCGAACGTGCAAATCGGACAAGCGTTCACCGCGCGTGCGATCGCGGCGGCGATGAACAGCACCACTTGGTCGAGCACCGCGCTCTTCGTCACCTACGACGAGCACGGCGGCTTCTACGATCACGTCACGCCGCCGCACGCCTGCCCGCCCGACGAATCCCCCCCGAATTTGAAGGGCATCAGCACCGCCGTGCGCTTCGATCAATTCGGCGCGCGCGTGCCGTTCATCGTCGTCTCGCCGTTCGCGCGGTCGCACTTCGTGTCCCACCGCGTGCACTCGCACACGTCGATCTTGCGCATGGTCCAAGCGCGCGCCGACTTACCCGCGCTCACCGATCGCGACGCCAACGCCGAGCCCCCCTTCGAAATGTTCGACTTCGACCATCCCCCGTTCAAGATCCCGCCCAAGCTGCCGGACGCTGTCGTCGATGAAGCGCAGAAAAAACGCTGCATCAACGTGGCCCGCGAAGCTCAGGCCAAGGCGAAGAAGGACGCGGCGCACCCGAGCACCGGCTAAACGCGACGGCGCGCGGCGCAGCCGAACGATGAAGCGCGGACGTCTGGCGCGCGCGCTGCTCCGCTGGCTCGGAGTTGTAAGTCCCGCCCGGGACTTACAGTTGCAAGCGCAAACACCCCTGGCGCCGAACGCTGGCGCGACGCGCACGCGAAGGCATTGCGAGGGGTTCGCCCCCTCGCAATGTCGAAATTCGATCTCCCCCACCCCGCGAACCGTCACCTGAAGTCGAATTTCGACTGATCGACGGGGGTCGCACCGCCTCTCGAAGTCGAATTTCGACTTACCCGAGGGGTTCGACCGCCCCACAAAATCAAAATTCGACTGCGAAGGCAGGCTCCACCGTGGAATGCCCCTCGAGCGTGGCGCGTTTGTTGGACTTCGCCGAAGCCCGTTCGGTACCATTCTCTTTGAAGCATGAAGAAGCTCGACCTTTCGCCGCTGCCGCCCGCCTCTCGTCGCACCCGCATGCTGCTCGCGGGCGTGGGCGGCCTGGCGGTTTCGACGCTGGCCGGCACCGGGCGCGCGGACATTTATAAGCAAGTCGGGCCGGATGGCGTGATCAGCTTCACGAACACGCCCGCGCACGGCAGCAAGCTCTATTCGAGCGACAAAAAAGCGCCCGTGTTCATGCCCGCGGACGACTCGCCCGAGCGCTTCACACGCTACGACGAATACATCCGCCAAGCCGCGACGCTCTATCAAATCCCGGAAGAGCTGGTGCGCGCGGTCATCCGCGTCGAAAGTGACTTCGATCCGCGCGCGGTCTCGCCCGCGAACGCGCGCGGCTTGATGCAGCTCGTGCCCGAAACCGCCGAGCGCATGCTGGTGACCGATTCGTTCGATCCGCGCCAAAACATCTTCGGTGGCGTGCGCTACCTGCGCGTGCTCGCGAACCTCTTCAACGGCGACATCGAGCTCACCATCGCCGCGTACAACGCGGGCGAGAACGCCGTCATCCGCTACGGCGGCATCCCGCCGTTCCAAGAAACGCAGGACTACGTCGTCAAAGTCCTCGCGAATTACCGGCAATACCGCAAACAAAGCGCGCTCTGACGCGCGCTCGGGCTCTCCGCCCTTCTTTGTTTTGGGGTCGCCTCGCGGCAGCCCGCGTGCGCAAAGTGTCGCGCGGCGCTAGGTAACGCTGGGCGGTCGGGGACGATGAAATACGGATTCCTTCTCTTCGTATCGGCGAGCGCGGTCGGCTGCGGCGGACGCGCGAGCGAAAGCTCGAACACCGCACCCGATGGCGGCTCGACCACTTCCAGCGCGACGTCCGCGTGCGTCGCGACGGTCGACGCGGGACCGCCGCCCACGGGGCGCGTCCCACTCTATCACCGCGTCGCAGCTTGCTGCCCGACCCAGCGCCCGCCCGGTACCGGTCCGGAGCCGTACCCACCCGGGCTGGCCGCGCGCAGTCCCGACGGCGGCGTCGCTTGTACGACCGACGCCGAATGCACGGCCGGCAAGAACGGCCGCTGCTTCCCATTCGAAGACTTCGGCCCCGGCGGCTGCTCGTACGACGAGTGCAGCACTGATTCGGATTGTCCATCCGGCTCACCCTGCGAATGCCGCAGCACCCAGGCGAGCGACAACGGCGCCAACGTGTGCGGCCCCGTCGGCAATTGCACGGTCGACTCCGATTGCGGCGCAGGCGGCTTCTGCTCGCCGTCTCAGACGGGCGATTGTTTCAGCGAGCTCTCTTATTACTGTCGCACGCCGGGCGACACGTGCCTCGACGACACGGATTGCCCCGCGCCCACCGGCAAGCAGCCGGACGCATACATCGCCGAGTGCGCGTACGATCCGAGCGTGCAGCATTGGGCGTGCACGCAACTGGTGTGCTTGCCGCCGTAGCGCGCGCGCAAAGTGTCGCGCAACTGCGGGCAGCGCTGGCACAAGCTGGCGCAATCACGCGACCATCTCGCGCTTTTTCGAGGGTCCGCTTTTTGCGTTCTTCGAGCCCATCCACATGACTCACCGTCTCATCTCGACCGCAGCGACGCTCGCGCTCGTCTCGAGCCTCGGCTGCGGCGGACGCGCGAGCGAAAGCTCGAGCTCCGGCGCTGGCGCGACCGGCGGCGGCACGACGACTCCGAGCGCTGGCGCGACTGGCAGCGGCGCAACCGGCGCTGGCGCGACCGGCGGCTCGATCATTTCGGGCTCCGGCACCTCGGGTTCGACTTCGACCCTCGCGAGCTCTCCCTGCCCGGACATGACGATCGACGCGGGGCCGCCGTCGGCCAGCCGCGTCCCGCTCAATCACCGAGCCGCAGGTTGCTGCTCCGTGCCGCGCGCGCCCGGTCCGGGTCCGGAACCGTACCCACGTGGCGTGGCCGGCACCGCAGCCGACGGCGGCATCGCTTGTGCGACGGACTCGGAGTGCACTGCCGGCACGAACGGTCGCTGTTTTCCGTTCCAGGGCACCCTCGGCCCCGGCGGCTGCTCCTACGACGAATGCGCGAGCGACTCGGATTGTCCGTCCGGAACGCCGTGCATCTGTCGCAGCGGCGACTCTGACAACGACCCCAACGTGTGCGCGCCAGGAGGCAACTGCGCGGTCGACTCCGACTGCGGATCGGGCGGCTTCTGTTCACCGACTGAAACGGGGTGTTTCAGCCCGTATCGCTACTTCTGCCACACGCCCGAAGACACTTGCCTCGACGACTCGGATTGCCCGGGCCCCAACAGCGTGCCCATTGCGGCTCGCGGTTATTGCGCGTACGATCCGAACGTAGCGCATTGGGCGTGCACGCAACTGCTGTGCTTCGCGCCGTAGCGCGCGTTAAGCCTTTTTCGGCGCTTTGCGCGGCCGCTTCTCGCCGTACAACGCGAGCGCGCCTTCGAGCTCTTCGCGCACGCGTTCGGCGAGCTCTTCTGGCTCGACGACTTTTGCGCGCGCGCCCCACTCGAGCACCCACGAACTGACTTGGTTCAGGTTGCCGACGGTCATCGTCAAGCGCACGCCGCCGCCCGCGATCGCGGCCAGCTTCTGCGAGTGGTGCACCTTGCGCATGCGCACGTATTCGGCGGCCTTCGCGTCGAAATCGAGCACGACTTTGTGCGGCTTCGGATCTCGCCAAATCCCGAACTCGCCCTGGAAGTATTGATCGATTTGAAAATCCGCCGGCAGCTCGAAGCGCTCGGTGGTGGCGCACTCGGTGTCCCGCATGCGGTCGAGCAAGAACGTGCGGATCTCGCCGCGATCCACGTGAAAGGCGACGCAGTAGATCGAATCCCGGTGCAGCACGAGCGCGTACGGGTGAATCGTGATGCGCGCCTCGTCGGTTTTGGCGGCGCTTTTGTAGGCGAGCCGGAGCGGGCGCAAATCCGAAACCGCTTGGAAGAGATCGTCGAGCTCTTCCGTCTTTTCTGCGTAATTTTTGGGCGCGTGCGGCAGGTACAAGAAGCGATCTTCGAGCCGCGCGTCGGCCAGGCCGGCGTTCGGGCCGCGACCGGGGCGCTGCGCGAAGGCGAGCAGTTTGCCGACCGCGAGATCGATTTCTTCGAAGAGCGCGGAGCCGCGCATGGGCTCGAACAGGCGGCGCGCGGCGAGCAGCGCGTACGCCTGCGTGCGGCGAAGCTCCACTTTGCGCGGCACTTCACCGGAGCGCACCTTCCAAAGCAGCGGCCCACCGCCGCGCGAAGGCACGCTCTCGAGATCATACTCGCGCTCAATCTCCTTCAAGTAGCGGCGCATCGAGCGCACCGTCACGCTGAGCGCGTCCGCCAAGTCATAGAGCGAGATGCCGCGCGGGTGCTTCTCCAAAATCTCGCGCAAGCGATCGAGCCGACGATGCTGCGTGAATTTGCCTTTGGGCCTGCCGCGCGCGCGTTCCAAGATGAAGACGGAAAATACTCCAATCGCACGCGCGCGTTCGAAAAAAGAGCGCCGGTTCGGGCTTTCGCGGGGCGCGCTGGTGTAGGCTCGCGCGCGCATGAAAGGCTCGTTCAATCCCGTCGCGATGCTGCGCACCAAGCGCGACGGAGGCGCGCATTCCGCCGAGGAAATCACGGAATTCATCGAGCAGTTCACGCGCGGCGCCGTCGCCGACTATCAGCTGAGCGCGTGGCTCATGGCTGCGTTCCTGCGCGGCCTGAGTGATGACGAGACCGTCGCGCTGACCTCCGCCATGCTGCATTCGGGCAAGGTGCTGGCCTTGCCGTCCGTGCGCGCAGTCAAGGTCGACAAGCACTCGACCGGCGGCGTGGGCGATAAAATCAGCATTTGCTTGGCGCCGCTCGTCGCCGCGTGCGGCGTCGCGGTGCCGATGATTTCTGGCCGCGGGCTCGGGCACACCGGCGGCACGCTCGATAAGCTCGAAGCCATCCCCGGCTACCGCGTCGGACTCGATGCCAAGAAATTCGAGCGCACGGTGCGTGAGGTCGGCGTGTCGATGATCGGGCAAACGGCGGAGCTCGCGCCCGCGGACCGCCGAATTTACGCGCTGCGCGATGTCACCGCGACCGTCGAGTGCATCCCGCTGATCGTGGCCAGCATTCTGTCGAAGAAGCTCGCCGAAGGGATCGATGGGCTCGTGCTCGACGTCAAAGTCGGGCGCGGCGCGTTCATGAAAGACGCAAAATCGGCGCGCGCGTTGGCCCAAGCGCTCGTGCGCGTCGGGCGGCGCGCAGGCAAGCGCGTGGTCGCGCTGCTCACGGACATGAACGAGCCGATCGGGCGCAGCGTCGGCAACGCGCTCGAGACGCGCGAAGCGATCGAGGTTTTACGCAATGCGGGCCCGCGTGACACGCGCGAGCTGACGCTCGTGCTCGGCGCGGAAATGTTGGTCTTGGGCCACGCCGAGCGTTCGCTCGTCCAGGCGCGCGCGCGGCTCGAACGCGCGCTGGCGGACGGCTCCGCGTTCGAGCGCTTCTTGCGCATGGTGCGCGCGCACGGCGGCGACACGCGTGCCGTGGAAGATCCCGAGCGGCTGCCACGCGCGAAAGCGCAGCTCGAGATCCGAGCCGAAAAGAGCGGGCTGCTCGCGAGCTGTGACGCGTACGAGCTCGGCCTCGCGAGCGTCGCGCTCGGCGCGGGCCGCACGCGCGCCGATCAAGCCGTCGATCCCAGCGCGGGCATCGAGCTCCGGGTGCAGCGCGGCGATCGCGTCGCGCGCGGAGATGTGCTTGCGGTCGTGCACGCGCGCAGCAAAGCGCTCGCGGCGAGCGAGTCCGCGCGCATCGCGAGCGCGTTTCGCGTGAGCCCCCAAAAACCAAAGCCCGTGCCGCTCGTGCTCGAGCGGATCGCGAAGTGATCAGCCGAGCGCGCCGACGATCGCGTCCGCGACGCGCGTCGCGATTTCCCGCGCGCGCGCTCCCTGCGCGACGAGCGCGGACATGAACTTCGGCAGCGACGTGCGATCGCCCGCTCGCAAGAGGTCGGCCTCCCAAGTGGCGTGGAGCGATGCCACACGCGGGCGCGAATCCGGCTGAAATTCCGGGGAACGGCCGTAAAAATCCGAGCGCCAGCAGGGCAGCTCCGAGCCGGGCATCCGCTTCTCGCTGAGCACGAGCTCGAAGCCGAGCGTCTCGAGCGCGCGCGCAGTGTGGCGGCTCGATTCATTGTTCGGCGGGATGTAACACGTCGGCGTGCTGCCGAGCCGCGCCGCGAGTAGCTCGCGACCGCGGCGCAACGTGTCTTCGACCTCGGCGGCGCTTCGCCCCGCGAACTCGTCGAAGCCCGTGACCGTGCCGCGCTGATTGAAGCGATCATCAGCCGCGATCAAGATCTGCGAGTGCTTCGCGTAGCCGTGCTCGAAGCCGTGCATGGCGGCGACCACATGGCGCAAGCCGCGCAGGAACTCGACCATCGCGTCCGTCAAAATCGCGGGCACGATGCCGAGGTGAAACGGCACGCCCGCGGCGTCGATCAACGAAAGCGCTTCGTGCAGCGAGCTCAAGTCTTCGAGGATCGGGCGCACACCCGTCGGGTAGTCATCGACGCGCAAGAGCGGCTCACACAAATCCCCGCGAAAAAGCCAGAGTTTCGCGCTCCCGAGCGCGGCTTGGCCGAGCGCGCGCTCGGCCGGCAAGCGCGGCTCGTTCGAATCCAGAATCACGAGCAGCTGGCACGAAGCGAGCGCGCGGTGATAGCGCCCACTCGCGTCACCCGGGAGCGCGCTCAGCCGTCCGAGCACGAGCGCATCACACGGCTCGGGGCTGCGATATTGCAGCGACCATTTGCGCGCGGTGATCGCC
>FTDA01001855.1_pt1 | contig 13570 bp, 12 predicted proteins | sample 1639731 | NCBI WGS metagenome assembly FTDA01 (sample SAMEA3914869, study PRJEB12502) | metagenome | biome: forest; material: soil | place: USA | collected 2012-03-12 | depth 0.1 m
CCGAGCGCGGCGCCCGCGCTCACGTACGGCGCAGCGCCCCGATAAAGCCGCGCTTCCTCGCCGGCGTTGACCGTGCTCGGTTTCCCGTTGTTCGAGCTCAACGTCGCGCTGCCGCGGATCACGTCCAAGATCGCGAAATCTTCGCCCGCGCGCAGCGAGGCCTTGCCGCTCGCGAGCTCGGCACTGCCGTCGCTCACGTCGAAACGCGCGTGCGCCGGCGTTTTCGCGCCGAGCTCGACGACCACGGAGCCGCGCGTCAAGCGCGCATGCCGACCGGCGTTGCTCGGCAACGAAAGCTCCGTATCGTGATCGAGCGCGATCACGCTGCCGCTCGGAAACGCGATCTCGGCGCTCGCGTGCGCGCCGGTGCGCAAAAGCGAGCCGGCGGGGACGGCCGCGCCTTCGATCGCCGCGGCGCAGGCGTTGCCTTGAGGATCGCAAATTTGCAGATTCGCGCTCGGGCCTTGTCCGATCAGGTGCTGCACGGTGCCGCGCTCGGCCGTCGCTTCGACGGGCTTCGCTTTCCGCGTGCAACCCCCCAAAAATATAAGACCGATGAGAGCCAGGGCGAAGGCCGGAGCGCGGCGAGCAGAGCGAGAGCGCAGAATGGTCATGGCAGCGTTCCTCTAAGAACGGAGCGCGCCCACGCGCGCTTTCACCCTGATACGCGGCCTTGGCGCGAAGGATTTATGGCTCGGCCAACAATCGAGCTTGTGCGGGCTTTTTCCAGGTAGGCCGAGGTGGGTGCGGGCGGCGAAAGCTTTGGTAGGCTGGCTCCGCGATGCCCGAGCTGCCCGACGTGTCGGTGTACATCGAGCGGCTCGACGCGCTCTTTCGCGGCCAATTGCTCGAAGGCACGCGGCTGCGCAGCCCGTTTTTGGTGCGGAGCTTCGAGCCGCCGCTTTCGGCCGCGCACGGCAAGCGCGTGACCGGCTTTCGTCGTCTCGGCAAGCGCATCGTGTTCGAACTCGAGGAAGATCTGTTTTTGGTCTTCCACTTGATGATCGCGGGCCGCTTTCATTTGAAAGACAAAGGCGACAAGCTCGCCGGCAAAGCGCCGCTGATTGGTTTGGATTTTCCGGAGCACACGCTCGTGCTCACCGAACAAGGCACGAAGCGGCGCGCGAGCTTGTTCGTGGTGCGCGGTGAAGCGGGGCTCGTTGAATTTTCGCGCGGCGGGCTGGAAGTGCTCGGCTCGAAGCTCGCCGATTTCCAGGCCGCGCTCGTGCTCGAAAATCGGACGTTGAAACGCGCGCTCACCGATCCACGCTTGTTCAGCGGCATCGGCAACGCCTACTCCGACGAGATTTTGCACGCCGCGAAGCTCTCGCCCGTGAAGCTCACGCGCAACTTGTCGGACGAAGAGATCGCGCGCTTGCATTGCGAAACCGAGCGCGTGATGAACTGGTGGATCGCGCATTTGCGCGCCGAGGTGGGCTCGGGCTTTCCCGAAAAAGTGACCGCGTTTCGCCCGGAAATGGCGGTGCACGGCAAATTTCAAAAGCCGTGCCCGGTGTGCGGTACCGCCGTGCAACGCGTCGCCTTCGCCAACAACGAGCTCGATTACTGCCCGACTTGCCAAACCGGCGGCAAGCTCTTGGCCGATCGCGGGCTGTCGCGCCTGCTCAAATCGGATTGGCCGAAAACGCTGGAAGAGCTCGAGGAATTCAAGGCCGCGCGGCGCGAAGTGTCAGCGGAGCCGGCAGCGGCGAACGAGGAAATCGCTGCACCTACACCGGTCACATCGTCTCAGAAAATGACTACGACTCAGGCGAGTGACAAAACCGCCGCGCCCAAAACAGCGCGCGCGAAAAGCGCAGCTTCGGGCAAGAGCTCGGGAAGGCGTTCGGGAAAGCGTTGAGCTGTGGCATTCTCGGTCGGATTGGCCGAAAAGACGTTCGCCACACCGAGCCGCTTCCGCGTGCTGCCTGATCGCGCGCTCGTCGGCAGTGTCGACGCCGAAGCGCGCGTGGCCGCGATTCGCCCGGACGTGACGACGAAAGGCATGTACCTCGCCGACTTGATGTCACGCCTCGACGCGCGGCGCATCGACGAAATCTGGCCGAAATTGCAGGCTCCGCCGCGTCACGCCAAATACCAACAGTTCCTCGACTACCCGTTCGCCGACGCGCTGCGCTGGCTCCACGCCGTCGCTCGCCAAACTTACCCGAGCGTTTCGCTGCTCGAAGGCTTGCGCCGCTTGGGTCGCGACACCGTGAAAGTCTTCCTGGCTTCGCACGCCGGCCAAGTCGTGCGCTCGATGAACCTCGGCGCGCGCGAAGCGCTCCTGCGTATGCCCGCGATGTGGAAAGTCACCGATCCGAGCCACACCGTGATCGCCTCCGAACGCTCGCCGAGCGAAGTCCACTTCGAAGTGCGCGGCTTCCCCGGCTGGATCGACTGCGGACTCATCGGCACGCTCGAACAAGTCGTGCTCAGCCGCAACTCCCGCCCAGAAATCGACGTCGTGCTCTTCGGCCCCGAACACGGTGAGTTCACCGTGCAAGTGATTTAGCTCTCCTATTTTGGGGTTCAGCGGATCGCGGCAACGCGAAGCATCGGTAGCCCGCAGGCGTCTCTGCTCGTTCTTCCTCTTCGCGCCGGAGCGCGCGCGAAGGGCAACGACCGAATGCAGGGCAAGTCCAACAGCCCGCCCGCACGGAAATAGAACAAAGCCGCAGACTCGCGCGGCTGATCACGGATTAGTTGAGTAGCCACACGCCAACGCGAGTCTGACCGAACAGGCGCCAGTCGCGCTGCTCGTCGCGCGGGCGGCCAAACGCCGTGCGCGCGCAGGGCCAAAAAAACTCAGCAGCAAAGCGCGAGCGAAGAAAACACTTCCACCACGATCACCCACCAAACGGATGCGGTTCGCGGCGCGCTTTGGTGGCCTTGATGGCGTTATCCAAGTCTTTGCCGTCGCGAAGACATGCATAGCAATCTTGGCGCTTGTTTGGGCCACAGCCGTATTTGCGCGTCATCTTGTTCAGGAGATGAAACGAGCGTTTGTCGCCGTCGCTGATGGCGCGCGTGAGCAGAGCGCTGCTCTTTTCGCAGGTGTCGGCGTCCCGCAGGTCGAGCGCGATGGCGAGGGCGGGCGAGGCTTTTGCGCGGACTTCTTTGCTGTAGATGAGCGAGCGGGCGAGATCGGTCGCGGTCGTGCGCGTCGCGGTCGACGTCCACACGTCGTACAGCAAATCCGGGCTGATTTGGCCGGGCACTTCGGCGATCGCGGCCAGCGCGTCGCGCGAGGTCTCCGGATCATCCGTGTAGCGACGCAGCGAAGCCAGCGTCTCGGCGTCTTTGATCAAACCCGGATCGTGATCGATGCGATCGCGCAGCGCGCGCGCGGCGCGCACGTCTTGCGCGCTCTGCCCGAGCGAAAGTGAAATCGCTTCATCCACGTTGAGATCCGCGACCGGCTTCGCGCTGAGCTCTTTGACGGCCGCGTCATCACCGAGCGCGACGCGCTCGAGCAACGTGAGCGGCTTCGGTTTGTCTTCGCTCGGCTGCGCCGCGCTCGTGCTCGGCGTCGGCGCGGATGTCGGAACGGGCGGCGTGAGCGCGTGTGCGACCGACGCCGAAGGCTCGGCGCTCGGCTTGATCGAAGGCGCGTTCGCGCTCGGATCGGCCGCGGAAGTCACGGCCGCCGCGGCGAACGCAGCGCCCAGCGCGACGAGCAACACCAGCGGCGTGACGAGGCTCCAGAGCGGCACTTCACCGCCCGCGAAGCGCACGCGCTGCACGAGCGCGGCGCCAAACGAAGGCAAGATCGGCGGATTCAGCGAGCGCGGCCGCACGATCGTAGCCGCGCTCCGCGCCGCAGCGACGGCTTGCGCGTGCGCCTCAGAGAGCGCTGCTTGCGCGGGCTGCGTCGGCTGCGCGAATGGCGCCGATTGTACCGGCGGAGGCGCCGCGTGGGGCGCCGACGGCGGCGGTGGCCGCACCGAAGCCGGCGCTGAACGCGGTGGTGGCGGCGGCGCGCTCACCCGCGCTCCGGGCGCGATCACGACCGGCGGCTCTTCCGCGCGCGTCACGGCGGGCGGCGGCGCCGCGGGCGGAAACGCGGACGCACGGCGCGGCGGTGGCAACGTATCTTTCTCGCGCATCGCTTTGGCGCGCGATTGGATCGTGCGATCGACCTGCGTCACGTCCGGAATCGTCGCGTGCGTCGAGGCTTCGTGAGCTGCGTAGCTCGGCAGCGGGCGCGCGACGCCGAGCGGCTCGAGCACCGCGGTTTGCTCTTCGGGCGGCGGCGGCGTCACCGACCAACCCGAATCGACGAGCGAAGGGCGGACGGCTTTGGGATCCGGTCCGGGCGGCGCGCCGTCACTCATGCGGACGAGATCCTAGCATTCCCGCCCCGATCAGCTCCAGCCGTGCGAGCCGGCGCCGAGATCCGCGCGACTTCAGCGAGCGGCAAGCGCCTTCACTTCGGGGAATACGTCCGAATTGAGCTCGGGGCCGCGCAAGATCGCGTCCGCGTTCGGCGGAATACGCCGGGGCACGTGGTCATCTCCCACGCACGCGAGCAGCGTAAAACCTTCGGCGACTAGCTCTTCGGTGCCCGTGCTGCCGGCTCCGCGGAGCAAGCGATACTCGAAGCGCACCTTCACGCGCGTGAGCTCGGTCAAGCGCGACTCGACGCACAGCACTTCATCGAAGCGCGCGGTCTTGCGATAGCGCACGAACGCTTCCACCACCGGCAGATGAATGCCGAGCTGCGTCCACGAATTGTAGTCGAGCCCGCGCCGGCGCATGTACTCGACGCGGCCCACCTCGAAGTACGAGATGTACGTGCCGTGATGCACGATGCCCATCAGGTCCGTCTCACCGAACCGAACTCGCACGACGTGACGCGATATGCAGTGGGCAGGCAGCTCGTTCGTCACGGAGACGCGGGACAATACCGGTGGACCGTTCACTAGGCAATCACTCCGACGGCACACGGCCGCCCCAAAAAGCAACGGCCCCGACCGTACTCGATTCTCGAGAAATTCGTTCCTGGCAAAGTGCGATCCGGGCAAATTGCCCGGGTTTTTCAGGCGCTGCGACCCGGCAGCGGCACCGTAAGCACGGGGATGGGCGAGAGCCGGACGAGTTTTTCGGCGATGCTGCCGAGCAGCAAGTGCGCGATGCCGGTGCGGCCGTGCGTGCTCAGCACCACTAAATCATGCTCGGATTTCTTGAGCGCATCGAGCAGCGTGCTCGCGGGATCGCCGGAGAGCAGGCGTGTTTGGATCGGTACGCCGCTCGGCAACGTGAGACCGGAGATGAACTCGTCCATGTCGTGCTGCGCGTTCTCGCGGATCAGCTCGCCGATCGGTTTGTGGGCTTCACCGGGGCGCTGCACCATCACGGCGTCCGTGATGTACGTCGGGCGATCCCACACGTGCACGATATCGAGCGAAGCGTTGAAGGTTTGCGCCAGCTCGGCGGCGTATGCGAGCGCAGCCTTACAGTTTTCCGAATAATCGATAGGAACGAGGATGCGCCGAATGCCCATGTGGGCATCCTACTCGGGCGCGACGGGCGCTCAAGGGGAGAGCTCGAGTCGCTTCTTCAACGCTCGGTTCATGTACACGAAGCCGCGCTCTGCCTGCGCGATCGTGCGACCCGCGAGGCGCAAAAGCACACCCGTGAAGTTCGCGCCTTGCATGAAGCGCGTCCGTTCCGGACCGAGCTCGGTCAGGCGAAAGAAATACTCGCTGTCGAATAGCCCGGGAAAACCGAAGTGGGCGCGCCAGCGCAGCTCGAAGCTGTCTTCGCAGCGCAGCACGCGCGACTCGAGCTCGTGATCGCTGCCTTCGGGCAAGCTCACGAACACGCGCAGCGTCGCGCCTTCGCCGAGCTCACCTGCGAGCGCGAGTTGCGTGATGAACGGGTTCCACTCGCCGTAGCCCGAAAAATCCGTGAGCGTCTGCCAAATTCGGGCGGCGGGCGCGGCGATTTCGATCTCGGCGCGTGTTTCCATCGTGCTGTTTCGACCACCATACACGAGCTCGGCTTGGGTCGAGCTTCGCGCGCTCGGGCTGAGTCGTGCCCGCGGGCTGGCGCAGGTTTTTCGGGCGGAGTACGCTTCAGGGCTCACCATGAAGCTCGTGCGCGCGGTGCTGGTCGGCGTAGGCCCGTTCGAGGAGCTGATCTTGCCGTTCGCGGACGAGAACGGCGAGCCGCGCGCGGTGACGGTGATTCACGGCGGCGGCGGCACCGGCAAGAGCACCGTGCTCGCCGCGATCGGCAGCACGCGGCCGGGCCACTGCGTCGTGCAGCCGGCGCGCGCGGAGCCGCGTGAGCACGCGCCGACGCCGTTTTGCACCTGCGATTGGGCGCTCGGCGTGGACGAGCCCGCGCGCCCGCACCCCCTCGCCGTCGTCAGCCCCAACGCGCGCCTCTCGCCGAGCGACGAGGTCGAGGGCTTGCGCCGGCGCGAGCAAGCGCTGTTCGATCGCGTCGCGAACGACGGCGGCTTCGCCTTTCTGCCGATCGGCAGCACACGCTGGTTTTCGCGCCAGCCGATCGCGTTCAGCGCGCCCGCGCGCACGATCGCGCGCTACGACGTGCGCGCGAGCCTGACTCTGGATGATGCGACGCGCTCGGACTTGGCGCGCGAGACCAAACAAGCCTTGGCCTATGCGGCGATTTCGTCGGCGTTGAGCGCGCCGAGCGACGGCGCCGAGCGGCGCTTCGATTTACTCGGCACGGCGATGCAGAGCGCGGTCGAGCATTTGGTGCGCTTGAGCGGCTTTTCCTACCGCGGGGTCGATCCGCATTCGTTCGAGCCGATGTTCGTGACGCGCGGCCAACGCCGACCGGTCGCGTTCGACGCGCTGCCCACGCGCGCTCGCCATTTGGTGGCGTTCGCCGCGCTCGGCGTGCGCACGCTGTGGGCGGCTTATCCCGACCAGGATCCGCGGGATGCCGAAGGCGTGATCGCGATCGACGAAGTGGATTTGCATCAGGATCCCCAAGTGCAGCAGAAGCTGCTCTCCGCGCTGACCGAAGCGCTGCCGGGCGCGCAGTGGATCCTCACGACGACTTCGCCCGTCGTGGCGGGGGCCGCGGACGAACGCGCAGTGCTCGCGCTCCGTCACTTGCCCGAGGGTGATGGCGTGCGCTTGTTTGCCGGCGATCAAGCTCGCACACATTGAGCGCAAAGCACCCACACGAACGTGCGGCCGAACGCGCGTAACGCGTGGCCTTTCTCCGCGGTTTACTGGGGTTTCGGAGCAACGCTCGCACGAGGGAGCTATGGTAGGGTCGCGGGACCACACGGGACATGCTCGACGACCTCTCTGCCGGCCAGGTGCTCGGGCGCTACGAGCTGCTGCTCCCCATTGCCAAAGGCGGCATGGCGAGTGTGTGGGCTGCGCGCCTGCGCGGCACGCGTGGCTTCCAGAAAATGGTCGCGATCAAGACCATGCTGCCCGGTTTGGTCGATGATCCGCATTTCGAGCGGATGTTTCTAGATGAGGCCTCCTTGGCCTCGCAGGTGCGTCACCCGCACGTGATCGAGATCATGGATCTCGGTGAGGTGGATCGCATTCTGTACTTGGTGATGGAGTGGGTGGACGGCGAGCCGCTCAACATCATCATGAAGTATGCGGCCACGCGCGGCGGCATCCCGCTCGCGATCGCGGTGAGCATCGCGGCGCAAGCGTGTCGCGGGCTGCACGCAGCGCACGAATTGCGCGATGAAAATGGCGCTCTCGTCGGCCTCGTGCATCGCGACGTGTCGCCGCAGAACGTGCTCTTGACCTACGAAGGCGTGGTCAAAGTCGTGGATTTCGGCGTCGCCAAAGCGACGAGCCGCGCGTCGAACGAAACCGAAGCGGGGCAGCTCAAGGGCAAGATCGCCTACATGTCGCCCGAGCAGCTGCGCGGCGAGCGCATCGATCGCCGCACGGACGTCTTCGCGATGGGCATCTTGCTGTACATGATGACCACCGGCACGCACCCGTTCCGCGGTGACGACCAAGCCGCGACGATTCGGCGCATCAGCTCGGACGAGCTCGTGACGCCGCCGAGCTCGATCGTGCCCGGCTATCCCGCGGGGCTCGAAGCGGTGGTGATGCAATCGCTCGCGAAAGATGCGGGCAAGCGTTACCCGACGGCGAACGACATGCTGATCGGGTTGTCGCGCGCGCTGCCGCCTTCGATGCGGCCGAGCACGGACGAAGAGGTCGCCGAGTTCTTGCGCGCGCTCCTGCCGGATCGGCTCGAGAAGCGCAAAGCGGCGATCAAGGGCGCGCTCGAAGCCGCGGATCGCCGCGAGGCCGGAAAATCGCTGCCGCGCATCGCGGAGAGCGAGGCGCCGCCGGACGAGGCGCCCACCGTGCTCGAAGGCTTGGTCTCGAGTCGCGAGATGACGCCGAGCACGGAAGGTCACACCTCGTTGCCCGGCGCGACCACGCGCGAAGCGATCGCGGTGCCGCGCGATAGTCGTCGCGCGCCCTCGCGCGGCGTGAGCATGGGCTTATCCGCGGCGCTGATCATTGCCGTGGGCGCGATCGTCGCGCTCTTGCTGAGTCGTCGTCCTGCGGCGGCGCCCAACGTCGTGAGCTCGCAACCGACCGTGCAACCGCCGATCACCGTCGATCACGAACCCGCGCCGACCGCGAGTGATGAGCCCGCCGTGCGCCCGGCCGAAGTTTTGTCGCCCCCGCCGAGCGACTCCGCGCCGCTCGTGACACCGAAGCCGATCGCGTCAGCGCGCGCGCATCACGCGACGAGCGCAAAAACGGCCAAACCCGCCGACAGCGCCGCGCCGATCAAACCGCGCAACACCTTCGTCTCGCCGATTCGGAATCCAGGCTTTTAAAGCCTAACCCCGCGCGCAAACCCAACAGCCGAACTCTGGGCAAGCTCAACAGTCGAACTCTGAGCAAACCCAACAGCTCGCCTGCACGGAAATAAAACAAAGATCCAGACTCGCCGGGCTGATCACGGTTTTAAAAAGCAGCGCAGAGCCAACAAGACCTGACCGAACAGGCGCCAGTCGCGCAACGAAACTCGCGAGTGGCCAAGCGCTTCCATCACACGCAGGGAACAAAAATTCCCACGATGCGTCGCGCTCTCAATACCCGCTAGAACCTACCCAAGAGCGTCACCCCGCCAGCGTTCGCATCCCGCGCACCCGGCGCGATCGCGACGCTCGGCTGCTCTGCCGAATGTCCGCCGGCGATCACGAGCGCGGCGCCCGCGATCACGCCGGCTGCGCCGACTGCGAGCGTGACATCACCGAGCGTGGTGTAGAGCTTGCCGTGATCGACCGTGTTGTGCGCGCTGTCCGGGCAGGTTTGACGGTTTGCGCCGCACTCGGCGTCCAGATCGTTGATCGCGTTGTGGCGCAGATAAAACATCACGCCCGAGCCGATCAGGCTCGCCACGCCGACGCCGCCGACGACGAAGCCGGCGGTGCGCAGGTTCTGTTGGCTTTGTTGCGTCGGCCCGGCTGGAGGCGCCGTCACGGGGACGGGCTCGGCCTCGAGCTTCACCAAGATGGTCGCGGTTTGCTGTTCGGCGACGCGAAAGGATTGTTTGAACGGATGAAAGCCGAGCGCTTTGGCCTCGACCACGTGCGGGCCCGGATCCGCCGGCATCGGCACGTTCAGCACGGAATCACCGAGCGACACGCCGTCGAGCGAGATCGTCGCCGAGTCCGCGCCTTCACCGCGTTGGACCACGACGCGCGGCACGCGCGCTTTCAAGGCTTCGAGCCGCGCGTCGACCTCTTGCGCGACTTGGTCCGCTTTTTCGGCCTGCGCGTCCGACGCGGCGAGCTCGTAATCACCGAGCGCAGCGACGAGGCGCCCGAGCCGCTCTTCACACAGCGCGATGTTGAAGCGCACTTGCGGCGTCGGCTTCACCGCGGCGACTTCTTTGAGCAGCGCCAATGCGCCGGCCCAATCTCCGCCGGTCTGCAAAGACAAGGCTTGATTGAATTGGTCGCGGGCCAGCTTCAAAGCGTCGTTGTTGTCGGCGGCGCCCGAGCCTTGAGCCAGCGCGCTCGTGGACGCCCCGCCGAAAGCCGCCAGCGTGCACAGAGCGAAACCCGAACGAACGATGAAGTGCTTGAGCTCCCGTACACGCCGCATTGAAGTCAGCCTCGATCCGAGCAGAGCGGCCGAAGCCGTAACGGTCGAGTCTAGTGCCAGACGCCGGGCTCGACAACGCGGGGAGCATCACAACCGATGGCAACGCGCTTCGGCCCGCGGATTTGCGGTTTCGCGCGAGAAAGCGACGATGTAGGCGGCTCAGCTCGCCGCGCTGGCGCTCTCGGCCTCGTTCCGCCGCACCGTGAGCACGGGACACGGCGCGGTGCGCACCACGCGCTCGGCGACGCTGCCCATCAAGAAATGCGAGAGCCCGGTGCGCCCGTGTGTGCTCAGCACCAAGAGGTCGTAGTTGCCGGCGCGCGCGCGATCCACGATCACCGCGGCAGGGTCGCCGGGCTCGCACAGCGCGTGCGAAAGCGGCACGCCCTCGCGCCGGATTTCAGCTTCGAAATGGGCGAGCTGCTCTTCGGCGTTCTTGTGGATCCACTCGAGGAGCGGCTGCTCGTTCACGCCGACGCCGGTGATCACCGATTCCGGCGCGACCAACGCCGGCGCGGACCAGACGTACAAGATATCGATGCTCGCGCCGAACGCAGCCGCAAACTGCGCCGCTTCGTGCAAGGCGCGACGAGACGCGGCGGATAGGTCGACGGGCACGAGTATCTTTTGCATCACGGGCATGGGGTCTCCGGGCTTCGCGGTGGAACGCAGGTGCGGACCGCGCGCGACTTTCGAGGAGTTCACGAGCCGTGCCAAGCGCGCGCCACGAAACCACGGCAATTTCGCGGCTCGCGCTCGGCAAATTGTCTCGACCTACATTCGCGCCTGGGGCGAATGACGCCTCGGCGCGGACGCGCCTCGGCGCGCCGCCGACGCAGGCGGAAGGCGACGCGCGCTCTAAACCCCAAGAGTGATTGTTTCGTGCGCGCTGCGTCCGCGCACGCGGCGACTTTCTTACTCTGGGAGTGTCGCTTTTGTGTCTCGATGCAATCGCAAGTGGGTACGTCGATGTGCGTATTCGACGGCGAGTGTTCACGCGCGGCGTCGCGATTCAGTCGGGTTTTTTAGGCAAATGAGCGTTGGTCGCGCGCAAAAAAATCAAAAGCCATGTCTCATTTTGGCATGTTCGGAAATCATCAGATGAATGTTTGGATCCATTCCGTACATTGACTTGATTGCTCGCTGAGGTGATCTGTTGAACCCATGCGGACCACTTCAAAATCGAATTTATGGGCAGCTGTGTTGGTGCTCTCGGGTGCAGCAGCTTTGGCTTCGGCGTGTGGCGGTAGCGGTGACGACAGTCGGAGCTCGACGGGCGGCACCACGGGCGCAGGCGCCACAACGAGCGCCGGTGGCGCGGGCGCGACGACGAGCGCGGGCGGCAGCACCTCCGTGGCGGGCACCACGAGCGGCACCGCTGGCTCCTCCTCCGCCGCTTGCGATCCGAGCCAACAGTGCTGTCCGACGGCCGTCTGCAAGTGCCCGTATCCGCAAGGTGATGGCACGGCCGATACGATCGACACCCTGCAAGACGGGACGACGAAGTTCATGACGACGGGCTTGGCGACTGCGCCTGGCTACTGGGATCTCTCGAAGGGCGCGGATTCCGGCACGGTCCTCGGCATCACGAACCCGGCCGTCGACACCACGAACATCGCGGCGACGAACATCGCGACGGACGCCCCGCCCGGTTCCACGAAGTCGCTGCATTTCCAGGGTTCGAACTTGACCGCGTGGGGCGCGGCGCTCGCCGCGGAGCTCTCGAACGGTTGCCCCTTCGACGCCTCCAAGTACGGCGGCATCACGTTCTGGGCGAAGGGCACGAGCACCGTGTTCGAAGGCACCAACAAGCTGCTCGTCTTGGTCGGTAATCCCGAATACATCCCGACGGAAAACGGCGGCTTCTGCAACGACACCGCGACGCCCGCGGATCCGGCTTGCTACGCGCGTCACCGCGTGACGATCAACCTCACGGCGGACTGGTCGCAGTACACGATCAACTGGAGCGATCTCCAACCGCCGACGTACTACACGACGGGCCACGCGTTCGGGCCGGATCGCATCCGCGACATCGTGTTCAACGCGAGCGGCCCCTCGGACGTGACGGGCATGCCGCCTGGCACCCCGGCCACGTTCGACATCTACGTCGATCAGCTCGCGTTCGTGCCGGCTGGTACGCCGAGCAATCTCGGTCCTGCGAGCAGCGGTGGCACGGGCGGCGCGTCGAGCGGCGGCACCGGTGGCGCGAGCGGCGGCACGGGCGGAGCTTCCGGTGGTACCGGCGGCGCCAGCGCGGGCACCGGCGGTTCGAACTGAGCGGTCTCCGGAACACACCGAGCGCACAGCCGGCGATCGGCTGAGCGTCGAGAAACCACCGTGCGCGGCGAAGAAAAGCCGCACGGTGGTTTCGTTTTTTGTGTGCGAAAATCCTTGGCCAAAAACCTCTTTCAGTTCGCGACGACTTCCAGGTAGTTTTTCCGCCAGATGGCAAAACGCCCGCACGTGCTCGGAGTGGTTCTCGCTGGTGGTGAAGGAAAGCGGCTCTGGCCGCTCACGCGTGATGGAGGAAACCCCGCCGTTCCCTTCGGCGCGAACTACCGGATCATCGATTTTGCGCTGAGCAATTTGGTGAACGGCCGCTACCTGCGCATCGCGGTGCTCACGCAATACAAGAGCCACAGCTTGGACCGGCACATCGCGCAGACCTGGCGCATGTCGCCCTTGTTCAACAATTTCGTGATGACGGTGCCGGCGCAGATGCGGCTCGGCCCGCGTTGGTTCGAGGGTTCGGCCGATGCGATCTACCAAAACCTGAATCTGATCGCGGACGAGAACCCGGACTACATTTGCGTGTTCGGTGCGGATCACATCTACCGCATGGATCCGGAGCAAATGCTGGACGCGCACATCGAGTCCGGCGCGGCGGTCACGGTCGCGGCCATCCGCGTGCCGAAGGAAGAATCGTCGCGCTTCGGCGTGATCATTCCGGGCGCGAACAACCGCATCGCGAGCTTCCGCGAAAAGCCGGCGAATGCCGTCGGTTTGCCGGACGACCCCGCGCACGTGTTCGCGTCGATGGGCAACTACGTGTTCACGACCAAGGCGCTCGTGGATGCCGTCCACGCAGACGCCGAGAACAAAGACAGCGCCCACGACATGGGCGGCAACATCATCACCGGCCTCGTGGATCAAGGCGAGGCCGCGCTGTACGACTTCAACTCGAACAAGGTGCCCGGCGCGACCGAGCGCGACCGCGGTTACTGGCGTGATGTGGGCACGCTCGACGCCTACTACGAAGCGCAGATGGACCTGATCAGCGTCCATCCGATCTTCAACTTGTACAATCAGGAGTGGCCGATTCACTCGTCGCTCGGCGCGCTACCGCCGGCGAAATTCGTGTTCGACGAAGACGAGCGCCGCGGTCTCGCGATCGACTCGATGGTCGCGGCCGGCGTGATCGTCTCCGGCGCGACGGTGCGCCGCTCGATCTTGTCGCCCGGCGTGTCGATCCA
>FTDA01001160.1_pt1 | contig 13563 bp, 10 predicted proteins | sample 1639731 | NCBI WGS metagenome assembly FTDA01 (sample SAMEA3914869, study PRJEB12502) | metagenome | biome: forest; material: soil | place: USA | collected 2012-03-12 | depth 0.1 m
CTGCGACTGGTCTTGCTGGGCAACGCGGAGCCGCAGACGGAAGCGAAAATCTGGCCCGATTCGCCGGCTGTTTGGCGCGGTGTCGCGCCCGGCGTCGGACGCGGCGCGCAGCAAGCGCTCGCGTTCAAGCACGTGATCGAGCACGGCTGTGACTTCGTGATCGTGATGCGCGCTGATGGCTCCGAGCCGCCCGAGGCGCTGCCCGAGCTGCTCGCGCCGCTACTCGCTCGCCAAGCGAATGCGGTCTTCGCCGCCGAGTTGCCGGGGGCCGGAAAGCAGCTCTCGTCGATCGCGCAGCGAGCGTTCGCGCGTTTCGAAAACGCGCTGCTCGGTACGGCGCTGCACGCATTCAATCCGCGCTATCGCGCGTTCGCGTGCCCGGCGCTCGCGCGTGTGCCGTTCGAGAAGAACGACGTCGGGCCCCTGTTCGACACGCAGATCATCATTCAGCTGCGCGGCGCGGGCCTGCGCATCGCGGAGGTGCCGCTCACGGCGCAGGCCGGCGCGCCCGCGCCCGAATCGTATCCGCGCCCGACGGTGCTCGGCGGCGTGAAATATTCGGCCACGGTGCTGAAGGCGGTCGCGGACTACGAGCTGCACGAGTTCGGGCTCAGCCATCATCCGGAGTACGTGATTCCGCCGGTTTGGGGCATGAAGCAGAGCGCGCTGTCATCCCACGCGCAGCTGATCGATTTGGTCGGTCCTCCGCCGAAGCGCGTGCTCGACGTCGGTTGTGGCACGGGCGAGCTCGGGAGCGTGCTGCGCGAGCGCGGGCACTACGTGGTCGGTGTCGATTGGGCGGAGCCACCGTTTGCCCTCGACGCGTTCGTCACCGCGGATTTGATGCGTGGCTTGCCCGAGTCGATCACGGATGTGTTCGATGTGGTCTTGCTCGCGGATGTGCTCGAGCACATGACCGATCCGCTTGCGCTGCTTTCGGATGCCAAGCGACGCATGAAACCAGGCGGCTCGCTGCTCGTCTCGCTGCCCAACGTCGTGCACTGGACGATGCGGGCGCAGCTTCTCGTCGGGCGCTTCGACTATACGAACAAGGGTCTGCTCGATCGCGGCCACATGCGGTTTTTCACCGAGAAATCGGCGCTGCGCTTGTTCGGAGACGCGGGCTTGCGCGTCGTTTCACAGCGCACCACGCCGGTGCCGTGGGAGCGCGTGCTGCCGCGCGTGCTCGGTCGCGCCATCCGCGAAAATGCGGAACGCGCCGACTACTTGCTCACGCGGATCCGCCCGAACCTGTTCGCGTATCAACACTTGTTCGAGCTCGAGTCGGCCTGACTCGCCGAGCGCGCGCTGGCTCAGCGGATCATCAAGAAACCGACCAGGCCGGCGAGCGTCGACGAAATCAGCTGCGTGCCGTAGCTCACGAAGATCATCGCCGCGCCGGAGGTGAGCACCGTGGTTTGGTCGAAGAACAGCGCGAGGCCAGTGTAGATCGCGATTTGATAAGTGCCGAAGAAGCCGGGCCCTGCGGGGATCACTGCGCCGAGCCCGAGCACGCCGAGCGTCACGCACGCTTCGGCGAAGGATGCGTGGATGCCAGTGCCGCGCAGCAGAACCCAAGTCGCGACGAAGATGAGGCTCCAATACAGCGCGGTTTCGCCGAAAAAAAGCAGGCGATCGCGCGGTGAGCCGAGCACTTTGAGGCCGTCCGCCAAGCGCTCCAGCGTGTCCGTGACGAAGTTGCCGAGGCGCGGCGAGATCGGATCGAGCACGCGGTGAGTCAGGCGATGCGCGAGCTCGCGCGCGGAGTGGAACACGACGAGCGCAGTGAACCCACCCGCGAAGACGAGCAGCGCCACGTAGATCGCGTGCGGGATCGCCGCGACGGGGACGCGAATGTCGCCCACGCGATTCGGGAGCGGTGAAATGGGCGTCGAGACGCTCATGCCGATCGCAGCGACGAACGTGAGGAGCAGGCCGTCCACCACGCGCTCTGCGCCGGCCGCGCCGAGGCCTTGAAAAAAGCTCACCTTGCCGTCGCGCGCGAGCAGATACGGCCGGGCTGCTTCACCGAGTCGCAGCGGCGCAAATAGGATCGCCGCTACGCCGACCAAGCACACGCCCACCACGCGGCGCGGCGAAGCTTCCGGCGCGATCGGGCGCAGCAGATAAACCCAGCGATGCACTCGAAACCAAACCCCGACCCCGACCATGCTCGCGTAGACCGGGATCGCCCAAGGCTCGAGCTTGGCGAACGCGCTGCGCTCGGGCACGAGTGGCAGCCCGCCCTTGCGAAAAAGCCAAACGAACGCCGCCGCGATCAAGAGCGAAGCCAAGATGCGCGGCGCGTGGGCTTGGAGCGCGCGAAAGCCGCGCTCGAACAAGGAAGGCTCGGTACTCATTTCCACTCGAAATTTCGGCCGCAGACGTGCCAGATTCCTCCCGAACATGCAACCGGGCCTCATTCGCGCGAGCGCTTCACGCTCGAGGCGGTGCTCGCTCGAGCGGCGCTGCTACACTCGCGAGGCCGAGCCATGACGAACAGTGAGTTGCCGTCCGAATTCGACGCTTATGCCGAGGACTACGAAGCGAATCATCGCGCGAGCGTGTCTGCGAGCGGCGAGCCCACGGTCTATTTTGCGGATCACAAAGTCGCGTGCCTCCAGCGTTTGGGCGTGAAGTCGAGCGATCGCATCCTCGACTACGGCTGCGGCATCGGCAATTTGACCGAGCGTTTGGTCACGCAATTCAGTGACGTGCACGGCTTCGACCCTTCGACGAAGAGCTTGGACATCGCGAAGAAGCGCGCGCCGAGCGCGGTGTTCCATCACGATGCGGACAGCGTGCCGAACGACTCGTTTCAGTGCGCGGTGATCTCGGGCGTGCTGCATCACGTGAAGCCGTCCGCGCGCGTCGAGCTCCTCGAACGAGCGCGCGAGAAGCTCGCGCCCGGCGGCCGCGTCTTCATTTTCGAGCACAACCCGATCAATCCGTTGACCCGCCGCGCGGTCGCGGATTGCCCGTTCGATCACGACGCGATCTTGCTCTGGCCCTGGCAGGCCCGCAGGGTCACCGAGCAGGCGGGGTTCGAACCGGTGAAGCTCGAATACGTCGTCTTTTTTCCGCGCGCGCTCGCGTTTTTGCGGCGTTTCGAGCCCAATTTGTCCTGGCTCGCGCTCGGCGCCCAGACCATGACGATCGGGCAGAAGCCCGCGGTTCCGGCGTAGTCGTCGTTCGAGCTTCGCAGTATAGCTGCCCCGGCCATGTCTCGACCGACGCTGACGCTGGTGATCCCCATCTACAACGAGGAAGCGGTGCTCCCGGAGCTCGCGCGTCGTTTGTACGAGGTCACGGCGGCGTGGAGTGCGCTGGTCGATTCCTGGGAGGTCGTGTTCGTCAACGACGGTTCGCGTGATGAGTCGCTGCCGATGTTGCGCAAGATGGCCGCCGAAGAGCCGCGCTTCAAAGTGATCTCGTTCGCCCGCAATTTCGGGCATCAGATGGCGATCACCGCGGGCATGGATCGCGCGGAAGGCGACGCGGTCGTGGTGATGGATGCGGATTTGCAAGATCCGCCCGAAGTCGTCGCCGAGATGATCGCGCGCTGGCGCGAAGGTTACGACGTCGTGTACGGCGTGCGCCGCAAGCGACACGGCGAGACGCTGTTCAAGAAGATCACTGCCGCGGGTTATTACCGCGTGCTCCGCGCGATGCTCGGCGGCATTTCGATCCCGGTCGACGCGGGAGATTTTCGTTTGCTCGCGCGACCGGTGGTGCTCGCCATGCGCGCGCTGCGCGAGCGCCATCGCTTCGTGCGCGGCATGGTCGCTTGGGTGGGGTTCCGGCAAATCGCCGTGTATTACGACCGTCCCGCGCGTTTTGCGGGCGAAACGAAGTACCCGCTGAGCAAGATGCTGCGCTTCGCCGCCGACGGCATCGCGTCTTTCTCGATCGTGCCGCTCCGTTTCGCGACGTGGCTCGGCGTGCTCTCTGGCGTGGTCGCGCTCTTCGCCGCGGGCTGGGTCGTGTACGAGCGTTTCTACGGCAGCGGCTTGGTGCAAGGCTGGCCGACGATCATGATCGCGGTCGCGCTCGGCTCGTCCGCGCAGCTCTTGATGACCGGCGTGCTCGGCGAATACGTCGGGCGCATCTACGAAGAAGTAAAGCGTCGTCCGCTCTACATCACGGCCGAAGAAATCAATTTGGCGGACGCGCCGCGCGAGCGCGGTTCGATCGCGCCGCGCGCGAACGGCTGAGCCGAGCTTCGCCGCGCGCTCAAGCCGCAGCCGGCGGCTTCAGCGTGAGCACCAAATATTTGGCGAGCCCGCGCGTCGGGTGCGAGCGGAGGATCTCGGAGCGCTCGATGATGAGGCCGGATTTCTCGGCCAAAAGCTCGAAATGCCCGCGCTCGCGGCAGAACTTCCCGCGGTCGAGCCGAGCCAAGAAGTTGCTGACCGGGCTCTCCGGCAAAAAGACGATGTCGACCGTGACGATGCGCCGGAGCTTGGGCGAGGACGCGAGCGAACCGAGCAGCTCGACCACACTCGCGTCATCGATGTGGTGCAAGAGCCCGAACAAGACGACGCGCGTCGGCTCGATCTCGTTCACGTCGGCGCTCGTGCACAGCTTGCATTTGAACGAGACGCCGGCGCGACCGCCGTACGTGCGCTGCGCGAAGTCGATCGCGACGGGATCGGTGTCGAACCCTTCGTAACGCGCGAAGTCCTTCAGGTGCTGGAGCGCGTTGCCGGTGCCGCAGCCCACATCGAGCACGGTGTCTCCGGCGCTGGCGCCGACGCGTTCGTAGAACGGAGCCATGTCGATCGCGCCGACGACCAGCGGTCGAACGTGGTTGTAGACGAACGGTGTGCCCAGCACGCGCTGATAGAGATTCATCGAAACTGCCCCCGTTTTGTCGGATTTCACCGCCTCGTCAAGCGAAGCGCGTTCAATGGCCGTGCTTGAGATGGATGCCGAGCTCGTGGAGCCCGTCCGCGTTCTTGTCTTGTGCGCCGTCGCGCTTCCACAACGCGACGCGGCCTTTGGACGTGACGTAGCCGTAGCGACCGGTTTCGAGCGCGCCGGCGACGATGTCCTTGGTCGGATTGCCGCGCACCTCGTCCAGATTGATCAGGAGATAGTCTGCATCTTCGTAGAAGAAGCGGAGCGTGAAGCAATCTTCGCGATTGGAGACGTGCGGCGCTTCCATCTCGGTCGCGGCGACGGAGGCGTTCTTCGGGATCATGTGCACGAGGTCCATCAAATCCTCGTAGCGCTTTTTCTCTTCGGGAGTGCGCGAGTAGCCGACTTGCTGGAAGCCGGCGTGGAACGAGTGATGTTGGAAGATCGCGCCGAAGTTGTAGCTGTATGCCGTCGCGGCGAAGACGACGGCGAGCGTCGCGGCGGGCACGCGATAGCGATTCAGCTCGCCGAGATCACGATCGCGCTCTCGCCACCAACCGAGCGTGGCCGAAGACGCGAAAAACAAATACGACGTGTACGTCGACGTGTACTGAAAATAGGTTTGATAGAGCGGTTTGTAACCCGTCGAGAGCAACGTGAAGATGAACGACGGGATGAACAAGATCCAGGCGAACGGGTGCCGCAGCGGCAGCAAAAGCACCGGGCCGAGCGTCTTGATCACGTACGTCAGCTTGTCTTGATCGAGCAGTGAGTTGAAGGTGTACACGGGGTTCGACACCACCGTGCGGAGCACGCCGCCGAAGCTGCTTTCACCCTTCGGCAAGAGCCCCTGGAACATCCAGATGAAGCTCTGACTGCCGGACAGCGTGCGGTGCAACGGCATGATGTAGAACTTGATCGCGACGAAATAGGCGGCCGAGAAGATGCCGCCCACCAGCGCCCAGCGCGTGCGTTTGCCCGAGAGCAAGTAGAAGAGCGCCGCCATCGACAGCGTGGCGCTCATTTCCTCGCGCACCAGCAGCGTGAGCACGAAGGACAAGAGCAGGAGCTTCCGGCGGTCGGTCTCGAAGAAGTACAGCGTCCAGCTGATCCAGAACGGAGCGGTGGTGAGGAAGTGGAAGTCGTAAAACACCGGCGAGTGCATCGGTGCGTGGATCAGGTACGCGTACGCCAGCGCCACCGCGACCCAGCGGCTGCCGGTGCGGAGCTGCACCAAGAGATACAGCGGAATCGCTGCCGCCGAGGTGAAGACCGCTTGCAAGAGCAGCAGCGTCTCGGGATGTTGATAGAGCGCGTAAAACGGCGCGAAGAAGTAAGCGATGAACGTCGCGTGATACTGAAGGTGCGAACCGACGCGCCCGAGATCCGGGGAAGCCTTGAACCACTTCCCGCGGATCAGGTTCCACATCATGTTGTCGAAGATCCCGAGATCCCAACTGTAGGTCTGCAGCCGGATGTGCTGCAGGATCGTCAGGTACGAGAAATACGCGGCCAAGCTCGCCGCCATCAAACAGACGATCACGAGCGGCAAACGCCGGGATAGCCGCGGCAAACGCAGCGCCAACTGTTCGCGCGCATAGCCGATGCGTTGCCAGTTGACCGCGGCGAAGCTGACGCGAAATGCTCGCTCCAAGCCCAGGCCGAACAAGAGCGAACAGAGCACGCACGCCCACTCGTTGTTGTTGAAGACCTGCCAGTTGAAGAGCAGCGGCCCCATGAACGAGAGCAAGAGCGGCGCGAGGACGCGCGCTACGCGATAAACTTGGTCGACCGCGCGTTCGGACCGGCGCGCGATGACGTAAATGACCGGGATGATCGCCGCGAGCGCACCGCCGCCCGCCATCGACAAGAGCAAGAGGTCTCGCGTGGACTTCGGCATCGTGTTCTGCGTGATGAACGCGACGATGATGTCCGAGGTTGCGAAGCGGATCGCGGCGGCGACCGACAGCCCGATGAAGAAGTAGAGCAGGACCGACTTGACGAGGCGGGTCTCTAGCGGAACGGCTTGCGTTTGCATCAGGGGTCCGAAAAAATCAGCGAACTTGCACGTGGTCCAAGTGCAGGCTCGTCTTTTTGGCGGCGCGGAGGCGTACCCAGCGCGCATCCACCGGCGCGAAGCTCGCGCGCCAGGTGTTGAAGTCTTTGTCTCGTCGCGCGACCTGCTTGTACGTTTGGTGGTCGGTGCTGACTTCGATCACGAGCGGCACGGCGCGCTCGGAACAGCAGTCCTCGCGGTTCGACACCTTCACGCCCGAGATGTGGTGCGGCGTGCCGAGATCGATCTCGAGCCAAGGGTTCTGCTCCTCTTGGGTGTGAAAAAAGAAGCCCGGCGTTTCCTCGCAGCGCTGCGCCGGCGAGGTGCAACCCATCACGAACGAGCTCGATTTCCAGGGCATGCCGCGCGCCAGATCGCTGCGCTCCTCGAGCTTGAACAGCACGAAGGCGGCCACGAGCCCGAGCGAAGCGAACAGCGCGAGGAGCAGCGCCATGCGCAGCAAACGCTGCACCAAGAGCGCGTCCATCCGCCCGAGCTTCGCGTCGAGGCGATGGAGCAAGGATTCGGCAAAGACGCGCAAGCCCTTGGCCACGACGACTTGGTCTCGCGCCGGCAGCTCCGCGAAATCGACGAACGAGCGGTGCAGGACGGCGCGCTCGATCTCGTGCAGCGACAGCTCGTCGGTCGTGCTGCCGAGCAGGAACGCGCGGTCGGTCGTGGCCCAGAGTGTCTCGAAATCGGGGCGCGCTTCGAGCTCGGCGCCGGGCGTTCCGGCGTGGCGCGCGAGCAACGTCCAATAGATCGATTCTCGATATAATTCGCAGACGACGGAGTCGGTGCCGGTCGTGACCGGCGTGCGCGGTTCGAGCGCGCGCGAGCCGATCGCGGCTGCGGCGCGTGCGCGAGTCAGCGGAGAATCCGGCTGCGTCTGCTCGAGGCGCTGTCGGGCGCGAGCTTCTGCCATGGCGCGTCCGCGCCAGAACCACTCCCACCTTCGCCCGATCGGACCGAGTCGTTTCGGCGTTGCGGGCGCTGCTGCCTGACCAGGCTGAGTGCCTTGGTGTTGCTCGTCCACGATTTTCGGTCGGGACCCTAGCTCAAAAGTCACCGTCCGCGAACCGCGAAGGCTCAGGTCTTGGACCAAACCATCACGATGCTTCGGCCGAACCAGCGCGAAGTCAGCGCGTCGGTCAGGCGCGACACGGGGACGATGGTTTTGTCCCACACTCCGACTTGCGTGCGGGTCGGGGCGCTCCGCTTGGCCAGGCGCGCGAACAAGGAGGCGAGCACGCCGAGGCCATCGAGGAAGAAGGCGGTTTGGACGCGCAGGCCAGGCGGCGTCACCCGCTGCAGTGAGCTTTTGGTGTAGCGCCTGAAGTGACCCACGCTGTGATCGAACGGAGAAAATAGAAACTGGAACGCAGGTGAAAGCACGATCAGCGATCCACCCGGGTTCAAGCGCTCGGCAACTGCGGCCACCTCCGCGCGATCGTGCTCGATGTGCTCGAGGACATCGATATAGACGATGGTGTCGAAGCGCTCTTCGCTCGATAAATCCGCGGTCGTGCCGCAGCGCACGCGCGGAGCGCGCGGGTGCGTGGCCAAGCGCCGCTCAAGCTTCCGACACATCTCGGCGTCGGGCTCGAGGCAGATCCAGCTGTCGGCGGCTTCATTCAAATAGTCGAACGTCGCGCCCAAGCCGGCACCGACATCGAGCACTTTGCCGTGTACGTACGGGCGCACGCGGCCCGCCCAATAATTCTTCCAGTTGGTGGCCTCGATGAAGAGCTCGAGCTCGCTCCCGACGTAGGAATATTCCGGCACTTCGCTCATCCATTGCTGCTCTGCGCGGAGATCATTCCCACTCGTTACACACGGGAATCACGACGCAGAGCCGTTCCATCGAGGAGCGGGGTTATAGCTCGAAGCGAGTGTTCGACCAACCGCGCGACGCGGGCGAAATGTGCGGTAACGCTCTCGAGAAACCGCATCGGCAGTGCTATCGTCGCGGCGCGAAATGAACTGGATCGACGCGGAATTCCTGGGCGGGAAACGAATGCGACAGCTGGTGAAGGTGGGCTCGTGAGCATGCCCGAGTCGACCGAGCCGAGCGCTCCGCTGGCAGAGCCGTCGGTCTCGGCGGAGCTTCCGGCGTCGTTGCCAGCGCCGGCAGCTCCCGTTCCTCCGGCGCCGCGGCGAGGCTTTTTGAGTTGGCTCTTGGCGAGCGATGACTTGGCGCGCGCGCGCGCGGAGGCGAGCCACTTCGGCGCGGAGCAACGCGCGTACTTGCAGCGCGCGAAGGTCGCGTTCGAACTCGCCGAGCTCGCGCTCGCGCCGGGCAACGCCGTGCGCGCGGGTTCGGCAGTGCCGCTCGCTGCCAATCTGCTTCGTCAGTCGAGCTATTGGGCGCTCCTCGCGCTCGAGCCACAGCGTGAAGATCTTTCGCCGACGGCAGTGTGGGCTACGACGGATCCTGCGCTCTTGGCCCAGCTCTCGACCGATGCGGCGGAGCGCGTCGAGCTGGATCAGGCGATGCGTTCGACCTTCGTCGACTTCGCGGTGGGCGCGCCGGAGCTGCAACGCGCGCGGGCCGAGCTTTTGCGTCGCGTCGCGGGGCGCTTGGTCGGGCAGGCGCAACGCGCGCCCTGGCAGCTGGAATGGGCCAAAGTGAAGCGCGCGACGCGGCTCACGCTGGTGACCTTGGTCGTGCTCGTGCCCGTCGTTCTGCTGCTCACGCTGGTGTCGAGGAAGACCGATCTCGCCAAGGGCAAGCCGTGGCACACGAGCTCGGTCGGCGCCGAGTGCCACCCGGAAAAATCGGAGTGCGGCGGCGTCACGACCGAAATTCTGTTCCACACCAAACCCGAAAACAATCCTTGGTTCGAATACGACTTCGGCGCGCCGATCGCATTCTCGTCGCTCGACGTGAAGAATCGGAGCGACTTCGGTCCGGAGCGCGCGGTGCCGCTGGTCGTCGAAGTGAGTAACGACGACAAGCACTTTCAAGAAGTGGCGCGCCGTACCGACTCCTTCTCCACGTGGCAGCCGAGCTTCCCGACGCAGCACGCGCGCTACTTGCGGCTACGCGTGGCGCGCGAATCGATCCTGCATCTGGAAGCCGTGCAAGTGTACCCGTGATCGCGGCTCGTTGGCGGCGATGGTTGGAAGCGCACTTCGGCGCGTGGGGCTCGCTCGCGCTGCTCGGAGTCGTGGTGGTGCTCTGCGCCTCGCTCCTGCGCATCCTCGCGCCGATGCTGGCTGATTTTCGCACCTACGGCTTTCACGACTGGGACGTCGAAACCTCGTATCGCTACGTCACCAAGCTCAGCATCACTCGCTATCACGAGGCGCCGTGGTGGAATCCGTGGTTGTGCGGCGGCTTCCCCGCGTTCGGTGACGTCGAAGGCGCGAGCAATTTTCTCTCACCCTACCTGCCACTCTATTTGCTGACGGACGTGCGCGTCGCGCTGCGCTTGGAAGTGATTTGTGCGGCGCTCATCGGTTTGAGCGGCGCGTTCGTGCTCGGGCGGCGCTTCACGCGCAGCGTGACGGCGTGCGGTTTCTTCGCCGCGCTCTACATCCTCAACGGTCGCTGGGCGCTGCAAGCCGCGGCCGGCCACACGTGGCACCTGCAATACGGCTTGATGCCGTGGGCGTTCTGGTTCTTCGAGCGCGCGCTCGAGCCCGGTCGGTCGAGGAACGCGGTCGGCGCGGGCGGCGTGCTCGCGTGCATGGTGCTGTGGGGCGGGATCTATCCGTTGCCGCAATCGGCGTTGTTGCTGTCGCTGTACGCGCTCTTGCTCGCGCTCGGCACGCGCAGCGCGCGCCCGCTCTGGATTTTGGCGATCGCGGGGCTCGTCGCGATCGGGCTTTCGGCGCCGAAGCTGTGCGCGATCGTCGATCACATGTCGGACGTCCCGCGGCTCATCGAGTCGAAGGAAGTGATCGGCCTAGCCGAGCTGCTCGTCATGTTCACTTCGCTCGATCAGCGCTTCGGTTCACGGCCGATCCGCACGCCCGCGTACAATTGGCACGAGTGGGGCATTTACATCGGTTGGGCCGGAGTGTTCGCGCTGTGCGTCGCGATCGTGTTCGCGCGCGGTCCGCGCGGTCAGGCGCTCAAGATCGTCGGGTTGTGCTGTCTCTTGCTCGGGTTCGGCGCGTTCCACGAATATGCGCCGTGGACTCTGCTGCACCCGCTGCCGGTGTTCGCCTCGCAACACGTGCCGTCGCGCTTTCACTTCGCGATGCTCTTGTTCCTCGGCGCGGCGTTCCTTACCGTGGTCGGCCCGCGCGTTGAAGCGATCGCTCGCCGCGCGCCGTGGTTCGATTTGGCGCTGCTCGTGCCGCTGGCTTTGTTCTGCTTCGATTTGTCTTCGGTTTCACGCGAGCCGATGGCGCAAGCATTCTGGATGGAGGCTCCGGATGCGATCGCGGAGCGCCCGTTCGAACAACACGTATCGCCGATCGTCAACTACAAGCGTCGAGATTGGGCGCAGCCCGAGTTGCTCGCGATGATGGCCAATACCGGGGTCGTCAAAGGTTACGGCGTCGATCCGCGGTTCGTCCCGGCAGCGGTGGGCGCCGAAGATCCGGCATATCGCGGCACCGCCTACGTCGATGGCGGTCCGGGGCGCGCGACCGTGAGCGAGTGGTCGCCGAACCATGTGGTGTTGAACGTCACCGGCGCGCGTGCGGGCGCGCTCGCCGTCTACAACATGAACTTCGACAAGAGCTGGCGCGCGAATGGTGAGCCCGCCGTCAATTGGCACGGGCTCGTCGCGGCGCGTTTGAAGGCGGACAGCGCGAGCGTGACGTTTCGATACTTCCCGCGCACGCTCGCGTTCTCGATTCCGCTCGCGCTTTTCACCGCTCTCGGGTGCGCGTGGTGGTGCGGTTGGCTCACGGGCTTCTCCTGGCTGCGGCTGCCGAAGCGCCCGGAGTATTGAGCGTGCTACGGTGCGCGCGGACGGGTATCGAGGGATGAGCGCGCCGCGCGGTAATGCAGTCTTGAATTGGTTTCTAGCGCGGCCCGTGCTCGCCCGCGCGGAGGCAGAGGCCGCACACCTCAGCGCTGAACAGCGCGAATACGTGCGGCGCGCGAAGCTCGCGTTCGAGGCCGCGCAGCTCGTGCTCATGCCAGGCAACGCAGTGCGATCCGGTTCGACCTCGCCGCTCGCTTCGAACTTGTTTCGGCAGGCGCTGTACTGGGCGCTGTTGTCGCAGCAACCGGCGAGTGAAGGCGTGGCGCCGAGTCCGGCGGAAGCCTGGGCTGCGGCGGATCCGGCGTTGCTGGCTGAGATCGCGCGCACGGACGGCGAGCGCGCGCAGATCGCCGCGGCCATGCCGCTCACTTTCAGAGAGCTCGCCGAGGGCACATCGGAGTTGCAACGCGCGACGGTCGAATGCTTGCAGCACGCCGCGAGTCGAGCGGTCGCTCATACGCAGCGTCCGCTCGTGCGGCTCGAGTGGGCGAAGTTGACGCGCGTCGCGCGGCTCGCACTCGCAGCGTTGTTGGCGTTGCTGTCGCTCGTCGCGGTCGTGAGCGCGCTGCCGAGCAAGTCGGATTTGGCGAAGGGCAAGCCGTGGCGGACGAGCTCGGTCGCGGCCGTGTGTCATCCCGAAAAATCGGAATGTGCGGGAGTCACGACGGACATCTTCTTCCACACCGTCAACCAGTCGAACCCGTGGTTCGAATACGACTTCGGCGCGCCGATCGCGTTTTCGTCGCTCAGCGTCAAGAATCGCTCGGATTTCGGGCCCGAGCGCGCGGTGCCGCTCGTCGTCGAGGTCAGCAATGACGACAAGCACTTCAAGCAAGTGGCGCGGCGCGACGAAGTCTTCTCGATCTGGAAGCCGAGCTTTGCGACGCAGCACGCGCGCTACTTGCGCCTGCGCGTCGCCGCTGAGTCGATGCTCCACCTCGAAGCGGTGAAGGTCTATCCGTAACCTCAGTACGGCGTCAGGTGGTCATCCAAGCCGGCGCGGTACCAAGTGCGGCCGGGGAAATGCTGCTCGGCGCACACTTCGTCGGCTTTGTTGCGCCGAATCAAGAACAGCACGTCCGGGTTCTCTTCGAACGGACGGTTCTGAGCCAAGTTCGTGATGTGCTCGGTCGAGTGACCCGGGATGATCATCACGATCGCGTTCTTGAGGCCGAGCTTCTGCGCGCCGCGGAACGGCGCCGTCTTGTATTTATACTCGGCAACCGCGACTGGATAAATCAGCGGCGCGATGCGGGCGACGCCATAGCAAATCGCGGCAGTCGCGACGAGCGCCGGCGTGAGCCGAAGCAGCCACGAAATCGGCCGTTCCAGGCCCAGCCAGATGCGGGCGAACAGCGGGGCGAGCAGCGCTGCGCCGCCGGCCGACATCGGGATCACGTGCACGAGGAAATAGCGCGGGCCGAGGCCGTCGTCCGAAAAGCGATCGAACTCGACGAAGAAATAGAAGGTCAGCACGATCAGTGGCCCGACGAGCAGCATGAAGGCGACGCGTCGCTCACGGCCTCCGAGCGCGCGCAGGAGCCCCGCGATGCCGAGCGCTGGAGCGGCTGGCCACCACATGTACGAGCTCACCGCCAGCGGGACGCCGTACTTCCATTCGTGCGCGCGCGGCCAGCTCAAGCGCAGCGCGGCTTCCGGGTGAATCGTCGGCGCGATCGTGTATCCGGTCTGGAACCAAGC
>FTDA01001147.1_pt1 | contig 13546 bp, 10 predicted proteins | sample 1639731 | NCBI WGS metagenome assembly FTDA01 (sample SAMEA3914869, study PRJEB12502) | metagenome | biome: forest; material: soil | place: USA | collected 2012-03-12 | depth 0.1 m
CCTTGGCGAGCGCATAGCGATCGAGCGGCGAGAGCCCGAGCCACACGGCGTCCGAAACCGGCCGGCCCTCACCGAAGCGCGCGCGCACTTCGTCCGGCACGGCTTGCGGCAAAGGGTCATCACTCGGCGCGACGCGCGGCACGTCACCGCTCGCGAGCGCACCAGCCACCGCCGCGACGTCGACTTCGTACGCCGAGCCGAGCGCGGCCAAACCAGCGCGCGTTTCCAGCGAAAGCGCGCGCCACGCTTCGAGCGATGGCTTGAAACCGGCGCGATCCAGCGCGCGGCGAGCCGCGAGCGGCACCAAGTCGAGCGCCGCGTCGATGCCGTCGAAGGAGTACAGCTTCACGCGCGAAACCATAGCAGAGCGCGCACGGCGACGCGCGACGCGCTGATGCTCGCTCGCACGTGGGCCCGGCGATGCTAAACGTTCAGCGTGGACAACACGCCCGCTCCGGAGCTCGCCGATCGCCTCGGTCGCCCTGTGACGGATCTGCGCGTCAGCGTGACGGATCGCTGCAACTTCCGTTGTCGCTACTGCATGCCGCGCGAGCACTTCGGTCCCGGGCATCAATTCTTGCCGCACGCGGATGTCTTGAGCTTCGAAGAGATCGCGCGCGTCGTCGGCGTGCTCGTCCCGCTCGGCCTCAAAAAGGTGCGGCTCACCGGCGGCGAACCCCTGTTGCGGCAGGATTTGCCGGACCTCGTCGCACGGCTCGCGCAATTTCCCGAGCTCGATCTCGCGCTCACCACCAACGGTTCATTGCTCGCGAAACACGCGCGCACGCTGCGCGCCGCCGGCCTCCATCGCATCACCGTCAGCCTCGATTCGATCTCGCCCGAAGTGTTCGCGCGCATGACCGACACCGAGGTGCCCGTCGCTGAAGTGCTCGCCGGCATTGAAGCCGCGCGCGCCGCTGGCTTCGCGCCGCTGAAGATCAACGCCGTCGTGCGGCGCGGCACCAACGATCACACGCTCGTCGAGCTCGCGCGCCACTTCCAAGGCACGGGCGACATCGTGCGCTTCATCGAGTACATGGATGTCGGCCTGACCAACGGTTGGCGCATGGATCAAGTCGTGAGCGGCAAAGAGATCGTCGCCCAAATCAGCGCGGAAATGCCGCTCGAACCCGCGGTCGCGCACTATCGCGGAGAAGTCGCGAAACGCTATCGTTACCTCGACGGCAGCGGCGAAATCGGCGTGATCACCAGCGTGACCCAGCCCTTCTGTGGAGATTGCACGCGCCTCCGACTGAGCGCAGACGGAAAAATCTACGGCTGCTTGTTCGCACGCGCGGGCACGGATCTGCGCGCCGTGCTGCGCGCTTCGCCGAGTGACGCGGAGCTCGCGCGCAACGTGCGCGACTTTTGGCAAGCGCGCGGCGATCGCTACTCGGAGCTGCGCTCGTCCGCGACGCGCAGCTTGCCGCGGCTCGAGATGTCGTACTTGGGCGGCTAGCGTGAACCTACGTTGCTCGACCTTCGTCACTCTCGGTTCGATTTTTATTTTTGGGGGTTGCACCGAGCGCGGCGCAGCGCACCCGCCCGCCGCCAATCCGGCGTCACGCGCGTCGGTCGTCGTCGAATCCGCGCACCCAGCGACGCCGAACGCGGGCTCGATCCCGGCTCCCAGCGCGGCGCCGCTACCCACGACGCCGCTCACAGTCGAGCCGGATTTGGCTGGAAAACGCGTGGCACTCGAAGTGCCGGATTTTTCTCCGTCACTCGTGCGCTTCCCCGCGCGGAGCGGCAAAGCACCGATCTTGGTCGTCACGCACGGCGCGGGCGGCACCACCGAAGCGCACTGCGATCTGTGGTCGCGCATCGCGCATGAAAGCGCGATCCTCTTGTGTGTGCGCGGTCGCGCGCGCAGCCCCGTGCCCGCGGACGGCGAATACTATCCCGATCACCCGACGCTCGAACGCGAGACCTTCGCCGCTCTCGCCGCGCTGCGCGAAAAATTCTCGAGCTACATCGCCGAAGGTCCCGTGTACTACGCTGGCTTCTCGCAAGGCGCGACGATGGGCGCGCTGATGCTCGTCGAGCACGCCAGCGAGATCACGCGGCTCGTCTTGGTCGAAGGCGGTTTCGCGGACTGGAACATCGCGCGCGCACGCGACTTCCACGCGCGCGGCGGCGAGCGCGTGCTGTTCGTGTGCGGGCGCAAAGAGTGCGCCGAGCCCGCGAAAAACGCCGCTGATTGGTTCACCCACGCCGGCGTGAAAGCCCAAGTCGAATACGTGCCCGGCGCGGGCCACACGCACGACGGCCCCGTCGAGGCGCGCATCGCAGCGAATTTTCCGTGGCTGGTCGAGGGCGATTCGCGCTGGCAAATGCGCGAATCGCCCTAACCCGCGTCAACGCAAATACAACCAAACCACCGGTACGCCGTCATACGTGCCCACGGCCGCGGGCGCAGCGTGACCGTAGTCTGCCCACACTTCGTACTCGACGCGATGCATGTGCTGCTCGTGTTGATACAGCGCGACGTTCGACGACGAGATCGCGAGTGAGCCGCGCAGATCTTCGCGCACGCGACCATCCTCGTGCATCATCTCCCAGCTTTGGAGCGCCGTGTCGTGCACGTACACGGTCGCGTTTTTCGGCGCGCGCGCGTTGAGAAAATCTTGCAGCGCGCCAGTCGTGTAACCCCAGAAGGTGCGATTGAGGCCGAGCGTGGCTGCACCGGGCGCGCCGCCGACGAGCGGCGTGTAGAACGTGAGCCCCCACGGCTCGGAATGCAGCGTCATCGCGAACGGCCCAACCAACACGCATGCCGCGAGCAGCTGTGGCGTGAGCTCCGCACCGCGTTTCCAGGGCAAAAGCCGTCGAATTTGCTCGGCCGCGACGGCAAAGCCGCGCCCGGCCAACAAACATAAAAACGGATACGCCGTGATCCAGTGCTTGGTGCCGCCGAAAATGGGCGTCTGATCGGACCACCACGGCGCGTAGCACATGAGCAAGCACAAGACCCAAAGCAGCGCCGTGGATTCTTGGGGAATGCGCGCGAGCAACGGCGCTTCGCGATCCAGCACTTTCACGTCGGCGAGTTTCGCGCGCAAGCGCGGCACGCGCAGCAGCACCGTCACCGCGAGGCCGATCGCGAACAGCGCGAGCGTGATCCCCGGCACCGTCGCGAGCGTCATCACCCAGGCGTACAGCCGCGGCATCGGCGGCTTCCAATACGTCTGGCCCAGAAACTCCATGTTGTAATATTCGTGGCCGAGGTGGAACGCGACGTAATCCGCGATGCGACGCGCAGTGTCGTGCCAAATCCACGGCCAGCCGACGTAGAACACGAGCGGCGAAATCGTGACCATGGCGAAGAACGCGCTCGGCATCGCGACGCGACCCGCGCGCAGCTCACGCACGGCGTGCGCGCCGCGGGTCAGCACGAAATGAGCCAAAAAAGCGCCCGGCAAGAGCCACGAGTTGTGCTTCGTGTCGAGCAAGAGCCCGTACAAAACTCCGGTCGCGATGGCCCAACCGAGCCCAGCTTCGAGCGAGCGGGCGTACGCGTACGTGGTGACGAGCAACATCGTCATCACGGGCAGATCGAAGCAATCGAGGTGCGCGTGATAGAAAACGCGCGGCATGAACGCGAGGGAAAGCGCCGCGACCAAGCCCGCCGTGCGATTGAGCGCGCGCTTGCCCCAAGCGTACGTAACGACGACGCCGAGCGCGCTCAGCACCATGCCCGGAAAACGATACGCCGTGCCCTGCTCGCGGAATAAGCGCACGCCCTCGAACAAATAGCGATGCGAGAGCGCGAACAGCGTCTTCATCAACGCCGGGTGCTCGTGATTCACGCTCCAATAGCGATCGATCGTCGCGGGCTCGAGCGCGCGCCGGAAATCCGTGCCCAAGAGCTCGAACCAGCCTTCGTAGCTGCGCGCGGCCTGGAAGTAGAAACCTTCGTCGCGCGCGTAGCCGAGATCCTTCACCGTGCTCAGGAGGAGCGCGAGGTAGCCGCAAAAGAGCAGCGCGGAGAGCACGCGATCGAGGCGGTCGAAGGTGCGGGCGTCGGTCATCGCGGGCGGCGTCGGAGCGCGCGGCGAGCCTGCCACAACCGGGAAAAAAGCGGTACGCTGCGCGGCGATCGAGCCATGGTCCCGAACGCGAGCCACGCGGAGCAAATCGAATGCAAGTCGTAATCCTGGCCGGAGGCCTCGCCACGCGCCTCGGCGAACGCGTGAAAACCGTGCCCAAAGCGTTGCTCCCGATCGCGGGCCGCCCGTTCTTGGCTTGGCAGCTCGAAACGCTCGCGCGCTCCGGCTATCGCGAGGTCTTGCTCTGCATCGGCCATTTCGGCGACCAAATCCGAGATTTCTTGGGGGATGGTTCGGCGTTCGGACTCACTGCAGCCTACTCGGAGGACGGCCCGCGTTTGCTCGGCACCGGCGGCGCGCTCAGGCGCGCGCTCGGTTTGCTCGCGCCGCGCTTCCTCGTCACGTACGGTGACAGTTACCTGCCGTTCGATTACGCCGGCCCGCTGCGTGATCTCGAAGCGCACCCCGAAGCCCTCGGCACGATGAGCGTGTTCGAAAACGCGGGCGAGTGGGACTCGAGCAATACGGAAGTGCGCGGCGAGCTCGTCGCGCGCTACGAGAAAGGCAGCCGAGATCGCGCGCTCAGCTACATCGACTACGGCGCGATCGCGCTCGATCGCAGCGTGATCGCCGGACGCGAGAGCGGCGCGGTGTTCGGCCTCGACGTGGTGCAGACCGAGCTCGCTCAGCAAGGCAAGCTGCGCGCGTACGTCGCGCACGAGCGCTTCTACGAAGTCGGCTCCGAGCTCGGCATCCGCGACTTGGAAACGAAGCTCAGCGCCGGCTGAGCGCCCCATTTTTCCTCGCTCCCGAGCGCGATCGCGCCGTGAAAGGCGTGGTAGCTTCGCGCGCGATGTTTGGTGCACGGCGCGGCTTTGCGCGCGACGACGGCTATCACGCGCGTGCCGACGAGCGCGCGCTCGAGCGTGTGAGCGAGATCGTCGCGTTGCTCGCGAGCGTCGTCTTCGCCGCGTGCGCTTTTTGGGAGCTCGCCGACACGTTCAGCGCCGGTCACTTTGCCGCGTCTTCCTCGGTCTGCACTGCGGGCGAGAACATGTGGCAGTGGGGCACGCTCGCGCCCGTCACCCACCACACGCTGCGCGCCCCCGTCGCGAGCGAATACTATTGCCATCACCCCTTTGGCATCTATTGGGTGTCGGCGCTGTTCATGAAGGTGTTCGGGCACCACGCTTGGGCGTGTCGCTTGCCCGCCGTGCTCGAGAGCGCGCTGGTCCCACCACTTTTGTATCTCGCAGGGCGCGCACTGTGGAGTCCGATCGCGGGCGCCGTCGCCACAGCCAGCTACGCCGCCGTCCCGATTGCGCTCGGATTCGCGGACATGAACGCGCTCGAGGTGCCCGTCATCTTCGGCACCGTGGTCGCGATTTGGGGCTACGCGCGCTTCCGCCAAACCTATTTGCGCCGCTTTCTCGCGCTCGCGCTCGGCGGGCTCGGCTTCGCGGTGTGCTGTGATTGGGCGGCGATCTTCTTCGCGGCAGTGAGCCTCGGCGCCGTGTTCGTGAGCGTGCTTTTGCTCCGACGCTGGACGTTGATCGGCGACCGCCGGCGCGTCGCGGGTTATTGGGGGCTCGCGGTGGCGGTGTGCGCGATCGTGATCGTCGGTCACTTGGCGGCACTCGCGCACTTGAACCAACTCAACGAGCTCTTCGCCCAAGGCAAGCTGCGTTCGAACGGCAATGAGCTGCCGCTCGCGACCGTGCTGCACAATCGCAAATTCTGGCTCGAGGTGAGCTTCACGAGCCTCGGCATTGCGCTCGGAAAGCTGGCGCTGCCAGTGCTCGTGTTGCGCGCAGTGCTCAAACGCTCGGACCTCGAGGTGCAGCCGATCGCGGTGTTCGTGATGGCGCTACTCCAATACGTCGTGTTCAAGCAGGGCGCCGACATCCACGTGTTCTGGCCGTTCTACTTCGCCGAATACTTCGCGTTGGCCAACGCCGCGCTCGCGCAAACACTGCTCGAGGTGACCCGCGCGCTCGCACGATACCTCGGGAAATTGGCTGGAAACTGGCCCGCGTATGCCTGCCTCGGGCTCGGCTTGCTCGGGCCGCTCGCCATGTTTCCCGACGCGCTGCGCGGCCTCGGTTACGCGCATCGCTCCGGTGGGCGCATGAACGAGAACGGCCACCCGATGAAGCCGGACAAAGACAAAGTCGCGGTGCTCGAGTGGCTCACCCAGCGCATGGCGCCGAATACTGGCGTGATCTTGCACCCGGGCATGCGCCAATCCTTGTGGGTGGATTGGTCGATGCAACGCCCCGCCGCGACCGTGAATCACCTGCCGACCAACGCAGCGACGGGACAAGATCGTTACTACGTCGCGGATCTGCGGTTCATGGGCGCGAACGAGCAAGAATCCTTGGTGCATGATTTCTCGGTCACCGCGCTCGACACCTTCCTGACGATCGATCGCGCGGCGCCGCCCGGAAGCTTTCACGCGCTCAAAATCGAGCGGCGCGCACCTTCGTTCCTGGCAGCGTATTGGGTCTCGAGCAGCTACGCGGAGCGGGAAATCGTGCCGAATCCGTTCTCGGAATGGGAGCTGCGGGATCGCTTCGAGCTTCTGCCCAACGATCCGCCGCAAATCGCGCCGCACACGTTCGAGGAGCTGCGCATCGCGCACAACATCGCCGTCGCGCGCGGGGACGAAGCGGGCGCAGCGCGTTACGCGAATCTGCTACTTCAAGGCTGCGACGCGAGCATGCAGCGCACTTTCTCGAGCGGCACGCGCCTCTTCTGCGCGCGCCTCGAACGGAGCCCAGCGCTCCTCTTCGACGTGTACTTCTTGGCGGGCGGGCCCGATCCGAGCGAGCCCGAGCTAGCGATGCACTCCGTCGTCGAAACGGCGCCCACAGGCTCACTCGTCGACAGAGACGCGACCATCGCCGATGTCGGCATGCCGTTCGCGATCCCGCCGAGCCGTTGGAAGCGCGACTACCTCTATGCCTCGATCACCGAGCTCGTGCGGCGCATCGGACGCGAGCGTTGGTACGGCACGTTTCGCCCGGCGCGCGAGGCTTGGAACCCGGATCCCACGGCGCAGATCACGCTACTGCACTTGGATTGATCGAGCAGACTGCGCGATCAACGCGGCCGCCAGATCGTCGAAGCGCGCAGCCACCAAATCCGGCGTCACGCTCGGGCCACCGCGCAGCGGGCACAGCTCGCAACGATTGGTCGGAAAAACCAGCGCAGAACGCAGGTTCGCCGCGCGCGCGGCCGACACGTCCGCCGTCGAGTCGCCGACCATCCAAGTCTTCGCGGGATCGAGCTGTGCGCGCCCGAGCGCTTGCAAGAGCAGCCCGGGCTTCGGCTTGCGGCACGCGCAATCACCGACCAACGATGCATCACCGCCGTGACCGCCGGACGGATGATGCATGCACACTTCGACGCTCGCGATCCGAATGCCGTGACTCGCGAGCTGCTCGAGTAGCGCGCCGTTCGTCCGTGCCACCGCAGCCGCTGAATACTGGCCTTTGGCGGGCCCTGGTTGATTGCTCGCGATCGCGAACACGAAGCCCGAGTCGGCCAGAGCGCGAAGCCCCGTGACGACGCCCGGCAAGAGCCGCACGTGATCCGGATGAAACGCGACTGAGATGGTGCCCGTCTCGTCATCACGCACGATGTCGATCAGCGTGCCGTCACGGTCGAGGATGATGCCGGGGCGCAAAATATTCGGAGCCAACGCTGGGCAAAGCTAGCGCTTTCGCCGCGTGCGGTCGAGCCGACGCGTCAGCGCGGCGCCACGGAAGCAAGCGCGAGCGCATACGCGATCAACCCGGCGAGCGCGACGATCACCACGACCCCGCTCGTGATCCCACGCACCAGCCGTAGCCGCGCGAGCCGCTTCGGCGGCCGCACCTCCGCGAGCGCGAGCAGCCAAGCGACGATCGCCTCTGCCGCCAATCGCAACCGATTCACTTCGCGCTCGGGCACTGCGTCGAGCGCGAGCGGATCGTCGGACGCAAACGCCGCGCGCACGAGCTCGAGCTCCGACGCTTCGTTCGGCGGCGATGCTTCGGGCACGACGAAGCTCGTCCACGCCGCCTGCGAGCTGCGCGGCAGCTCGGCCGCATTCTCCGCCGCGGCCGCCAGCGCGCAGAGCGCGAAAAATGCCGCCTCGCGCAAGAGCGCCAGTGCGACGGTTTGTGTCTCGGGATCGCGCAGCTCGCGCGCGACGCCGTAGCGCACGCGCGCAGCTTCAGCCCACGGCCGCATGCGAGCGCGCGCTGCGTCCGACAAGCGCTCCGCGCGACTCATCGCTCCGAAGAGCGCGATCGGCTCGAGCCAAGGCACGTCCGCGAACCTCGCTGTCGCTCCTGCCATCACCGCTCGCATACCATACTCGGCCCGCGCTATGCTCGACCCGAGCCCTCGATGAAGCAGGATTTCCGGCCCGAAGACATCGCGACCGTCGTGCGCTGGCTGCTCGGTCTCGACGGCATGCTCGCGTTCGCAGCGCTCGCGCTGCTCATCTTGACGCTCGCCGACAGGCGGCGTCCGCGACCGCACGGCGTGCGCGACCACGCTTTGCCGCTCGCGCTCTCACTCGTGCTCGCAGCGCTCGACACGCGGATCTTGCAAGGCCTCGAGCTCTTGCCCACGGTGGCGAACGAGCACACCGCTCGCGGTCACGCCACCACGCACGGCTTCGGGCCGTGGTTGGTCGGGCTCGTGGTGTCGGCGGTGCTCGCGGCAGCGGTCGCGGCGCTCGTGCAACGAAGCGCAGCGCGCATTCCCGCGCGGCTACGCACGGCCGTGCAATACGGATTGCTCGCCTTCGGTGCGCTCGTTTGCACCGTCGCACTCGCGCAAGCGCTGGATGCGAGTCGTTACGTGGAGCTCTTGCCGGACTCGCTGACGCCTGCCTTCGCGCCGGGAGTTTTGATCGCGGCGCCGCTCGCGCTGATCGCGCTCGCAGGTGGCTTGCGCTTGCTCGCGCGCTTCGGCGTCCCGCTCCCGGCGTGGGCGCGGCTCGCGGCCGAAGCCGCGCTCGTGCCCGCCGCGTATGCGATCGGTCTCGCGTTGATCTATCAAACGCTCAGCTTGATCGAGCTCGAGATCTGGCAAGGGTTCAAGCTCGCGGCGTTCTTTTCCGCGGCCGTGTTCGCGTTGCCGATCGCGCTCGTGCCGGGCGCATTTCGCAGCCGCGGCTTCGGCGTCGCGTTCGGCGTGTTCTTGATTTTGGTTTTTGGCGATCTGATTTACCTGCGCTACTTCGGCAATATTTTGCCGGTGCTCGCGATCAGCAGCGGCGGGCAGATCTGGGACGTTCGCGACATCATCATCAAGTACACGCAGCGCAAGGATGCGATTTTGCTGCCCACCGTCGTCGCCGCCGTCGCAGTCCCACTGCTCTGGCCGAAGACGCCGAAGGCCGATGCTCCGCTCGCCGCGCGGGCCGCGCTCGATCTCACGATGATCCTGACAACGCTCGCGTTTCTCTTGCCCATCCCGAACCTCGTCCGCGTATGGATGGATAGCGACCGCTCGTGGCGCGTGTTGAACGGCACGGACGCCGTGCAAGACTCCGGCATCGTCGTCGCGCACATCAAAGAAGTGGCGCGCTCGATCCGCGACGCGCGCCAGCACAGCAGCATCACGCCCGAAGAATTCGCCAAGGTGCAGGCGTACCACCGCGAGCGCGCGGACGAGGTCGTGAGCGATCCGGACTTCGGCATCGCGCGCGGCACGAACCTGATCGTGATTCAGGTCGAGGCCATGCAAAAATGGGTCATCGGCGCGCGGGATCGCGACCAGGAGCTCACGCCTTTCCTCAATCAGCTGCGTGAAAAATCCTGGTTTTTCGACGAGATTTACGACGAAACCGGGGACTCTTCGACATCCGACTGCGAGTACATGGTGCTGAACTCGCAGTTCCCGATCCCGCAAGGCTCCGTCGCGTTTCGTCGCGACGGCAATCACTTCGTCACGCTCTTGCACGCGTTCAAAGAGGCCGGCTACACGACGTTCGCCGGCCACGCGTACGCCGCAGGCATGTGGAACCGCGCCGTGCTCTATCCACGCTACGGCTACGATCAAACCGCGTTCCGCGATGAGCTCGGGGACGGACCGAAGCTCGGCTGGGGCATCGGCGATAAATTGTTCTTCGAGCGCGTGCTGCCGAAGGTTCAAAAGTTGCCGCAGCCGTTCGTGAGCGTGCTGATCACACTCACCTCGCACGGGCCGTATCAGTACGTGCCCGCGAACGAGCACAAGTTGAACTTAGGCTCGATCGGCGCGTCCGACTTCGGCGGCTACATGCACTCGATGCGCTACAATGATGAAGCGATCGAGCAATGGTTCGCCGAGCTCAAGAGCGTCGGGTTGCTCGAAAATTCGACGATCGTGATTTACGGTGACCACGATTCGCGCCTGAAATTTCCGGCCTATCAAGCGAGCGAAACCGATCTGTCGCCCGAAGTGCAGCACCGGCTCGCGGTGCGCGACTACACCACGAAACAGATCCCGCTCTTCGTCGTGCTCCCGGAGAAACTCCACGCGGCGCCGCGCATCGTGCACACGCTCGGCGGCCAAGTCGACATCGGTCCGACGATCGCGCACTTGTTTGGGCTGAAGCGCCCGGCGTCGTTCATCGGGCAATCGCTGGTGCCGGAACGCGCGGGGCACGCCTCGCGCATCGACGGCTCGGGCGTCGCCGGCGATCGGATTTACATCGCGCCCGGCGGCGGCCGCTGCGAATCGTTCCCCGACTTCAAGCACCTCGACCGCAACGCCTGCGCCGCGCTCGCGCGCAAAACCCAAGAGGAGCTGAACATGAGCTGGGATGTGACGTTGCTCGACCTCGCGCCCAAGCTCGCCGGTAAAGCGCCCGAGAAATCCGCGGCGAAACGCTGATTGATGCTGCGCCTTACAGCGCTTCGCTCTGATCTTTGCGGCGCTGGTATAGATCGAAATCTTCGATCCGTTTGACGAACTCGTAGTCGTCGTCGATCACGTGCTCGAGCTCCGGGAAACCGGGCAGCTCGTCGTGCGAGTCGAGCACGTGGCCGGTGACGGCCGGAAAGACGTCATTGTGCTGCACGATGATCAGCGCTGGCGGACGCTTGACCAAATCGCGCATCAGCTCGGCGCGCGCATAACCGCGCTGCCACTCCGTGCGCTGCGGCACGTCGTAAATGAAGCGGGAAGAGGGCGTGCGCTCGGCCAGCCAATAAATCGCCGGCTCGAAACCCCAGACGAAGATCGGATCTTGGCTGCTCGTGCGCGAACGCACTTCGAGCGCCACGTCGCGATCCGCGCTGAGGTTGTAGTCGGCGACGTACGACAAATCGCGATCCAGCGCCTCGCGCGAAAAATAGGGCGACATGCGGAAGGCGTATTCGAGTCGCATCCACGCGCGCTCGCGGAAATACTGCGGCAGATCGCGCGCGGCCGAGCGCATGTCCGTTACGATCAGCACGAACGAAGCAAACGCCAGCGCGCCGCCAAACCCGCCCGCGAGACAACGGCGCCAGAGCTTGTACAAACCGAGCCCCGCCAAAAACCCAATCAACTGCAGGGAAGCCGCGTAGTGATACGGAAAGAATTTGCCCTGCATCGCCACGCCCGCGAGCTGCATCGCGATCACGCCGAGCACGAGAAACGTGCCTTCGCGCTCACGCCCGTGAATCGTGCCGATCGACGCCATCGCGATCACGCCTGCGGCCGCGAGCGCGGAGAACTTGAAGAAGGCCTCCTCGAGCGCGTAGTAGAGCATCGTCGCGGCTTGCCGGCCTTCCCAGCCGAGCGTGGTGTAGCCGGGCGTGAATTCGGCGAGCGTCCAGTGGAGCGCAGGCCACGCGCCGCGCAGCGCGAACCACGCCGCACACAAAACGATCGGCGCGCACGCGGCCAAACCGATCGCAACGAGCGTGCGGATCGCGCGCTCGGTCGAGCCGGAGCGCTTCTGCTCGCGCGTCGCCAAATAGGCGGCGCACACGATCGCGCCACCGCCGAGCGGAGGCTTGAACAGAAAAGCCAGCCCGAACAGCGCGCCCGTGCCGAGCCAAACCCAAATCTTTCGGCGCGCCGGCGCGGGTGAAGTCGAAAGCACGAGCGCCGCGGTGGTCAGGTAGCCGCCGAACACTTCGGGCTGCGCGGTGTGCCAAAACTCCAGCTCCGCAAGCAGAAGCGCGGCGACCGCACCACCCATCAAACCGATCACGCGCCGCTCGAAAAATGTCTCGGCCAAGCGCGCGAACCCGAACACCGAAGCGATCAGCCCCGCGACCTCGAGCAAGCGAATCGCGATCATGCTGCGCCCGAAGAGCGCCTGCGCGAGCGCGTAGACCAAGAAGATCCCCGGCGGCTTGAAATCCCAGACGTCGCGGTACGGCATCTTGCCGTGCACGACGCCATCGCCGACCAGCGCGTAGATGCCTTGATCGCGCCCGAACGAAAACGTCAGGATCTCGATCGCGCAAAACGCGATCACCGCCCACGACACCCAAGCGAGCCACACATCGGGATCGCGAATATGCAGACGGGGCACGACCTCGGCGGGAGGCGGACGGACCGAGGAAGTGCCCATGGCGCGCACACGCTAACCAAGAGCGCCGGATCAGCGCTAGGGCTCGCGCATTTTCGGCCGGCTTGCCCGTCGGCGCGCGCCGCGTCTGCGCACGAAACAGCGCCGTTTTCCCGAGCTCTCTGCGATTCGCGCGCCGCGCGGAGAGCCACGCAGCTGTGCGCGGCTCAGAGGCGGCCGTGCACGCGACGGTAAAGTCCGGCGTTTGACCAAAGCCTTCGCGCGGCGCGGCGCGCCCTCGCGGGCGTGCGCCGAATCCGCATAAACGCTCCGCCTAAACAGAAGATCATCCGCTCCCGCTCGCTCACGGACCGGCGCGCGTTCATGCGACGGCAAATCTTTGAGTACTTACTCGGACGAATTTTGCCTCTGCTGCACTCAGTTTGCGGCGCGAGCGCGCTCATACGTTTCTGGGACATTGCAAGCGTCGCATCGAGTAAGTCGATCCGGTCACATCTTCGAGGAGTGAAGATTCTGCCTTCACAAACTCGCGCGGCGAGGTTACTGCTTAGGGTGATTCGGGGGGCAATCGAGGATTCAGCATGCACGCCGTCAAAGGTATGGTTCAGGTTCAAGGCAGGACGTTCCGGATCGTGCGCGTCGCTCGGGGCCAATACGAGGTCGTGCGGATCCTCGATGACAAGTGCATGGGCTCGTTCTGGAGTGAGCCCGCGTTTCGCGTCGCGGACGGCGAGCATCAAGAGCTCGTGCGCGAGGTTGCGCGCACCGCAATCCAGGGTGGGAAAACGAGCTGGGTCGGTCGCATCGCCGCCGCCGTCTGAACGCCGAGCCGCGCGAAATCCGCGCGCCGCGCAGCCCATCTCAGAATTTGTCTTGACCGATCGCCCCACGCTCACTTGGATGGCGTCCGTTCGCGCCCCTAGCTCAGCTGGATAGAGCATCGGACTTCGAATCCGAGGGTCGTAGGTTCGAATCCTACGGGGCGCGC
>FTDA01000440.1_pt1 | contig 13479 bp, 12 predicted proteins | sample 1639731 | NCBI WGS metagenome assembly FTDA01 (sample SAMEA3914869, study PRJEB12502) | metagenome | biome: forest; material: soil | place: USA | collected 2012-03-12 | depth 0.1 m
CGGTTGCGTGGGGAACACGTGCGGAGATTTTGCCGTAAATCCCGGCGGAAAGTGCACGACGGTGGGTCAAAAGACGGAAGATGTGGATTCGGTGTGCACGCTGCCTATCTGCCCGGGCGGCTACTACCCGACGGGTTGCGATTTGATGGCGACCACGGGCGCTGCCTGCACTTTCAACGGCCAGCACGCAGGCGCGCCCTCGAGCGCCGACATCGACACCGAGAAATTTCCGAACGTGGGCAGCGCGTCCTGCACGATCACGGGCTGCACTTGCCGATTGATCGGTTTTTGAGCTAGCGGGCGCTGCAGTTTGTCGCACTCAGCTCGTTGCAACTTTGCGCCCCGCTCGAGCGATGCCGCGCTAACAAAACGTTTACTCTGGTCGTTTCCACGTGAAGAGTGGAAATCAACGGAGGCTCCGTCGATTCGAGCGCGCCCATCTATCGCGACGGTGAGCACGTGGTCGTCGTGTGCCGGAACGCCGTGCTCACGTATTCGCGCAGTGGCCCGAATCCGCGATTTCTCGAGGCGTGGGACGCGACGGTCGAGCGCATCGTGCACGACTTCAACGCGCCGCTCTTGGCCATGACGATCATCGAGTCGGGCGCGAAGCCTCCGGACGAAGATTGTCGCCGTCGCATTCGTAGCACGCTCGATCGCAATGCCGAACGAATCGGCGGCTTTGCCTATGTGGTCGAGGGTGAGGGCTTCGGTGCGGCCGCGATTCGTAGCGCGCTCTCGCTGATCACGATGGCCGCGCGCTTCCCTTTTCCGTTGAAGGTCTTCGGACATGTGGAGGATGCAGTTCCGTGGCTACTCAAACGCCCGAGCGTCGCTGAGTCGCGAGCACCCGGCGCCGTGCAGCTCGTCAGCGCGGCGCAGTTCGTGCGCGGACATCTGCGAGCAGTGGCGGCGGCGGGCTCGGGTTGAGCGTCGCGCTCAGAAGTGCGTCGTGACGAGCGCGTAGCCCCCGTGCGTGCTCGGGGCGACGACGAGCGCGCTCTTCGCTCCACTGTCGCTCGAGCTCGAGCCGGAAAGAAGCGTCCAAGTGACCGCGCCGGCGAGCGCGACGACGCCCACGCCGAGTGAGATATCCGCGAGCACCGCCTCACGGCGACCGGTATCGCTCTGCGAAGGCTGACACGCGGGCGAGCAAGTCTCGTTCAGCTCGTTCAGCTCGTGCTTGGCGCTCAGGCCAAAAAAACCGAAGCTGCCGAGGGCGACGACCCCGACGCCGCCGAGCACCCAGGCACCCGTTGGGATGCCGCCGGAGCGCGCCGCGGGCTCCGCGGATGCATCGGATTTTTCTGGGAGCTTCGCGGGAGCCGGGGCCGGCGCTTCGACGCGCAGCTCGAGCAAGCGCGACTTCTCGCCGGCGACGAGCAGCACCTTTTTCTCGAGGTGAACGCCGCCGCTCGCCTCGATCACGACCAGGTGCTTGCCGGGATCGAGCGGGATCGGCTTGCCGTCGAGCGGTACTTCGGTGCCGTCCACCGTCGCCGTGCCGTCGGTGATATCAGCGTTGGCAGCATCCGCAGCGCGAATCACGACGCTCGGGATCTGCTGCTCGACTTCAGTGAGCCAGCGACCACAGCTGCTCCGCACGACGCCGGGACAAGCGTCGCGCGAGCAGACCAAAAATCGATCGCGCGCTTCTACCAACTTGCCCGCGTCACGGCTGGTTTGCCCGTCGGTCGAAGCTGCGATGCATTCGCGTTTCACGTCCGCCGCGAACGCGGGAGCCGCGCGCAAGACCAGAAAGAAAGCGAACAAGAGGCTGATTTTCTGCTTCATTTGCATTCCGTCACATGCACTCGAGCTTGAAGATGTGTCGCCCCGCGGCGTCGATGGAATAGGGCGGGTCGCAGTTCTTGGCCGCTCTGCTCGGCTTCGCGTGCGGCGGCGCGTCTGCGCGAGGTGGCCGCGCCGTGCTCGAGGTCACGACTGCAGCCGCCGTGCTACTCGGGACCGCGAGAGTTGTCGGAGCGGCTACCGGTGCAGACGTGAGCACGGGCGCGGCTGGCGCGGTCAAGATCGGCTCTGACGCTGTTTGCAGCACCGGACTCTTCGGCGCTTCAGCCGACTCGTTCCGTGCGCGAAACTGCAGGTACGCGACCACAGCCAAGCCGCATAGCGCCGCGGCGATTAGCGCCAACCAGAGCCGGCTCGCGCTGCGACTCCCGCTCGATCGCGCCCAGGCCACTTCAGCGCCCGTCGCTTGTGACTCGGCGGCAACGGCTGCGGGCGTGATTGCGCGCGTAGTCGGTGACGCTTGCGGCGAGGCCGACTGCTCGGGCGCGCGCTCGATCTGCGCAATTGCACGCGCGCGCTGCACGAGCGAATCCGCAGCATTGCGCTCGACCCACGCGCCGATCTCGGAGGCGCGCGCAGGCGTCGAGACGGCTTCCAGCGCGAGCGCCATCTCGCGCGCGGTTCGATAGCGATCGGCAGGATGACGCGCTAGCCCGCGCGCCAGGATTTGATCGTATTCCTGCGGCAAATCGGGGGCTTGGCTGCTCGGAGCAGGGATGGGCTCGAACAGGATGCGGCGCAAAATGTCGCCGTCGGTCTGGCCTTCGAATAGGCGCTGACCGGTGAGCATCTCCCAAAGCACGATCGAGAGCGCGAACACGTCCGTCGCGCGCGTGAGCTCGCCGCGCTCGATTTGCTCGGGCGCCATGTACATCAGCTTGCCTTTGACGGTGCCGTCTCGCGTTTCTTGCGAGCGGCCAGCGGCCTTGGCAATGCCGAAGTCGGCGATGCGCGTCGCGCCGTCCACGCCGATCATCAGATTCTGTGGTGAGACGTCGCGATGCACGAGGCCGAGCAGCGCTCCGGATTCGTCCTTCACCTCGTGCGCCGCGTGCAGGCCGTGTAGCGCGTCGATCGCGATCGTGGTGGCGATGCTGCGCGGGATGCCGTCATCCAAATCATTCGCGGTGCGCGCGAGCTTCGCCAGCGACTCACCGTGCACGTATTCCATGACGACGACGAGCTCGTCACCGGTCGACACGACATCCAGCGTGGAGACGACGTTCGGGTGATGAATGCGCGCGGCAAGACGCGCTTCATCGAGCAACATGGCCGTGAAATCTCGGTTCTGGAGCAAGTGCGGCAAGAGCCGCTTGGCGGCGACGATCCGGCTGAAATTGCCTGGCCCGACGAGCCTCGCGAAATGCACTGTCGCCATGCCGCCGGACGCAATCTGGCCATAAAAGGCGTAGCGCCCGATGGTGAGCGGCGCGGACGAGCCCGAGCCCATGGCGGAGAGCGTGGGCGTCACAAAGACATCGCCTCGACCAAGAAATCATCGTAGCGCACTTTCCAAATCTGCGTCGCCACGGTGCTATCGACCCAGCCGACGCCGAGCTCGAGCCGAGGCGTGCCGCCTTTGAGCGCGAACTTCAACGTCGTATCGAACGTATCTTGCTCGTTCAGCTTCACGTGTAGACCATTGCCCGAGCCGCTCGGCGCGACGACATCGAGGTCGAGCTCGACCTTCATCCACTCGCCGGTGGCAGGCTTGGGGATGAACGGGCCGTAGAGTTGGTAGTCGCTCGTGGAAGCGCCGAACACCTGCGAGTTTTCAGCGACTTGAATCGAGACGGCGGTCCCCGTGGAGACCAGGTTCATCACGATTTGATTGAAGTCGTTGTCGGGCCCGAACAAGTAAGAAAACGCGATGTTCTTGGCGCCGCTATTCGAGTCGAACTGATCGACGCGCAGCTCGAACGAGGTGCGTAAATCATAGCCTTTGGTCGCATTGCTGTAGCTCGGAAAGCTGAGCGTGCTGACCGCGCGGACGCTGCCGCCGGCTGCCACGCCGTTGGCGACGCTCAGCATCGAATTCGGGGTGCTGAAGGCCGCGCCGGGATCGTCCGTTGCGCTGCCGTTCGTCGCGGTCACGCCTGGCCAGACCGTGCCGAGCGGTTTGCTGTCGAAGTCGTCACAGAAGACCGCCGGGGGCGCCATGTGTTGCGCGCAGAACGCGCCGCTGCCTCCGCCGCTCCCGTTCCCGCCGCTGCCCGCGCTCGAGTCTTTCGATGTCGCGTCGAAGTCGAGCGCGAGTGAGCAACCGCAAAGGATGAACGTAGGCACAATCAAGCTCGCGAATGCCGCGCGAGAGCTACAGCGCATGCGGCACGATATCATGGCAACTGGCTCGGCCCACTGAACAAGCATTTTGCGACCTTTGCGGAGCAGAATCAGCCATGCCTCGCAACGTTCGTGCCGTGTTGAGCTGCAGCGAGTGACACTGCTCGTGCTCCTGCAAACACGCGTGTCTGCGTAGAGTCTCGGCCGAGCCACGCGCGCCGGCTGGTGCCACCTAGCGGTTGCACGCCTGAGCCCCCTGCCAAGCGGCGCTTGGCACCGCGCGCGTGCGCTTCGTTGCAGTTCGCGAGATCTGCCGGGAAAGCGGGGAATCTGTGGGCTGGCGCGCTCGTTGCTCTAGGGGTGGTCGTGCGTTCCTTCTTCACGAATCCCAACTGCGCGAAGCTCGGCGCGTCACGCTTGGCGTTGACGGCTGCTCTGGCTCTCACCCTTCCGGCTTGCTTCGAGAGCTTGAGCTCGCTGAGTGATGGGCTCAGTGGCGACTCAGCCCCGAGCGATGGTGGCTCCGCCGTCCAAGGGGGAGACACGAGCATCGCACTCGGTGGCTCGAGTGGAGGCGGTGGGCCCTCAGCTGCTGCAGGTGCGAACGGGAGCGTTGCGCTAGGTGGCGCGAGCTCGGGTGGCGCGAGCTCGGGCGGCGCGGGCTCGGGCGCCCAGAATCTCGGCGGTACTGCCGGCGCAGCCTTCGTATGCACGGCAGCGCCGGAAGTATGCGACGGCGTCGACAACGACTGTGATGGTGTCGTCGACGAAGGTTGCCCATCGAGCCTCACTTGGGACACTGCTGTGAAGCAAACGACCTTGGGTGATAGCTCGGGCGGCGATGAGTTTTCCGATACGTGCGCGGGCGATGAAGTGCTCGCTGGCGTGAACGTGACGGCGGGCTCCTGGGTGGATTCGGTACAAGCCGTGTGTAGGAAGCTCACGTTCTCGACGAGCGGTACGCCGTTTCAATATTCGGTCTCGCTCGGCGCGACGCATACGCTTTCGGTGCACCCACAAGGCGTCACGAGCGCGCATCAAGACTTGATTTGCTCCGGCAACGACATCGTCGTCGGGCTTCGCATCTCGCAGCAGAACTATACGTCGAGCTCCGGCTCTGCCAGCGTCGTGGTGCCGAAGCTCTGGATCACGTGCGCCGAGCCGGTGCTGAAGCTCGACAGCAATCCTCCCGGCATTGCTTGGCAGAGCTCCACGGAGATGGGTCCAGCTGCTGGCAGCTTCGCCGACGACACCGCGTGGTTCGAAACCGATCAGCTCACGAGCCCGAAGGTGCTCGTGGGATTTCAAGGCAACGCGGGCTCGTGGGTGGACCGCGTGGGCGTGGCCACCGCGGACGTCGCGCTCACATTTAGCCCTAAAAACTAGGACCTCGACATGAGCACGAAGCATTCGCTCACTCTGCGCACGCGCGCGTTCGGCACCGGTCTTGCGCTGGTGGCTCTCACCATCACCATTGCCTCGCGAGCTTCGGCCGAGCCGAACGAAGATGCGCGCAAGACCGCGCGCGCCGCGATGGCCGCCGGCAGACAAGCTCGCGACCACGGCGATTTACAAACCGCGCTGAAGAGCTTCTCTCGGGCCGACGAGATCATGCACGTGCCGACGACGGCATTGGAGGTCGCCAAGACTCAGGTCTCGCTCGGCTCGCTCGTCGAGGCAGATGCCACGCTGCGGCACATCGCCGATACGCCTGCGGTGGGAAATGAGCCTGAGGCTTATGTCCGCGCGCGCGAAGAGGCGGCGGCTGTCGAGCAAGACCTGAGCTCACGCATCCCGCTGCTGACGTTCGTGGTCGAGCCCACGCAAAGCACAGCGCCAGAGCTGACCGTGGATGGCACGCTGCTCGATAGCCATGCCTGGACCGACGGCTATGCCGTCAACCCTGGCCGCCACGTGATCGTGGCTTCCTCGGGTGAAGTGCGGCTCGAGAAAACCGCCGATGTGCCGGAAAAACACGTCGAGCTCGTACACTTCGAGTTTCCGGCGCTCGACGCGGCTCGCACGCCGAGCGCAACGAGCGCAACGAGCGCGCCCTTGCCGCTCGATCGCCGCTCATCGGGGCCGAGCGCGACCCTGTACACGGCGTATGGCTTGTCGGGGCTCGCGCTCGCGAGCGCAGGTGCGGGCGTCGCGTTTGGGCTGATTGGTAATAGTCGCAAGCACGATCTCGAGCAACAATGCGCACCAAGCTGCACGCCCGATCGCGTCGACCGCGCGCGCTCGATGTACACGCTCGCGAACGTGTCCTTCGCCGTCAGCGCCAGCTCGGCGATTGCGGCGATCGTTTTGTATGCCATCGAACCGTCATCGCGCTCGACGCGTGCGAGCGTGCAGCGCTCACCCAAACGTTTCGCAGTGGACGTAAATGCTGGGACTCGAGCTGCAGGCGTGATCGTCAATGGCAGTTTCTAGAAGAAAAAAGCTGGGCGATCGGCGTCACTTCACGCCGAGATGTTCGTCAAGCGCATGCCGCGCCTGCGCAAGCCTCGCTTCGAGCGCGCCTTCGACCAGCAGAAAACGTGCTTTTCGGCGCGTGAGCTCGGCGAGATAGAATTCGTGCTGGCGCTCACGAAACGCGGGATCACGCCGCGTGCCGTCTTGGATGAATGGCAGATCGGGCGCGCACAGTAAGATGAAATCATACGTACGCTCGGCGAGCGCGTGGAGCTGTGCTTCGGCGCGGCCAAATTGATCCAAGCAATAAAACAGCGTCGTGAGCGGTGACGTATCGCACACGACGATATTGCGTGCGATGCGCGCAGCGCGTTCCTCGAGCTCGACTTGCGTTCGCGCGATGAGGAGAAAATCGTCGTAGCGCAGCTCACCGCCGCGTTCGAGCCAGAGCTCGCGGCCGTATTCTTCACAGTGACTGGTCTCGAGGTTTTCGGCCAGCGCGCGCGTGAGCGTCGTTTTACCGGATGACTCACCGCCGAGCAGGCATACGCGCGGCACGAACGAGCCGCGCACGGCGGGCGAAAGAAAATCGAGCGCGAGCTCGCGATTGGCGCGGATGGCGCTCGCGGAAATCGGGATCGTTTCGCGCTTCAAGTCGACCAGCACATGCGCGACGTGCGCGCTCGCATGCCCGGCTGCGCGAAACTGTGTCGTCAGCTCAGCGGCAAAACCGTCACCGTATAGCTCGCTCGTGAAGACCGCATCGACCGCGACGCCGAAGACGCGCAAGCACAATTCGGCGCAGAACACGCGGTGCGAAAGCTCGGAAGCGTCATCGTGCGGGAGTGGCGGCAGCTCGGGGTGCCGTTCGGTCAGTCGTGCAAGCTCGGCTTCATCGACGACGAGTCGAGTCACTGCGGGAAACAACTCTTCCAGCCAGACGCGCCGAGTGGCTGCGGGGCAACCGGGCAGCTCGGGGCTCGCGTAGCTGAGACAGAACACGCGCTCGCACTGCTCGAGCGCGGTGTTCAGCAAATACTCGTGGCCACGATGGAGCGGCGAGAATTTGCCGACCACCAAACCCGAGCGAAAGCGCTTAGTCACGGAGAGAGCTCCCGGCGCCAATGACGCAGCGAGACCAGCGCGTTGACCCAATAGCCCGCGTACAGCACCGAAGTGACGTGCAGCCCACGCAGCCAATACACCGGCACGGCCAAGCTATTTACGATCAACCAACACCACCAATTCTCGAGGCGCCGTTGCATGAGCAAGAATTGGCCGAGCACGCTGAACGCCAAAATCGTCGAATCCACGAACGGCGCGTACGCGTCGGTGAAGCGATGCAGCAAGAGCCCGTACAGCGCGACGACGAGCGCGCCTGCCAAGGTGAGCTTGCCCAGAGTCAGCGGCCGCGTGCGCGCGATCGGCAGCTCGCGCGCAGTGCCCGTGTGCCAGCGGCGCCAACCATCGATGCTGGTGAGCACGAAAAATACCTGCAACGTCACATCCGCGTACAGCTTTGCTTCGTAGAAAACCCAGCCAAAAAGCAGGCACCCGACGATGCCCGTCCACCACGTGTGCACGTTGTTTCTGCCTGCTAGCAGAATCGAAAGCGTATTGAAGCCATTGGCCCCGAGCTCGATCGGCCCGGTCACTGCGCGAGCTCCGAAGAGTACTGAAGTAGTTTGCCTTCGACCGCAGGCAGCTCTTCGAGCTCCAAACGTTGGTCGGCGCCGAACAAGCTGAGCAGTGTCGCGCGCAGCTCCGTTGCTCGCTGACCGAGGCCGGCCACGCGCAGGAGCAGGCTGCCGTCAGCGCGTTGTAGCAAATGATATTGCCGCAGCTCGAGCGGCTTGAATGCGTGCGTGACCTCGATGTTGTTGAGCCATTCGCCGGTGCAGGAGCGGAACCGAACGGGCGCTCTGCCTTCCAAATCGACGAGCACGGGCTCTTCATTTCTGAGCTCGAGCGACGCGAAATCACCGGTGCGATAACGCACGAGCGGCAAGCAAAAGTTGAAGCCGCCGGTCAGAGTGATTTCACCGCGCTGCCCCCGAGGCACCGAATTTCCTGCCGAATCCAAAATCTCGACCAACATGCGGTGTTGCAAGAGCACGTGTCCACCGTTCTTAGCGTCGAACGCAGCAATCGGTCCGGCCTCGTTGAGAGAATACAAATCCACTACCGGAGACGCGAACGTCGTTTCGAGCTCGCGTCGCAGCCCGGGCAGCAGCGTCATGGATGTGCTGAGGAGTGCGCGCGGTCGCCAGGCGATGTCGAGCGCGAGCAGCTCCCGAAATGAGATCGGGTCGCCGGTCAATACTTCGGGCGCGAGATCATCGAGGTACTTGCGGCGGTCCGCGGGATCTCGCCAATCAGCCGGATGGAGGTTCAGTTTGACGAGGCCTGCTTCATTCAGCGTCGGCGTGACCGAGACGTAGGTGAAGCATTTGCGTTGATAGCCGAGCAGCGCGACGCCCACCTCTCCGCTCGTTGCACGCAGCGTGACGCCGAAGCGCCGGAGCGCACGGCGATGAAACGCCAGATAGCTCGCTGCGACCACCGGATGGGATGCAATCAAGAGCGGGTGGCCCGTGGTCCCGCTGGTGCGAAAGTTGATCAATCGCTCGACGGGCGCAGAATCCGGCACGAAACGTGCGATATCGTGACTCAAGTCCGCGCGACTGATCGGAGCAATGTCGCGCAGGCGCGCGGGTGCTCCGCCCATCGCGCGGTAGAACGGCACCTCGCGATACACGCGAGCCAAATAGTCCGCGAGCCAGGGCGCGGACTCCTCGCGTTGATCCCCTACGCCTGCGTCCGCGACTTCACGTTCGAACGCGCGCACGATGGCTACGTCTTCGGGCGTGAGCCGATTACCGCTCTCGTTCTGGAACTTCGGCGCGTGACGGTGCTCGCGCAGTCGTTGCAGCATGCGCTGACCGGCCTCGCTCAAGGTCGGGTAACGTTCGGCGTCACTCGGCTCGCTCATTCGCGGGTGTACTTATCGGCGGATTCTTCAGCGGCTTTGCGTGCCAAGGCTTCTCGCACTGCGCGCGCTCGTTCCTCGGCTTGGCGCGAGGCATTCAGGACGCGCGCGCGTTCGGCGGCGCTCAAGCTGGTGAGCCGATCCTCGGCTTGCGCTCGGGTCTCACCTTGGGGGCGAAAGCCGAGGCGCGCCAGGGCGAAGCGTGCGGCTTCTTCGCGACGCTCGGGATCCGAGATCAGCTTTTCGAGCGCCACGTTCGCGGCGAGCTCGCTCGCTCCTTGTAGGATGAGCGGGAAGAGTGGCGCTGCGCGCAAATCGAGCGAGCGGAACCAGCCGTCCGCGAGCAGCCAGCACAAAACGAGGCTGATTCGCAGTCGATTGCGATCCGAGCTCGGCGTACCGATCGCGAATGCGCTGAGCGCTGCCGGCCCGGGATCGACGCCGTACGAACGGCACAAGTCCCCGACGACCGCCGAGACGGCGACGACGCCTCGTTGTCCGAGGCGTGGCTCCTCCAAGAACTCCGGCGGCGTTTCGGTCAAGCGCCGCATCAGGCGACTCAGCTCGCAGCCTTCTCGATCCATCATACACCTCGAAATTTTTCGAACACGTGCGTGCTCGCGCAATCATCACACGCTCGAGCCCGAGTCGCGCGCTGGCGTACCAAAAAACGCCGTGGCAAATCGACTAGGTCGTGATTCGGGTAAGCTCCTATGGTCTCGCCATAGCCATCCACCGTGAAGCTGCAGGGCGCGATATTTCCGCGCTCGTCCACGAACAAGAAATTCGCTCCCGGCTCGCAATCCTGAACCGGAAAATGCTCCCCCTGCTCGAGCGAGAGCAGCCGCTCGACGTAACCGTGGGTGCCCAAGATCGAGAGCCCGTGCGCGGACAGCTCACGACGCAGCGCGGGTAGCTCACTCGCGAACCGCTCGAGGTCCGCCGTTGTCAGGCGGTGTGCAGCGAAAAACTCGGGCCGATCACGGCCGCCGAGGCGATTGAAACTGAGCTGCTCGACACCCAGATCCGAAAGCGCGCGGCAAAACGCTGGAAATTGCCGGATATTGTCGCGCATCAATACGGTGTTCACGCGCACGAGCGGTCCGCGTCCACGGCGCGCTTTTTCGCGTACGAGCTCGCTGAGCGCGGTGGACAATCGTTCGAAGCCACGCGGCCATGCGCGGAGCTCATCGTGCACGGCGCCGACGCCATCCATGCTCAACGTGAGCTCGTCGAAATACTCCAGCAAGAGCTCGCGCGTGCTCGCGCTCCCGAGGCTCACGCCGTTCGTGGTCACACCGAGCGACAACCCGAGCTCCGCGAAGCGCGCAGCGACGCCCGGCAATGGCTGCCAAGTAAACGGCTCGCCCCCCAAGAAACTGACGTGCACGGCTCTGCCCAAGCTAGCGCGAGTGCGACCGAGCGATGCTCCGAATGCGTTCGCCCAAGCCTCGTCCGTGTCGTTTCGAGGGAAGGGGAGAGTGCGATCATAAGCACAGAAGCCGCAGCTCAAGTTGCAGCGGGTGGTCACGCGCCACACCACCACGAGCCGCTCAGCGACCACGCAAACCCTCCGCGGTATAACGCTTGCGAGCGAATGCGCGCGCGAACGCGACCAGCTCATCCCAATCTGCAACGCGTGTCACGTCGATGCCGAGCTCATCACGCGCGCGGCGGATCGCGGAGTAAGCCGGTTGCTGCACGCTTTGCCAATTCGCCGGCAAATTCAGCACGAAAGAGCCCCCGCCGCGCGCTCGCTCGAGCGCCGAGCGCGTCACGTCCCAGCCCGAGTTACCGCGTTCGTCGTTGTCGAAAGCAGTGGAGACGCCATCGTCCGAGATCACGAGCACGTGGGCTGAGCGCGCTCGCGGACCGCGTTTTTCGAAGGTGTCGCGCAGCACGTGGATCGGGAATGCGGTCGCGCCCCCAAAGTAACCCGTGAGCACGCCGAGCAAGAGCTCTTCATCGCGCACGAAGCCGGGCGTCGTGTGAAATTGGCCTGCTCCGCTCCAGAGCGTTGCTTGCACGCGCGCGCCCGCGCGGAGCGCCGACAAGCAGATGATGGCGCCGGCGAGCGCCGGAAACGAGATCAAGCGCTGGGGGTTTGCCATCGATCCCGAGCTATCGACGTACAGATCGAGATCGAGCGGCTCGCTCTTGGTCTGCTCAGCGTCCATCGAGCCCCAACTGCGCTGGACGGTAGTGAGCCCAGGCACGACGCTCGGGCTGACGAGCACGCTCTCGAGCCAATCCACGTGCTCGAGCGGCTCGCCGAACTCCCAGCGCTCGAGCCCTTCCGCCAACGGCTCTTCGCTCCTCGGCATTTCGCGGCGCGGGAACGGAATCAAGTGCGGGATCGCGCGCTCGCGGTAATAGCGAATCGCGACCTCGTGATCGCTGATCGCTAGGCCCATCGCCCGCAAAATTTCGCCGTATTCAAAGGGCTGACGTGTTTGGCCAGCAGAGCTTTTCGCCTCGCCGATTTCTTTTGGCCGCGCGTCCGCCGAGGGCTCGCTCTCGAGCTCACCGTTCACGCGCGGGTCCAGCGCGGGATGAACGGGCGTGGGCTCGCCTTCACCTTCCGAGAGCCCGCTCGGATTGCTCTCGCCGGCGGCTGTGCGAGTGTCGAAGAGCTTCTCTTGGCCATCGAGCGCGTGCTCGTCTTCCGCGAGGTACGGCAAGAGCAAGCTGGCGAAGCCGCCGCTACCCGCCATGAAATCCCGCGCGTAGCTGCGCAGTAAGCGTGCGCCGAGCCAGGCATCCCCTTCGATTCGATCATCCGGCGTGCCTTGGCACAACGTGCCGCGCGGGAGTGACCACAAGACTTCGTAGATGCGCAGATACAGGCGCCACACCTTGCTCGGCGAACGCGAGATGCCGAGCGCCAAGTACACCGCGTGCATGCGTAGACCGGCGCTGCGCTGCAAACGATCGTTGATCAACAGATCCGTGTACAGATTGGCGATGAACGGCGCATGCCGTTCGAGCGTCGGCAACGCGCGGCGCATGCGCGCGATCATGCGGCCGTGATCGGTCAAGTTCGAAGGCGCGAGCACGTGGTGCCCAATCTCGTGCGCCAAGACTTCGACGGGTAGATCGGCGACGCCGCTCGACATCACCTCGGGTAAGCTGACGATCACGGCTTGATCAGTCAGGCGAATCATCGCGAAACTGCCGGTCAAACCGGCTTTTTTCGCATCGCTGCGGGTCAGGCACAGCTCGGGCGGACGCAGGCGCGTGAACTTGCTCCAAGCCGCGAGCGCGTGCGGCCACGCCGCCATCCAGCGCTCGGAGAGTTGCTCGAGGAGCGAGCGTGACGCGCTGCCCGGTGAAGTCACGCGCCGCCTTCGAGCGCCACGACCATCACCTGATACGAGTGCGCACTCGTGAAGAGCAGTGTATTCGCGTTGCCGACGACGCTGCTGACCGGACCGGTGTCCGTCAACGGAAAGCTCTGGCCGAAGCCGCTCACGCGCGTCGGTTCGAGGATCAAGCCCGGACGTTCGACGTCGAAGGTCGCGCCCGCGAGCTCCTCTGGGCGAGCGCGGTGCATGGTGCAGCCGAAAGCATCGAGCGTGAGCAGCCACGCGTCGTCGCCGCTAGCGACGAACAATTGCTGACCCACGCGCAGGACACGTGGTGGCGCCAAGAAGGCTCCGCCGAAGCCGCGAAAGTTGCCCACGCTGCCCACGAGTCGAAAGCCGAGCGCAGGCGCGCTGGGCACGAACCACGGATCTCGCTCCAAACGAGACAAGATCAGTTGCAGGTCCGCGCCAGTGACACCCAAAGTCTGCTCGACCAACGCTCCCGGCAGCCGGCGACACAAGTCGAGCGCGCCGGCACGAAAGTGCGCGAGCCCAGCAAGCCACGCTAAAATTTGACCCAAACCGAGCAATTCCTCGACGCTTTGCAGCGTGGGCGAGAGCCGCAACAGAGCACGACACCATTCATCCGGGCGCACGCCGGGCACGGTCGACAGC
>FTDA01001738.1_pt1 | contig 13331 bp, 9 predicted proteins | sample 1639731 | NCBI WGS metagenome assembly FTDA01 (sample SAMEA3914869, study PRJEB12502) | metagenome | biome: forest; material: soil | place: USA | collected 2012-03-12 | depth 0.1 m
AAGCGGCCCGATATCACTCGCGTTTCGTGGCCAAATCGAGCGCGCGTCAAACCGCGCTGCGCAGCGTGAGCACCGGGCCGCGAGTCGTGCGCTCGCAGCGGATAATTGCCGAGGATTCGGCGATCGTCAGTGCGAGTGCACTCTCTCGCTCGTCGAGCAGGCCAAATTCGTTATGCTAACGAGGTTCGGTGCGCGGCCATGAGCGAATCGCTATCTGTCGACGAAGGCTGGGACGAGTCGCTCGACTCTGACCAAGTGACGCACGTCAAAGTCGATGCTGCGGTGAGCGCCGCCGCTTCCGGCGAGTGGCTCGTCAACGTCGAGGACCAAGCCGTGGTGCCGATGAGCACGACGGATGTCGTGGAAGCGCTGCGCGCGCGCCGCATCAGTGAGCGCGCCCTGGTCTGGCGTGTCGGGATGCAAGATTGGGCGCCGCTCGGGGACGTGCCGCCGCTGCGGCTCGCGGTCGGTAAGCTCCCGCCGCCTCCGGCACCCGCGCCGATCCCCGCGCCGGTCGCGGCGCGCCCGAGCTCACTGCCGCCCGCGCCTTCGGAGCGCACGCTTCGACCGCCGTCCAAAGAGCCAGCTCGCGCGGCGCGCGACGAGCGCACGCGGAAGAACACGTTGCCCTTCGGCTTTCCCGCCGCCAAAGACCCGGCGACGGTGCGCGAGCCCGCTGGGCTGCAGCGCGCGCCGAGCGCGAAGAAGAGCGAAGCTCCCGCGCCGAAGCGCGAGGACAGCGGCGCGCTCGCCGTGTACGAGCGGGCAGCTCCGAGTCTCACGTTCTCGGACTCCGTGCGCGCCGAGTGGCAAGGCACGAACAAGCTCGTGCCGCAGTCGCCGGCGCCGTCGACTCCGCCTGCTTCGGCGTCGCCCACTTCTCGTCCGCTCACGCCGCGCAAGCCGATCTTGGTCGCGCCGTTGCTGGAGCCGAAGCTCGAGCCCAAAGCGCGCAGCGCGAGCGAGCCTTCGCCGCAACCGAAGCCGCGCTTGGCGCTCGAGCCGCAATCGGATCCCGTGCAGAGCGCGCGCCCCGAGCCTCGCGCGCTGCCCGATTCAGCGCGTCCGACCCACACGCTCGCGCCGACCACCTCGGAGCCGGATCACGAGCGCACCGTGCGCGCGCCGATGTGGGGCGATCTCAGCGTGGTCTTGGCGAGTGATTTGCGGGCTGCGCAAAAGAGCTCGAAGCGAGTGACGTTGGTCGCTTCGATCGGCTCGGCGCTGCTCGCCTCGCTGCTGACTTTGTGGTTCGCACACACGTCGTCTCACGGCGGCGCGAGCGCGCCGATCGCCGCGGCTCAGCCTGCGCCGATCGAAACCGTGAAGCCGACCGCAGCCTTGCCCGAGGCAACCGCCGCAAAGCCCGCTGAGCCAAGCGCAGCACCGGTCGTCACAGCGACGCCGAGCGCGGCCGCGACTCACAGCGCGCCCGCGACCACTGCGATTGCTCCGCGCGCAAGGCCGCTCGTCGTGGCGCGCGTCGTGGCCAAGCCGAAGCCCGTCGCAGCGCCCGCGCCAGTTGCCGCCGAGAGCGACACCCAGAGCCCGAGCTCGGATTCGAATCCTTACGCGGATCCTCCATCGGTAAAGACGCCGACCGCTGCGTTCAAGGAAGCGCCGGAAAAACCAGCGGCGGACGGCAGCGAGCCCAAAGTAGAGCCGGCGAAATCGGCCACGCCGAAATCGGGGCCAGCTGGCGACGGCACGTCGGACGGCGATTCGAGCGGCGCGCGCCCGGCGCCCACCGCGGCGCCCGGATTTTGAGCGAGAAAGTGTGTATCGTGAAAGAGGCGCCCGCGCATGGCCGACCTCTTACCGACCGATCCGCTCACCTTTGATGATCCTGCGCAGCTGAAGCAAGAGAAAGCGTTCTCGCTGCTCGTCGTGCGGGACGGAGAAATCTCGAGCTATCCCCTGCCCGCGGCCGGCCGGCTCCTGATCGGCCGCGCGCCGCACGCGGACGTGCGCATCGACCACGGCTCGGTCTCGCGCGAGCACGCCGCGCTGCACTTGGGCGAAGGCATTCGGATCGAAGATCTCGACAGCGCGAACGGCTCGCGCTTGCGCGAGCTGCCGCTCCGCGCCGGACAGCCCGTCGAAGTGTTCCCGGACGACGTGATCGATCTGGGCGCAGTCCTGCTCGTGATTCAATATCGTCGGCTCGAGCAGCGTCTGCGCCGCGCGTGCGATCCGGCTTTTTTCGAGCTGCGCGTGGAGGAGGCCTGCGAAGAGCGGCAAAAAGGTGGGCCGCCGCTGGCCGTGGTCGAGCTCGCCGTCGAGGGCCCGCTCGGCACGCACGCAGTGCAGCTCTTGCTCGCTTCGCAGCTCAGCCGCCAAGATCTGATCGCGAGCCCGAGCGCCGGCAGCTACCAGCTCTTGTTCTTGAGCAGCGCGCCGGCCGACGCCGAGCGCCGCGTCGAGACGATCCGCGACCAGCTCCGGCAACGCGGAATGCGTGTGCGCGCAACCGTGCGGGCGTGTCCGCGCGACGGCGCGACAGCGGCCGATTTGCTCGGTCACGCGCTGGAAGAGGTCGCCACCATCAGCACGCGCCGCCCGAGCGCGGATTTCGTGGTGCAGGACGAGACCATGCGGCGCGTGTGCCGCTTGCTCTCGAAGATCGCGGACAGCGAGCTCTCGGTGTTGCTCTTGGGTGAGACGGGCGTGGGCAAAGAGCTCTGCGCCGAGCTCGTGCATCACCTTTCGCCACGGCGCGATCAGCCGCTCCTGCGCCTGAACTGCGCGGCGCTTTCCGAATCGCTGCTCGAGAGCGAGCTGTTCGGCTACGAGCGTGGCGCCTTCGCGGGCGCGAATAGCGCGAAGGCCGGGCTACTCGAGGCCGCGTCGGGTGGCAGCTTGTTCTTGGACGAGATCGGGGACATGCCGCTCGCGACGCAAATCAAGCTGCTGCGCGTGTTCGAAGCCAAAGAGGTGCTCCGGCTCGGCGCGCGCTCGCCCAAACAGGTCGATTTGCGGATCATCGCAGCGACCCATCAAGACTTGAACGAGCGCATCACCGCCGGTTCGTTCCGCGAGGATTTGTTTTATCGCTTGAACGGCATCTCCGTGATCGTGCCACCGCTGCGCGAGCGTCACGACGACATCGAGCCGCTCGCGCGGCATTTCCTGCAGCGCTACAGCAAGCGTGAACGAACGCCTCCGGCGCTGTCCGAAGCCGCGATCGACTGGCTCGAAGGGCATGCCTGGCCCGGCAACGTGCGCGAGCTGCGAAACTTGATCGAGCGCGCGTTGATCTTGTGCGAAGGCGAAGTGATCGAGCCCGCGCACCTGCCGTTCGATGCGAGCCAAGCGCGGCCGTCGCTCGCGAGCTCTGAGCCGCCGCCGCCGGTCGCCCTGAACGGCCTGCGCAACGAAGTGAAGACCCTCGAGCGCCAGCGCATCGAGCACGCGCTCGCCGAGTGCCACGGCAATCAACGGCGCGCGGCCGAAATGCTCGGCCTTTCGCGCGGCGCGCTCTTGCGCCGGCTCGAGCAATTCGGGATCCCGCGACCGCGCAAGGGGAACTGAGCGGGCAGCTCAGCGCGCGCTTTTCGCCGCGAGCCGCTCGCCCATGAAAATCACGTGCCGCGCGCGCGAGCCTTGGCGCGCCGCGACGCGCAGCACGTCCACCGCAAACCCCGCGAGCTCCAGGCGGCGCGTAAAGCGCGGATTCTCCGCCGCCGACCACACCGCGAGCACGCCGCCCGGAGCGAGCGCGCGGTGACACGCGCGCACGCCGTGCTCCGAGTAGAGCCGCTGATTTTTTTCGCTCGAGAGCGCGACCGGGCCGTTGTCGACGTCGAGCAAAATCACGTCGAATTTGCCGGCTGCGGCTTTGATCGTCTCGAAGACGTCCCCGACGACGACTTCGACGCGCGGATCGTCCAGCGCATGCTCGTGCAAGTGCGCGAGGTGCGTGCGATTCCAAGCCACGAGCTCGGCCACGAGCTCCGCGACGACCACACGGGTATGCGTCCCCACTTCATCGAGCACGGCGCGCAGCGTGAACCCCAATCCCAAACCCCCAACCAAGACCGTGCGCGGTTCTTCGTGCCGCGCGAGCGCTTCTTCGGCGAGCGACTCTTCCGAGTCGTGCACGCGGCTGGACATCAGCGTGCGGCCGTCCACCCGCACGATCCATTCGCGATCGTGGCGCGCAAGAACGAACTCGCTGCCACCCGGAGCGATCGCGCGTTCGATGGTTTCGGACTCGAGCATGCCGTAACTTTCGCGGGTGAAGTGGGGCCGCGCTTGCTTATGCCTCGAGAGCTACGGGTGCGACAAGGAGCGCGCCGTTTCGCGCGACGGCCAATCTCTGAAACAGCGGTGAAATAGCTGAATTTGGCGAGCTCGCTGGGTTGGCGAGCGCGGTCAGATTCAAGAATTGCGGAGCCAAACACGAAAGTTGCGTGGTGCCTTGCGCAGCACTCGCGCAAGATCGAGCCGATCAGCGCTGCGACGCGCGTGGCATCGCGCTTGCTATTCGAGACTCAACTTCATGCACCGTCTGCGATTTCCGCTCTCCGTCTCGGGCTCTGCGCTCCTCGTTTGCTCGCTGTTTGGTTGCTCGGATGCGACGCCCGCGGCGTCGAGCAGCGACGCCCAAGGAGGGACGGGTGGCGGCGCAGGAGCGGCGTCGAACGCCGGAACGGGCGGCGCGATCTCGGCCGCGGGCACGAGCGCGATGGCCGGCGCGCCGAGCGGCGGCGGCGGCGCGGGCGGCAGCGGCGCGGCAGGCGCGAGCGGCAACGCGGGCAGCGGCGGCGGCCCGTACGTCTATCCCGCGGTGCCGAACGGCGCGTTTCTCACGACGTCCGACCTTTCGCAAGGGCTCGCGAGCGTGACTTTGAATCAGGGCGCAGCCGCGAAGGCCGATGCGACCGTGACCGTCGATCCGAGCACGACCTATCAAGTGATGAACGGCTTCGGCGCGTCGATCACTGACTCGTCTTCGTACGTGATGACGAAGTACCTCTCGCCCGACGCGCTGAAGCAAGTGCTGACGAAGCTGTTCGATCCCGCGAACGGCGCCGGCATCAACTTCTTGCGCCAGCCCATGGGCGCGTCCGATTTCTCGAGCGTCGGGAATTTCTCGTACGACGACGGCAAGTCCGATCCGGATCTGACGAGCTTCAACCTGACGCAGGATTCGAAAGCGACGATCCCGGTGCTGCAGCAAGTCGTCGCCATCAACCCGAAGATCTTCATCATGGGCACGCCGTGGAGCCCACCCGCGTGGATGAAGCTCAACAACTCGATGAACGGCAGTGGCAGCGGCGGCGGCAACCCGGGCCTCGCCGGCACCGCGTACGCGCCCCTCGCGCAATACTTCGTGAAATTCGTGAAGGGGTATGCGGATAGCGGCATCACCGTGAGCGCCGTCACGCCGCAAAATGAGCCGCAAAACGGGGCAGCGGCGTATCCGGGCATGGGTTTGGACGCGCCCAGCGAGCTCAAGCTGATCGCCGAGGACATGGGGCCTGCGTTCAAAGCAGCGGACTTGTCCACGTTCATCTGGGCCTTCGATCACAACTGGGACAACGAGGATTATCCGGAGACCGTGATCGGGGATGCCACCGCGGGCTCGTTCGTGGAGGGCGCTGCGTTCCATTGCTACGGCGGCGATCCTTCGGCGATGAGCACCTTCCACCAGCACTTCCCGATGAAGAGCATTTACATGACGGAGTGCTCGGGCGGTGATTGGCAGGACGACCCATGGTCGAACACGATCGAGCTAGAAATCAGCTCGACCAGCAACTACGCCCAAGCCATCTCGCTCTGGAACATGGCGCTCGACGAGAACGAAGGCCCGAAGAACAACGGCTGTGACGGCTGCCGCGGCGTCATCACCGTGAACAGCAAATCCAGCGAAGTGACGTACAACGTGGACTATTACGCGCTCGGGCATTTCAGCAAATTCGTGCGCCCGGGTGCGCTCCGGATCGCATCGCAGTCTTCGAATCCCGCGCTGCACGAAGTCGCGTTCAAAAATCCGAGCGGTCAGCTCGCGCTCGTCGCGCACAACACGGGCACGAAGAGCTTGGTTGTCCAAGTCGGCGCGGGGAGCGCGGCGCTCAACGTCACGGTGCCCGGCGGCGCCGCCGTCACGGTGACGTGGGCGCCCGCGCAATGAGCGCAAGCGCCCGGCCGATTTCGCGACGAATCAGGAGCTCGCGATCGCGCTGGAAATCACCTTACCGCTGAGCACGTTCGCTTCGATCGTGTCGCTCGGCAGGCCGACGGCGGCGGCGAGCGTCTTGCTCATCGCGCCGAAGGTATCGCCATACGCGACGTCGCCCGAGGTCGAGCCTTTGCCGCTGGCCGAATCGATCGCCATCGCTTGATACTCCGCTCCTGCGCTCGGCTGCGCGACGCCGCCCACGACGCTGGCCTTGAGCTTCGAGCCGATCATCACCGTGACGTGATGACCGTCGTTGTGTTGACGGCCGTTCGCGACGTCCTTCGCCTGCATCGTGCGGCCGAACACGTTCATCATCGCGAACGTGACTTGGTCCTGCATTTTCGCGGCGGTGAGCTCCGTCATCATTTGGTTGATCGTGGTGATGCCGGAAGCGTGCCCCGAAACTTCGCCGGAGAGGTTCGTGTCGCTGTGGTTGTCGCCGCCGAAATCGATGTGCACGACCACCGCCGGCGTCACCTTCATCTGGAACAAGATCAGCGCGGCCTGGATCTGCGAATCCTGGTTGTCGTTCTTGATCGCGCTGAGGCTCGACAAGAGTCCATCTTGCAGCGTGCGCAGCTGCGTCGTGGACGTCGCGTATTGGTCGATGAAATTCTTCTGCGCGGTGTTGCCCGAGGCCTTCACCAGCTGATTCAGCGAATCGAGCCCCTGGTCGCGCAGCTTCACCAAATCCATCGATCCGAGCCCGTTTTTCGGCGAAGCGAGCACACTCGAGAGCGTGGTCGGCGTCAGCAGCGCCTGTGGCGCGCCCTGAAAATACACCGCTTCGGTGAAGCTGCCGCTCAGCGAGATCGGTTGTTGGCGCACCGTGCCGAGGATCGGTTGCAGCTCGCGCGAGAGCATCGATGGGAGCATCTCGCCCCCCGCGATCGCGCCCATCGCGCGCAAGACCTTGCCTTCGTCCGGGTGAATCACGGTGTAGGTGCCGTGGTGGAAGAAGCCGGTGCGCGCGAGCGTCGAGGCTTGCAGCGTGGTCCAGATTTTCCCACCGTTGATCGTGCCGCTGCCGAACGTCATGGGCGTCGCGGCCATCGACGGATCCGTCGGGTGCCCGATGTTCGGGTCGTCGTACGTGCCGGGCACGTTGCAGTTGACCGGGTCACCGTTGCCGCTGGTGCTGAAGATCAGAAATTGCCCGTTGCCCGTGCCGACCGGCGCGGCGCCGGCATCTGCATCCGCGAGCGCCTTGCGCGGATTGAGCAGCACGGCCGCGGGCACGCCCGTCGCGAGCGCGCGCAAGCCGACCAAGCCGGCGCCGAACAACATGCTGAGCAGAGCTTCACGTCGTTTGAGCTGCATCGTTCTGTTCCTATTGGCCCACGCTCACGACCCAGGGCGAGATGCACCCGAGGGTGAAGGTCGATTTGAGCGCGATCGTCGGTGTTTTGCCGGTCCCGAGCGCGGCGTTGTAGTGGTCGGTCAAGATGCTGATCGGCTGCGCATCACGGCTCGAATCGAGCCCCATCAAGTTGTGCACGATGTCCGCGATCGCCTTGGTCGAGTCCGAGCTCGAGAACAGCGCCGTGCCCGTCATCGGATCGACGACTTGGTCCGCGATCAGCGCGCAAATCTGCTCCACCGAGCTGCGGTAAAACGGATCCGGATTGTTCACGTACAGCGCCGAGACCGCGCCGCGGCTGTAGCCATCGCTCGGCAGGTTCGTCGAAATCGACGGCACGTTCGTGCCTTTCGGCGGGCAATCCGTGGCGCACGAGCCGGCTTGGAGCGTCTGCAAACCGCACACGTCTTGGAGCCCGAGGCGATTTCCGAGCGTGGCGCACAGCTGCGCGCGGCGAGCGATCGCGACTGGAGCGCCGTTCGTCTGCGTGGTCGTCGTGCCGGACAGGTACGTGACGAGCGGCGACGTGAACAGCTCGTGCACCAGCGTGGCCCAATCGTAGTTGCTGTCTTTGAATACGCCGGCGATGCGCACGACTTCCGGATCCGTCGCTACGCATTGACCGCTGTTGGCCCAGGCGCACAGCTTGAGCGTCCACGCGAGCGGGAATTTCGCGTGAATCGCGATCTGCTTGCCCAAGTCGTACATGGTCGAACCGTTATCGACCGCGTTATCGAACAAGAACGTGCCAGGCACCGCGATCTGCGTCGCGTCCATCTGCGTGCTGTAGTTCAGCGTGAAGTTCGAGCGGAAGAAGTGCTTCATCGGATCCAGGCTCCAATGGCATTGGAAGCACTGCGGATTCGTCGCGTGATCGGGATCGACGCCCGGCGCGTTCTTCACCGTGATCGCGTCCGTGCCGTCGAAGGCCTGACCGAGGCCGATGATCATCGTTTGATTGATGGTCGCGCGCGCCTGGTTGCTCAGGTTCGTCGGGTACTGCGAGAAGAAGCTCGGTGTCGTGAAATAACCGACGCGCTGCTCGTACAAATTCAGCGTGCTCGCCGCGCGCAAGCCGACCACGTCGAAGAACAAGCTCTCCTTATTCGTATCGGAGGCTTGGTTGATCGTCACCATGCGCCAATCGCTGTAGTCGGCATCGGTGAGCGCGGACGTGTGCGAGATGTTGTGCGAATCCGTGGTGCCGCCGCCCGCTTGGCACCAGGTGTTCATCTGCGCCTTGTTGTACGGCGGATCGACGAACCACCAATTTTCACCGCGCAAATAGCTGTACAGCCATGCCGCGAGCTGGCTGCCGAGGCCGAACGCCGAGTTGCCGGTCATCACCACCGGGTCGATGCCCGCGCAATAATTCGCGACGTCTTGCGTCTGACCGTCGTAGAGCCCGTACAACGAGGCCAGCTTGGGCTCGTAGAATTTCAGGTAATTCGGGCTGCTCGGGTTGCCGCTGTCCGCGAGCGGAATGTTCGTCTTCGCGGTGACCGACCAAGTCCAATTCTTGTCCGCGTCGTAAAAGCGGTTGTGCATGTCGCCGCCGTTGGTGGCGGTCGCATCGGTCAGCATGCTCGCGTCCGAGTACGCGTAGTAGACCATCATCGCGGTGGTCATCATGTACGTCGTCGTCGTCGGCGCGCTGTTGAAGGGCTTTTTCTCCTTCACGAGCTCCGTCATCGTCTTCGCGAAGCTCTGCCGGAAGTTCAGCAACAGGCCATCGTTCGGCGTGAACGTGCCGTCATCGATCACGGTCTTGAAGCTGGTTTGATTGGCCTGCGATTGCTGGAACGCGTCGCCGAAGAAGATCTCCATCTTCTCCGAGTACGCGGGCAACGCCATCCACGTCGTGACCAGATCCGAGAGCGCGGTCTGATCCTTGGTGACCGCGTCGATCTCTGCCTGCGTCGGCGCGAGGCCGGTGAGTAGATTCTTCACCTTCGCGACTGCGGCCGGCACGGTGAGCGGATCGAACGGAATCACCGGCGCAGTCGGCACGCCCGCGTCGCCACCGAGCGAGGAGCCGGCGCCGCTGCCACCCGAGCCGTTATTGTTGTTGTTGCCGGTGTTACCGGTGTTGCCCGAGCCGATCGGCGTCGAGCCCGCGCCTGCGCGATGCCCGTCAATCTGGCCTTCGCACGCGACGGCGAGGCACGCGCCGAAAACCACTGCGGAACCGAGCGCGACACGCGAAATCCAGGCCATGCTGGAGTGTGTGGAGCTGCGATCGCGCTCCGATCACTTTTTCGCGCGCTCGCGCAGAAAGCCCGAAAAACGATCTTTTACCGGACGTTAGTCCGGCGCAATTCCGGCGCTCTGACGCACCTTGTCGGCGTACGGGCTGTGCGCGTAGGCCTTGAGAAACGCTTGGCCGCGCGCGCGAGCGGCCGCGCTTTGCCCCGATTTTGCGAGGGCTTCGATGGTCAGCGCTTCACGCTCCTGGCCGAGCACGCCGCTGCCGAAGCGCTGGCGCGCCTGCTCCAAGAGCGTCAGCGCTTCGGCAGCGTTGCCGGCGCGGAGCGAGTCGCGCGCTGCAGCCACGGTGCGACTTTCTTCGCGCGCATCCGAGGACGCGGCCGGACTCGGCGGATGTTCGATCGTCTTCGCGGAGTGCGCGATGGTAGTCGAACGTACGACAGGGGCGGCTCGGGCGCTCGGCACCGGTAAAGTCTCCGTGACCGGCTCGCTGCTCGCGGAATCCACAGCGCTCGCGCTCGGCGGCGTGCTCACGAGCGGCGCGCTCGCCCTGACGGGCGCAGGTGGGCTCGGCGCATGCCTCGCTCGCGACCACGATACCGCGACGAAGCCAACCACTCCGAGCGCTCCCACGATCAGCGCGCCCTTCAGCAGCGTCAAGCTCGCGAAGGCCTTGCCCGAAGCCGCGCTCGCGCTCGGATGCAGCGATTTTTCTGCGCGCTCGAGCGACGGCACCGAGAGCGAAACTTTCGCGGCAAGGCTCGGCCAGAGCGCCGCGCGAAGCGACTCGGGCGGCTCGCTGTGCTGCCCGGCACGCAAGAGCTCGCGCTCTTCGTCGAGCAGCTCGTTCGGCTCGTCGAGCAAACGACGCGGATCGCTCACGGCGTGCCTCCGCTGGCTTGCGGCCTCCGGGACCAGGAACGCGCGAGCACCGCTTTTCGAAATGCCTGACGCGCGAGCCGAAGACGCGAATACACCGTACCGAGCGGGATTTGCAGGCTCTCGGCGATTTCATCGCCGGTCATGTGTTCGAGCTCGAACAGAATGAACACCGCGCGTTGATCGATCTCGATCGCTTCCAGCGCGGCCTCGAAGAGCGCGAGATTTTGCCGCTCCTCGGCGCGCGCGCCGGTGTCGCTCGCGGGATCCGAAAGCTGCGCAAAGAGCGAATCATCGAGCACTTCGCGCCGCACGTGGGCGCGACGTCGGTAATCTTTGGCCACGCGCAAACAAATTCCGAATAGCCAGGTCGTGAGCTTCGCGCGGCCTTCGAAGTCGGCCATGCGCCGATGCACGACGAGGAAGACATCCTGCAAAGCATCATTGATGCTCGCCTCGGGAACACGAAGCCGCCTGAGCGATCTCCACACGAACGCAAAATGGGCATCGTAGACCTCTTTGAAGTTCACTCGTGTCCTGAGGGGTCTTCGGACTGCGTCGCAAAATTTTGGAGAAGCCGGGCTCGACAGGGTTAGGGGCAAGACCCGGCTCGCGCCATCACCAAATCTGCACGGAGCAGTCGAGACCGGCCCAAAAACTTCCGGCCGAGGTCCGGAATGCGGTCCCCGGCAAGCCCGCGACGGAGAACGTCTGGCGTCCGAGCCCTGCGAGAAAGTGGCTATAAAGTCCCAAGCTTAGCGAGTGAGCGGGGAACCAGCGCAGCTCCGGACCTGCGCCGGCGAGCCACCACGCGCGGGCTTTGCTGCCATCACTCGTGAAGCCCTCCGCCTCGGCGCGGAGCACGGCCAACATGCCCACCGCGCACGCGCCGAAGCGCAATTCGCGCCCCACCAACGCGAAGCACGCCCGCGAGCGAGCGCCTTCGGCGCCGAGCGCGATTTCACCCGGTGCGAACGCGTGCTTCTGCTCGGGCGCCCAAAAACCGGCGAGCGCAAAGTCCCAGCGCGCGGCGCGCAACGCGAGCTCGCCGGACCACGCGCTCGACCAAGCGCGCGGCAGCGCGTTCGTCACGGCGCCGCCGAGCGCGAGCGAGCCGCTCGTGGACGCGGGCGCGGCCGGTGCCTGCGTGGAGGAACGTCGCGCGGGCGGTACCTCGTCGTCATCGTCGAGCAAGAGTGAGAGTGAGACCACGAGCACGTCGCTCAGCGCATCACAGGCCGGGCCTTCGGCGCGAAAGGAGCGCTCGCCGCCTTTGCGCCCGCTCACGCGCAAATCCGCGACAAAAGCCGTGCCGCGCGCGTCGAGCTTCACGTCCAAGTAGAGCGGCGCGCTCGACTCCGCACGGGCGCTGGTGCGCGCGCGGAGTTGCTCGGCGAGCGCTGCTTCGTCGGGACATGCGCGCGCCGCCGGTGTGCGCACAACGCGAAGCTCGGCGCCCGGCACGCTGGCAGCGCGCGCCGGCCAAGTCACGAACGAAGCGAAGCCGATCAGCGCGAGCGTGCACGGCACACGCAAGGTCAATCGTGGCGCGCGCTCGTGCATCGGCGGTAGGTATACGCTACACCCAAGCTCGCTTGGTGAATGGTGATCCCGAAAACGCCACGCACCGAGCGCAGCAAGGGCCGAGAGAGTTTTGATCTTCGCCTTCGAGTCGCGCTCGACAGCTGATTTTCCCTGATGAACACGCGCCGTTTTTCCAAACCAGCAGAGGCCGATCGCAGCCATTCGAGGTTCGTTTGGGCGTGTCTGATCGTCGGCGGCGCGATCGGCCTCGCCCTGGCGAGCGATGCTTGCTCGGGTGATTCGGTCATTGCGCGGCAGAGCGCGAGCACCAGCGTCGGCGGGTCGGAGGCGAGCGGTGGCGGCGCCGCGCTGCTCAACGTCGCGGGAGAAGATTCGCGCACGGTCGGTGAAGCCGGCAGCCCGACTCACCTGATCGATGCGTTGCCCGCGGGCTTCACCGCGGCGGACGCAGGCGGCTACGAGCTCGGTGCGGCACTCCAAGGCGACGCGGGTGCCGCCGGCGCTTCCAGCGACGATCAGCCGAGCAGCGATACTTGCGGCAACATCTTGCTCGGTGAAGTGCGAGATTTCAAAGGCGCGAACGAGCCCGGCGGCCATCCCGATTTCGAAGTCTTCACCTCGCAAGTATCGACGCCGCACCTCGTGGCAGATGAGCTCGGCGACGATAAGAAGCCGGTCTACGCCTCGAAATGCGAGCAGGGCGCAGTGCTCGACAAGACCGCGTGTCCGTACGGCCCAGAGACGACCACGCGCGCGAACTTCGACGAATGGTATCGCGATACGCCGGGCGTCAACTTACCGTACCTCGCGTATTTCTATTTTCAGCCGCAAGACAGCGGGCTCTTCTTGTTCGACAGCACCTCGTTTTTCCCGCTGGATAATGCGGGTTTTGGCAATACGCCGGGCCTTTCGCACAATTGCTTGTTCAGCACCGAGCTGCACACCGAATTCAAATACACGGGCGGCGAGACTTTCGAGTTCACCGGTGATGACGATGTGTGGGTGTTCATCAACGGCAAGCTCGCGGTCGACTTGGGCGGCGTGCACGTGCGCCAAGCGAGCCACGTCGAGCTCGACGATTCGGCGGCTCAGCTCGGCATCACGGTCGGCAACGTGTACCCGCTCGACTTGTTCCAAGCGGATCGGCACACCGCA
>FTDA01001134.1_pt1 | contig 13294 bp, 10 predicted proteins | sample 1639731 | NCBI WGS metagenome assembly FTDA01 (sample SAMEA3914869, study PRJEB12502) | metagenome | biome: forest; material: soil | place: USA | collected 2012-03-12 | depth 0.1 m
AGGCTCCGTGGAAGCTCCGGACACCGTAATCGGCGGCAAATATCGGCTCGTGCGCAAGCTCGGGCAGGGGGGCATGGGCTCGGTTTGGCTCGCGGAGCACCTCACGCTCAACTCGCAAGTCGCGATCAAGTTGATCGACGCGAGCATCGTCACGAACCCGGAGGCGCTCAGTCGCTTCATGCGTGAAGCGCGGGCGGCGGCGGCGCTGCGCAGTCCGCACGTCGTGCAGGTGCTCGACCACGGCGTCGACAACGGCACGCCGTTCATCGCGATGGAACTGCTCGAGGGTGAATCGCTCGCCGACCGGCTCGAACGGCTCAGGCAGCTGCCGCCGCTTGAGGTCGCTCGCATCATGACGCAAGTCGCGCGCGCGATGTCCCGCGCGCACGACGCAGGCATCGTCCACCGCGATCTCAAGCCCGACAACATCTTCCTCGTGCGCAACGACGACGAAGAGATCGCGAAAGTCTTGGATTTCGGCGTCGCGAAGACGGCCACGCCCGGCGCCGTGGATGCCGCCATTTCCGGCGCGACGCGGACCGGCTCCGTGCTCGGCACGCCGTATTACATGAGCCCGGAGCAAGCCGAGGGCTCAAAGTCGCTCGACCATCGCACCGACATTTGGGCGATGGGCGTGATCGCGTTCGAGTGTTTGACGGGCATGAAACCGTTCGACGGCGAGACGCTCGGCGGGCTCTTGATCGCGATCTGCTCGCGGCCGATGCCGATCCCGTCGCGCTTCGGTGAAGTGCCGGACGCGTTCGACGAGTGGTTCGAGCGCGCGTGCAATCGCGACGTCTCGCTGCGCTACCCGACGGCGAAAGAAGCAGCCTCGTCGCTCAAGTTCGTGTGCGGCGGCGAGCCCACCGAAATCTTGGGCAGCGTGATGGAGACCGGAAATCTGCCCGCCGTGCCCGCGCGCACCGCGCTCGCTTCGCATCCCGGCGGGCAAACGTCGGCCGGCTTTTCGTCGAGCCAGCTCGACGCGACCGGCGGGAAATCAGCCAAATCATCGCGCGGGCTCGCGCTCGGGCTGGGCGCCGCTGCGATCGTGCTGCTGGCGGGCGGAGCGTTTGCTTGGTCGCGCGCCAATCTGCCGCACAGCGAAGCGGTCGCGGGCGAGCCGAGCAGCGCGCAAACGCCGAGCAGCGCAGCGACCGCGGTCGCGATCACACCATCGTCCACCGCCCAAACGACTCCCGCTGTCGCGACGACGCAACCGCCGCCGGCCGAATCGACGACACTCGCTGCGTCTGCGAGCCCCACGCCATACGTGCCCGCGCCAATCGGCGCATCGAAGCACCACGCGGCGAACGCGCACGCCGAGCCTGCAGCCGCGCATCCCGCCGCGACGCCACCACCCGCAATCGCTGCTCCTCCTGCGCCAACACCGCCGCCGGCACCGAAGGCGACAGCAGCAGCCAAAGTAAATCTCGGGATCTGAGCGCGCGTCAGTAGACGACGCCGTGCACCGTCACGCCCTGCACGCCGAGGTATTTCTTGATCGCAGCGGCGGTGCTGTACGGGAAAATGCGCACGTGCAGCGCTTGTCCAGGCGCGAGCACGACGTCCGGGCTGACGCTCGAGAAAGTGAGCGCATTCGCCGTAAAATTCGGCGCATTCGCGAACGGCTGCGAGCCGCTGAAGTCGGCGTTCGTGCTGTACGCGGCAGCGAACGCCAGCGTGGTGCCGGTGATGCCGGCATTGAAGCTCACCGTGTCGACCGCGAGCGATTTGCCGTCACTCGGCTGCACGACGAATTCGACGTAGCGCGCCGGATTCGCGGCAGTCTCCGTCGGCCAGGTATCGGTTGTATCGACGAGGTCGAGGCGTTGCACCGTCGTCGGCGTCGGTACGGGCAAGAGCGCGGTGAGCTGCGCGTAGTCCTGCACTTTCAAACCGACCAGTTGTTCGTCGCTGCAAGTGATGCCGCCGCTCGCCACGCAACCGGCGGTCGTCGTCGAATCGAGCGCGTACGTCGCCGTGGCTTCGACGCCACCGGGTGGCAACGCGAGCGTGCTGCCGGTCAGCTGGATCGTCGAGCTGTTCGCGCCGGTCGTCGCAATCGAGAGCCCGTCTGCGAAATCGACGGACGCGCTGGCGGTGTCGCGCACGTACAATGTCGTCGGCGGCAATGTGCCGTAGCGATAGGCGAGCGTCGCGCTCGGCGCGAACGAGGTACCGTCCGTGCTGACCAAGAAGCCGCTCGGCGCGGTCACCGCAGCGTCGCCCGAATCCGGAGCGAGCCCGACGCCCAGCACGGAAACCGCACGATCGATGCTGGATCCGAGATAGCGGTCGCCGAAATCGAGCGCTGCCGAGCTCGGCTCGAAGCCGAACTGCGCATGCAAGAGCGGCTGCAACGGCGCGAGCGAGCTATCGCTCAGCGCGCGCAAGCCTTGGACCGCGAGTGTCGCGTACACAGTTGCGCCCAGCACTTGGAGATGCGTGTTGTCGGCGGCAATGTAGAGCAGCGCCTTGGCGTCCGTCGGCCCGAACTCTTCGGCGGTGGCTTTCGTCGCGACGGTGAGATCGACCAACGGCGTGCTCGTCTTCATCGCCACATCACGCATCGCTTCAGGGTAATTCGCGTCCCCGACCGCCGTGCCGTTGCCGGTGAGATCGTGCTGCCCAATGGCACTGATCTGCGTCCCGTTCCAATCGATGCGCACGACGGGCGTGAATAGAATCGGAATCGCGCCGAGCGCCCGCGCCTCGGTCACGTACTTGGTCAGATAGTCCGTGTACGCGCCGAACGCTGCGGTGCCGATGCCGCTCGCGCCTTCGATCCCGTTGTCCTTCTCGTCGTTGTGCGCGAATTGGATGAACACGAAATCTCCAGGCGCGATTCGGTTCTTCACCAAGTCCCACGAACCGGACAGGTAGAAAGACTTCGAGCTCGTGCCGTTGATCGCCGCGTTGTCGACGATCAGCGTATCGTCGGCAAATTCAGGGAACATTTGCATCCAGCCGCGCTGGTTGAGATCCACGGTCGGGTCGTAGCTGGCCATCGTCGAGTCGCCGATCGAGTGCACGGTGACGCCCGCGGCGACGGGTTGCGGCAGCACTTTGAGCGCGTAAGTGAGCGTCGTCGTGCCATCCTCCGCCGTCACGACGACGTTGACCGTGAATGCGCTGCCATCGCCCGGCAAGGTGAGCGCGTTCGAAGCTTTGCCACTCGAAACCGTCGCGGCATTGATCGCGATCGTCGCCTTCGCGTTCGTGGCCGTCGGCGTGAGCGCGACCGCGGTCGTCCCGCTCGGCACGCGCAGCGCGTAGGTCTTTTTCGTCGAGCTGAACGCGGGAACCAGCGCGCCCACGCTCGGCTCCAAATCACTCAACGTCGCGTCGGTGGACGGCTGCGGCGTGGGCGGCGGATTGCTCGAGGTGTCGGGCGGCGGCATTGACGTCGAGCCCGAGGTCGTCGGCATGGGCATCGCGCTCGTTGTGGTGGTCGGCGCGGGCGAGGCAGTGCCGTCAGTCTTCGAGCCTCCGCCACAAGCCACTAGCGACCACGCGAGCACGGCCATGAGCCCCAACACCGATCGATTCATGCTCGCAATTTCCGCTACTCATTCGAGTCGCGCAAGCAATGCGGCAGCCGAAATCAGCTCGATTCACGACACTGAATCACGCGATATCAATGCACGCGCCGGGCGCACATTGGTATCGCGAGATTCAATTTCGCGAGAAGTCATTCGGCGGGCAAGGTGCTCGCGTTGACGCCGGCTTCGGCGAGCTCGGTCGTCACGAGCGAGAGCAATGCGGCTGCCGTGAAACCGCCGACGACCGAGAACACGGTGCCGTCGTAAGCGCGCCCGAACGGCGTGCCGAGCGCGAGCGCGATCAAACCCGAGACCGAACCGGTGACGGCCGCAGCGACGCCGGCGATGTGCCCCATCGGTTCCATCGCGCGAGCGCTGTAGTTGCCGAACAAGAGCCCGTTGCAGAAAAAGCAAATCAACATGTAGCCGAGGAACAGCGCGAGCGGCGGGTGCCCGCCGAGCACGAAGCACGCGAGCAGCATCGCGACGCTCAGCACGCAGTTGCACAAGAGCGCGGTGCGCGACAAGCGCCGCACTCCGAAGCGCATCACCAATTTGCCGTTCAAAAACGAAGCGACGCCAATCGCGCTCGCGAGCAGGCCGAAATAGAGCGGAAAAAGCCGGCCGAGCCCGTATTGTTCTTGGAACAGCTGCTGCGAGACCGAGACGTAACCGATGAAGCCGCTGAACACGAAGCCGCTCGCGAACATGTAGCCGAGCGTGATGCGCGTGCGAAACACCTCGCCCGCGTTGCGCAGGATCGTGCGCGGCGAAAACGGGATGCGCGCGGCGCGCGGCAGAGTTTCGGGTTGGCGCAGCGCGAACCAGAGCGAGAGCGCGGACGCGATCACGACCAGCGCGGCGAAGATCGCGCGCCACGTCGTCACGGCCAGCGCGGCTTGTCCGATCGACGGTGCGAGCACGGGCACCAAGATGAACACGGTTTGCACGAACGACATCACGCGCGCCATCGTGCGGCCCGAGTGCGTGTCGCGAACGAGCGCGACGCACACGATTTGCGGCGCGGCCGCACCGAAACCAGAGAGCGCGCGCCCCAGCAAAAGCCAACTGAAAGACTGAGTCAGCGCGCACACGAGCCCGCCCACGATGAACAAGAAAATGCCGGAATAGAGCGCAGGCTTTCGGCCCGTGCTGTCCGACACCGGGCCGTACACCAATTGCCCCGTCGAAAGGCCGGCGAAGAACGCGCTCAAGATCAATTGCCGATCGTTGGCGTGCGCGGCGCCGAGCTCTTTCGCCATCGCGCCGAGCGCGGGCAACATCGTGTCGATCGACATGGCCACGAGCGAGGTCGTGAGCGCGATGCGCAGGATGAACTCCACGTCCGAACGCGGCTCCGCGAGCTCGCTCGCCGCGGAATCGGAGCTATTTTCGCCGGACTCGAGGAACATGGGGCGGTTATCTATCGCCGGGCCGCGCGAGCGCAAGGGGCTCGCCACCTCCGCACACCTCACTGTAACAGCACTTGCACCGAGCTCTCGATCGGCCCGACCCGATCTACCCACAAGCCACCATCACCTTGGAAGCCGACCGCGATCTGGTCATTCGTGAGCGTGGTGCTGAGCGAGGTCACGAGTGTGCTGTCGAAGAGTGAGCCGGAAAGCGGCCCGATCGACGTCGGGTTCGACCAACGGAGCTTCGGCGGATTGGCGGTGAGATCGAGCATCAAGTCGGCGCACGTTCCCGAGACGGTCGTGAGCACGAGGTAGTCGGGCGTGAACTGCGGCGTCGTATGCTGCTCGCCGACCGCGAGCCCGACCAGGATTTTTCCGGCGGGGCAATTGAGCGTTTGCAAGGTGTCGCTCGTGGTCGCCGGATGCGCGGCGAGCAAGTGCGTCGCGCCGAGCTCGACCGAATACTGATACGGGATCGATTTGGTCGACACGCCGAGCGAGAACGCCTGGCACTTGAACGTGATTTGATCGAGCCAGTTGGAAAACGCCACCTGCATGCCGACCAGCACTTCGTCATTTCCGCAAATCTCGCTGTAGGCGGAGCCGCCGGTGCTGTCGCCGAGCGCGGTACCGGGCGTCGCGGCGCCACGCTCGAAGCTCGCCGGGCAACCGTTGTCGACGATGTGATCGCAATCGTCGTCGAGGCCGTTGCAGATCTCCGGCATGCAGCTGTCGCCGCTACCGGACATGCCCGCGCTGTCCAAGCTCGTCGCGCCACCCGTACTCGCGCTGCCGCCGCCGCCGATATTCCCTTTGCCGGCTCCGCCGCCGCTCGCGTGCGCGCCGCCGCTTCCGCCAGCGAGCGAGCTCGTATTGCCGGCGCCGCTGCCGGTACCCGCGCCGGTCTCGTCACTCCCGCTCGCGCCGCCGTTCGGCCTCGGGCCGATGGCGTAGTCTTCGAGCGATGGTGGAGCGCAGCTGGCGGCAACGGCCGCAGCCGCGATCGCGATCCACGCCGCTGCGTGGCGTGCTCCGCGCGACCTGACTCGACGACGGCTGTTGAAACCCAGAATCATCCCTGAGGTTGCTCAGAGAACACGGTATCTCGAATCCGCACCGCTGTCGCGCGCGGGAACGATGTAGTTTCGTATGCGAATCAGTGACGTCGCGGCAACTGAACCTGAATTCGACGCTACTTCCTATTCTTTGTGAGCCGATTTACGCAGCTCGGCATATTTAGATCCCCTCGAGTTGGTGCGCGAAATCCGTCAGTCGCGCGGCGCGTACTCTGGAACCAATTCCGGATCTGACTCGATACTGGAACCGGTTCGAGCTCGAATCGTAACTCGAGTGCTGCTCACGGGCCGCCGCGGGTCACGGAAAATACCAAACTCGGTTTTTCGACTCACGTCCGGCGGGTCAAACAATCGTTCGCACGTGCGCGATCACTCTGCCGAACGGATCCGTCGTGCGCGTGCACGGAACGGGCGCGGCTTAGACACTCAGTAGCGTCGATGCGACCGCGAGTCGCAATCGGCTCAGCTTTTTTTTGAGGAGGCATTCATGGGCGCGCGCGCATCGCTCGTTCTCGCATGTTCCATCGTCGCTTGTTCTTCGACGGCACCGAACACGACGCACCCGAGCACCGGCAACGGCGGGGGCGGCGCCACCAGCAGTAGCAGCGCCGGCCAAACCAGCCTCGGCGGCAGCCTTGCAACGACGGGCGGCGGGGGCAGCTCCCCCGTGAGCTCGAACGGCGGCAGCGGAGGCACGCTCGACGCGACCGGCGGCACGATTGGCGTCGCCGGCAGCGTGACCGTCGGCGGCGGGGGCAGCGGCGGCTCAGCGCCGAGCGGTGCAGGCAGCGGCAATTTCGTGCCCGCGACGTACACGGGCATGCCGTTCAAAGCGCTCACCATCCCCGGCATCATCTACGCCGCGGACTACGACAAAGGCGGCGCGGGCATCGGCTATTGCCGTGTCGGCGCCGCGAATCCGCCGAGCCCAGCGACGTGCATGACCGCGAAGCTCGATGATTGGTGCTGCAGCCCGAAGAAGGGCTGCGACGAGCGCACGCAACCCACCGTGTGCCCGACGTACCGCGCCGACGACGACAACGCCGGACTCAGCCACCTGAACACGGGCGAGCCCGACAACTACGCCGCGACCAGCGCGACGTGGGTGGATGGTCCCAATGGCCCGACGCTCACCGGCCCGATGGTGACCGCGGGCAGCGCGGTGCCTTCGGACATGAGCACGACCACGGTGGCCGATACGTACATCTCGTACATGTACACGGGCCAGTGGGAGCAATACACGGTCGATGTCGCGGCTGCGGGCACGTACTCGATCGGCGGCGTGTTCGCGTCGCCCGGCGCGACGATCACGCTCGACTTCGGAAATAGCGTGACCACTGGCCCGATCATGGTTCCGGTGAGCCCGGTCGCGGATTGCAAGTGCCCGGAGACTTATCACTCGTGGAACATCGTCAGCAGCATCGGCACGATCACGTTCCCGGCGGCGGGCACGTATTTGATGCGCTTCACGCTCACCGCAGAGCAATTCAATCCGCTCTACTTCACTTTCACGAAGATGTGAGCACGCAAGCTCACTGCTCGGGCTTCAAGAAATCCCCGTAATATTCGCCACGACGGAGATCGCTGCATGCTGCGGTGAAGGTCGCGATGTCCTTCACGACGCTATCGGCTTCAGCGGGCTCCGCGCAGTCTTCGGGTTTCAACGAAAGGCTGCGCGGGCCGTCGTGCGAGTCGTGCTCGTAGCGATAGTGCACGCCGTTCACGCGCACGCGGAAGGTGCACGCCAGGTATTCCGCGCCGTGATCGATGCCCTCCGCGAAGCGCGCATACTTCGGATCTTGTTTGTAGCTGTCCCACTTGGCCTGACTCGAAGGCGAGCCGCGGTACACCTTCGAGTCGATTAGGGTCTCGACCACGATTTCGCAGGCTTTGCCGCGATGCGCGGCGAGCTCAGCCGGCGCAGTGTCGATCGATGTCGTCGCACTTTCGCCCGGCGCTGCCGCGACATTGCTCGCGCTCGGCGCAACGCTCGGCAAGCGCAGCACCGGCGGCTGCGGCGCAGTCTGCGCACTCGGAGCGCACGCGCTCAGCGCAAACGCGAGCGCGCCGAGCCACGCGCTCACCTTGCTCACTCGTTGCCGGCGCATCGCGCCGAGCTTAGGTCAACTCGGGCTCGCTCTCGAGCGCGCAGCGAAACCGGCGGCGCGCGTCGTGTAAACGGCGCCACACGCTCGCCTCGGGCGAAGCCACGATTTCGGCGATGCGCTTACCGGGCACGCCTTCCATTTCGTACAACACGAACACGGTGCGATCGCCCTCGGACAGCTGCGCGAGCGCGGTTTCGACGCGCCGGCGCGCGATTTCGTCGGGCAATGAAGGCGTCGACACGAACGAGGTCGGCTGCGCGAGCGAGAGCAGCCGTGACAGCGTTCCGCCGAGCCGACGGCGCCGCCGCACACTGCGCGCTTGCGTGATGCACAATCGATAAAGCCAGGTCGAGAGCTCGGCTTCGCGGCGAAAGCGCGGCAGGTACCGAAACAGCTGCACGAACACTTCTTGCGCCGCGTCGTCCAGCTCGAGCTCACGCACGCCGAGCTTGCGCAAGAACGCCGCCGCGCGCGGATAACAAGCGCGATGCAATTGCCGCCAAGCGAGCGCATTGCCGGCCACGCAGGCATCCAACAATTCGGCATCCACGCCCACGCCCCAGCCGTGCGCGCGCGGCGCCGCCTCGAGCGGACGAAGCTCGCGCGGCTCGGGCTCGAGGAACGCGGCGCACTCGACCGCGGTGGCAAAGGCTCGATCCGTCACGGCTTCGCTCCTTCGGGAATTGGGGGGTCGCCGCGCAGCGCACGCAGGCGTTCGCTCGCACGCGCGGGCTGGCGCGGATCGGCTCGCCGCAAATAGCGCTCGTACGCCGCGATCGCGTCGGCGGTTTGCCCGAGCTGCTCGAAGCACGCAGCGCGACCGAGCTCCGCTTCGTCACCGCTCGCGCCAGGCTCGCCGAGCAGCGCGACGTATTCCGGCAGCGCGTGTCCGCAATCGCCGCGATTTTGGCGGTAAATGCGGCCGCGCAGCAGGTGGATCTTGGCCGACAGCGTGCGCCCGAACGGGCCCGCCAAAAGCTGCTCGCTCTCGCGCAACGCAGCGTCGAGCTCACCCGCGCGCTCGAGGCTGACCACGCGCAGCCAGGCGTTCTCGCCGCGCAGGGCGCTGTCCGGGAATTGCTGCGCGTGACGCTCGAGCAGGTTGAGCGCACGGCTCGGATCGCGCAGACGCTCGGCGCTGAGGCGCGCAGCTTCGTACAGCGCGACATCCGCCGAGAGCCCCGCGCCGTGGCCGAGCGCTTCGAAGCAGCTCACGGCTTGCTCGAGCTTGCCTTCGCTCGAGAAGCGACGGCACGTCGCGTCGGTGAACGCTTCGCTCGGCGCGCCGATGCTCGCCGCTGCCGGAGCCAGATTCGACGAGCTCCGCGCGGCTCTCAGCGCAATTCCCGCACGCGGCACCGTCGGCATCGGAACCTCTCCCGGCGCATTTCGCCGCTCGTTCTCCGAAGACGAAGCCGTGACGGGAAGCTCGCTCGCGACGGGCGCGACCGGCTCGGGAGCGAGCGCAACCAGCTCACGCTCGAGCTCGCGTTCAGCGCGCACGTGCATGGCCAAGATCGCCAGGGCCGCGAACGCCGGCGCGAACCACCACCAGCGCGTCAAGGACCAGCGTGATGAGGCATTTTTGGCGCGTTGGAAGCGTTGCCAGGCGCCGGCCTCATCCAGCCCACGCGAGAACTCACGCTGAGCGCCGGTCAAAAGCGCGCCTTCGGCGTCGTCCTGTTGGACGAGGCGCGGCGGATCCGACTCCACTGCGAACGGCGCTTCCCTCGCTGCACGCATGCTTCTGCCTATTAGAGGCTCGGTCCGCGAAAATCTTCGCTCGCGAACAGGGGCTTGGTCGATTTTTCGGGAACTGGTTCCGGTTCCGCCCAGAACGGACGCTCATGCTCGCGCCCAACGCGGCGAGATCCGCCGTGGCGAATCAGCTCGCGGCGCGGCGTTTCTCGGTACACTCCGCTTCGAAGCGGGATGAAGCGCGCCGAATCCACGGTGAAGACGAGGCTGACGTGTGCGCTCGCGCTCGTGCTGATCGGTTGCGGCACGCCGCCATCGAATCAAATCGAGCTCGATGCCTACAGCTGGTGGCGTCGCCCATCCGAGCGCGGCGCTTTCGACAACATCCTGAGCCTCTACAACGCCGCGCACAAAGACTACGACGCGACCAATCCGATCACGCCCAACAACGCGGACGAGCTGCGCCAAACGCTGACCGCCCGTCTGCTCGCGCACGCGCCGCCGTCGACGTTCCAAGCCAACCTCGGCGCAGACGTGATGCGCTGGAGCGCGGTCGACGCGACCAACGCGGACGGCGGGCTCGACAGCTCGAGCCGCATCCAATCACTCTCGGATTTTTACGGCAAAAACCAGCTCGAAACGGCCTTCCCGCCAGAGATTTGGCAAGAGCTCACGCGCAGTCCCGACGGCGGGCCGTACACCGTGCCGGTCGATCTTCACCGGCTCAACATGCTCTATTACAACACCGCATCGTTGACGGCGTTCCGTGCGCGCAACGGCGGCAAATCCTTTTTGGATCGGGATGTGCTTTGCCCGCCGGATGTCGTGAGCGACAACGCGGCGGATCCGAACGCGAAGCTCGACGTCAAAATCGCGCTCGGCTTGGATGATTCATTTGCGCCGACGTTGGTCACGTTCGAGAGCCTGTTGCCCGCGCTCGCCGGCGCACAGCTTTACGACGATGTCTTTCGCGGCAAAGCGAGCGGCGATTGGAAAGAATCGGTTCGAGGCGCGCTTCGCTGCGTGCAATACCTCTCGCGCTCGTTCTTGTCCGAACCCGATGATGCCTGGGCCGACGCGCTCGCGAAAGTCGCCAGTGGCGAGGCGGACTTCAGCATCATGGGGGATTGGTCGAACGGCGAGCTGAAAACCGCGCTCGACCAAGGCATCGTCGACGGTCAACCGGTGCCAGGCTCCGAGCTCGTCTACACGTTCACGTCCGACACCTTTCCGCTGCCCGTCGGCGCGCCGTACGCCGACCAAGCCGAGGCGCTCCTCGGCGTGATCGCTTCGCGCGAGGGGCAGCTCGCGTTCAGCCAAGAAAAAGGCTCGATTCCCGCGCGAAACGACGTGGATTTGAGTCAGCTCGGCACCCGTGCCGTGCGCGCCGGTCGCGATTTCGCCGCGCCGGAAGTGAGCAAGGTGCTGGCCACTTCCGGGCTCTTCCCGCCCTATTTTCCGGGCGACATGCTGACCGAGGATCTCCTCGCCGTGATTCGGCCGAACCCGGATCCGACCGCGATCGAAGCAGTCGTGCAGCTGCTCAGCGATAGCCAGCCGCTCTTCGCGCGCTGGCAACAGCGCATTCAGGGAACGCCGTGAACCGAGCTCTCGCGTGCGCAGTCGCGGCGAGCGCGGCTCTGATCGCGGCGAATGCGCCCGCGCAAGACGCCGAGGTCACGCCGGAAACTTCGATCGAGCAAGTGCGATCGTGCGCGGCCGAGCACGATCGCGCGCGGCAATTGCTGCTCGCCGAGCGCTGGCTCGACGCGCGGACCGCGATGCAAGAGTGCGCGGAGACGCCCTGTCCGCTCGCCATCAGCTCCGATTGCCAAGCTTGGCTCGATGATCTGAACCGCATGCTGCCGACGGCGCTGATCCTGATCGAGCGCGCCCCGGGCGCGCCGGCGCCGAAGCGCGTCGAGCTCGACGGCGCTCCGCTCAGCGTGACCGATCCGCCGACGCCGCTCGAGCTCTTGCCGGGCGTGCACCATTTGCGGCTCGAGCTCGGCGATGGCGCTCCGCTTGCGCGTGATTTTGCGCTGAAAAAGGCCGAGAAGAACCACATCGAGCGCGTGTTCGTGCCCGCCCCCGAGCCGCCTCGGCCGACCCGCGCGCCCCAGCCCCAGGAGCTGCACCGACCCGTACCCGCGGCCACCTACGTGCTCGCCGCGGGCGCCGTCGCGGCATTCGCCGGCTCCACGGCGTGGCTCGTCTCCGCGCTGCACGAACGCAGTGATGCTCGCGCGACGTGCGCGCCGGTGTGCGACCCGGACGTGCGCAAATCGGTCGATACGCGGCTGTTGTTCTCGGACTTGAGCGCGGGTGCGGGCGTCGCGCTGAGCGCGCTCGCGCTGTACTCGTTTTTGCAGCGACCCACGGTGTCGCGCGAAATCGACGCGCAAATCGGCGCGGGCGCGAACGGCATCACGCTGTCCGTGCGAGGCCGGTTCTAGGTGGCTCGGCGCGCGCATCCGTTGCTCGCCGGCTTGCTCTTCGGAGCCGCAGGTTGCTCGCTCATGGTCGATACGGCCGAGCTCGACCGCGGCTGCGCGATCGACGAGAAAGTCTGCACCGGCCGCTGCGTGAGCATTCACGATCCGGCCTACGGTTGCACGCCCGACCACTGCGAGCCCTGCGAGCTGAACAACGCGATCCCGAGCTGCTCGGATGCCGGTTTTTGCGCGGTTTCCGAGTGTTTGTTCGGCTTCGGTTGCCCGAACGATCTGGGGTGCCCGGTCAATTTGCTGTCGGACGAGCAGAATTGCGGCGCGTGCAACGTGCTGTGTGCGAGCGATCAGAGCTGTCAGAACGGCGTCTGCTCGGCGAAGCAGTGACGGATCTCGCCGCGACGTGATTCGAAAAATATTTTCCGAGCGAGCGAAGGTTCGAACGCGACGTGACTCTAACGGCCTGCTGCGCACGAAAGCGCGCGAGCGAGAGGGAGAGTCCATGTCGATCGCACGATTTTCGCACGTGAATGTTTGTTGGCTCGCGGGTTTGCTCGGTGTGGTGGCGTGCTCGGCGCCGGCCGCGGGCACGAATCCCGAAACGGAAACGGTGCGCGTCACTTCGTCCGCGCTCACCGCGCAAGATCGTTTGACTGCGTGCGCGCAGGATCCGCGCGTGCTCGCGGGCCTCGTCACGCCGCAGATCTGCGCGGGCGCCGACATTTTCTTCCGCGAGACGTTCGACGGCAATGGCCGCACTTGCGGCACGTGCCACTCAGCGGGCCACAACTTGACGATCGATCGCAACTTCATCGCGACGCTGCCGGCGACCGATCCGCTGTTCGTGGCCGAGCAAAATCCCGACTTGGTGAACCTCGAAGGGCCGGATCTGCGGGCGCAAGGCGGCATTCTGGAAAACGTGGACGGCTTCGAAAGCCCGACCACCAAGTTCGTCATCCGCAGCGTGCCGCACTTGCTCTCGATGTCGACGAGCATCACGCG